>ERZ1292625.295-Hain-H41-01um-R1-295-length-82083-cov-9_pt1 | contig 76893 bp, 81 predicted proteins | sample MGYA00564400_ERZ1292625 | MGnify/ENA primary metagenome ERZ1292625 (study PRJEB36523, sample SAMEA6512639) | groundwater metagenome | collected 2019-01-08 | study: AquaDiva: Metagenomics assemblies of 32 groundwater samples | reverse complement strand
CCGAACAGTGATAATACGATCTAAAATGTCATAAACTTCCTTTTGGAGGTCGTTTTCATAGATAAATCGGTAAAAACCCTCAATATCGGGGCTCTGACGGAATTTTTTAAGTGAAGTGGGTATGTTTTCGGAGACGACAAAGTCAATCGTGCTACCGTCTTTAGAAAGCTTTACTTTTTCTGGCATAGACCCCCCTGAGGTTAGGGCAGAACATAATGCACAGCTTGCCTTCGGGTCAAGAGGGCTTTTTTAAGATAAATCGTTGAAGGAATTCAGAAAATAATAGAAATTATGATCCAGTTTGACAAGGAGCCAATGTGATTCGTTTGGACGGTAAGTTAGTTGCTGAAAGCCTGCGGGAAAACTTAAGAAATCGAGTTGAAAAATTAAAGATCAAATCTGGTCGGGCGCCTCAATTAACGGTGGTATTGATTGGCGAAAACAAGGCCAGCCAAGTTTATGTAAAAAATAAACACCTGGCTTGTCAAAAAGTGGGAATTGATTCTGTTATTATAGAAAAACCAGGAAATTTAACTCAAGCTGAGCTTGAAAACTTATTGCAAAATCTGAATGCGGATAAAAAAGTTGACGGAGTTTTGGTGCAGCTGCCATTGCCTGCTCTGCTTAAATCCGAACGAATTTTTGAACTCTTGAGTCCTGAAAAGGACGCTGACGGCTTAACCTATGCCTCAACAGGGCTGTTGTGGTCGGGTAAAGCCATGGTTAAACCCTGCACTCCGTCTGGGGTGATTCAAATTCTTAAACATTACAAAATTGAAATAGCTGGGAAAAAAGCGGTTGTAATTGGGCGCAGTCAGATCGTCGGGAAACCCATGGCCGCTCTTCTTTTAGAAGAAAATGCCACTGTAAGTATTTGTCATAGTGGCACTCGTGATATTCGATTTTATACTCGGGAAGCTGATATTGTTGTTGTGGCAGCAGGTAAAGCCGGACTTTTTGGCAAAGAAGATTTTAAAAAGGGTTCAGTCGTTGTTGATGTCGGAATGCATGGAACTGGCGGAGGAAAACTTTGTGGAGATGTGCGATTTGAAGAGCTGGAAGGCTGGGCGGCGGCGGCGACTCCGGTTCCTGGTGGAGTCGGGCCAATGACGATTGCTATGCTATTAGAGAATACAGTTTTTTTAGCCGAACGAAAAATCATGGAGCCTAAATAATGAGCCAGGGTCTTTTGAAAAATGTTTGGTATGTAGCCGCTTTAAGTTCGCAAATAAAAAAAGAATCTTTTATCACACGAATTATTCAAAACGAACCTTTAGTAATCGTTCGAAATTCTGTCGGTGAGCTTTACGCTTTGAAAGACATTTGTCCTCATCGTGGAATTCCTTTGTCCTATGGTCGATTGGTAAATAATGAAATGGAATGTTTTTATCATGGTTGGACATTTAACAATGAAGGAACTTGTACGAACATTCCTTCGTTATGCCAGGGGCAGGATTTAGATTGTCGAAAAATTAAAGTTAAAAATTATCCAGTGAAAGAACAGCAAGGAATTATTTGGATCTTTTTTGGCGATAAAGGATTTGATGTTACCAAAGCTCCTGAAATTCCTTTAATGAAAAACCTGCCTTTGGACGCTCGTCCTCATGTTATTGAGATAGAAAAGTTTCCTTGTCATATCGATCATGCAGTCATTGGCTTGATGGACCCAGCCCATGGACCTTACGTTCATAAAAGTTGGATTTGGCGGTCAGAAAATACGGCTTACGAAAAAAGAAAAAAATTTGCTCCGGTGCAATTTGGTTTTCAAATGGTTCGGCATAAGCCGTCAGAGAATTCGAAAGCCTATAAGTTGCTTGGAGGAGTTCCGACAACAGAAATTACTTTTACACTGCCCAGTGTCCGCATTGAACACATTAAAGTGGGTGAGCGAAACTTATATTCTTTTACCGGACTGACTCCGGTGAATGAAAAAGAGACAACGATACATCAATTGCTTTATTGGGATATGCCCTGGTTGACGTTGGCGACACCCTTGGTGAAAAAATTTGCAAATTTTTTTCTGCATCAAGATATTGATGCCGTTTCTAAGCAACAAGATGGTTTAAAGTATGACCCGTCCTTGATGCTGATAAAAGATGCCGACGCACAGGCAAAGTGGTATTTTTCGCTGAAGGAAGAGTGGACTAAACATCAAGAAGAATCACGAAGCTTTGTTAATCCAGTGAAAGAAACAGAATTGCGCTGGAAAAGTTAAATGAAAATTTTCTTGTTATGTTTTTTTATTGGAGTGAGTTCCTTTGCAACAGCAGCTTCGCCAGTTTTTGAAAAATTAGCGCAATTTGAGTTAGAAAAAAATAAATTCAAAAAATCAAAGATCGGTGGATTATCCGGGGCTTTTTTTTTGAAGGATCATTTGTATGCACTTAGTGATGATCGCGGAAAAGTAAACGAGCCACGCTATTATGTGTTTTCTGTTAAACTTTCGACTAAAAATCAAAAGCTTGATTTAGAAATAACTCCAACTGATGTGATTTATATCAAGACGAACTCAAAACCAAAAAACAATTATTTGGACGGTGAAGGTTTTCTAGCATTGAATGAAAAACATTTTTTAGTTTCCAGTGAGGGAGATAACAATAGTAAACCTCGTAAGCCGCCAAGGCTTGTGGAAATTGATCCTGAGGGAAAATTTCTAAAGGACTGGGTTTTTCCGGAAGAAGTTATTCCAGAGTCTTTGGGTCAGCAAAAAAATGGAATTCAAAATAATTCGGGTTTCGAAGCAATCAGTTTATCGGCCGATGGTCGTTTTGTGGTAACTGCAGTTGAAAGGTCTTTGTTGCAGGAAATTTCATCAGAAGAAAACTATGTTCGATTTTATCAGTATTCTGTCGAGAATTCGACTCGGCCTTTAGATACTTATTTTTATAATCTTACCGGTATTGGCGTCATGAGTGGAGTGTCAGAAATTTTATCATGGAAAGATAAAAAATATTTTGTTTTAGAGAGAGGAGTTAAGCCTGAATTTACTTCCAAAATTAAGTACATGACGGGTCTTTCATTAATTGATTTAGATAAGACTGAAACCATTGCTCAACGTAAACATTTAAAAAAGTCGCGATTGGATATTGAATTGGGTGAGGAAAATTTTGAAGCCATGGCCTGGGGGCCCGCTTGGGGGAAATACTCACGCACCTTGTGGATAATGAATGATAATAATTTTTCAAAAAATGAAAAAAATATTTTTCTGGTTTACGGAGTGAATTAGTGGGTCAAATTTGGCGTATGAAAAAAGGCAGCGATCGCCGCATTCGCCAAGGACACCCCTGGGTGTTTTCACACGAGATCGCATCTTCGATAAAAAATTTTCGTGGACATGAAGTGGTTGAGTTGCAGGACTTTGATGGAAATTTTTTGGCAAGAGGTTATGGTAATTTAGCATCAAAGATTATTTTTCGAGCAATGAGTTTTTCGTCTGCAGAAAAAAATCCACTATCTTTAGCAAGTTTGCAAAATAAGCTGCTGTCGGCCTGGCGGAAAAGACATGAGCTTCATTTCTCAAGCAGTTTTCGATTGTGTTTTTCAGAGGCTGATGAAATTCCTGGTTTAATTATTGATCGCTATTTAGTTGAAGGCGATGGTGAGTTTAAAAATCAAGATCATCAAGTTTTTGCCGTGCAAATTTTAACCTCCGGAATTCAAAGAAATTTACCGGATGTTTTAAGTTTGCTGCAAAAAGTTTGTGAAACGGCCCATGCCGAGGGAATGTCGCTGGTCAATTGGCAGCGAACTTCGGTGGTTTTGCGAAATGATGTTGGGATTCGAAAATTAGAAGGACTGGATGTAGAGCCGCCGAGATTTTTAAAAGTGATTTCAGGCTATGAGGCCACTCAAAGTTGGATTAAAATTAAGCATGTTGGTTTGAATACCGATATTTTAATGAATTGTGATCTTTATCAAGGACAGAAGACTGGTTTTTTTCTTGATCAAATTGGAAATATTTCTGTAGTTGCTAAGGAATTAGAAAATAAATTTTCTTCACTTGATTTTAAATCAGCTGAAAGTTTTAGAATATTGGATCTTTGCTGTTATGTTGGTCATTGGAGTGTACAAATAGGCACTCTGCTTAAGAATAAAAATATTCCAGTTCATTCAACTTTAGTGGATGTTTCAAAAGACGCCTTATTGCGGGCACAAAAAAATATGGAACAAGCAGGATTGAGTTTTGAAATTCAAACTCGAGATGTTTTAAAGGGGCTTGATGTTCTTCCGAGTCAGGGTTTTGATTTGGTGATTGCGGATCCACCAGCATTTGTGAAAGCCAAAAAAGATTTACCGACGGGAAAACATGCTTATCAAAAATTAAATTCGCAGGCCTTTCGTTTGGTAAAGCCGGGTGGCTATGTGGTTTCATGTTCTTGTTCAGGTTTAATTTCAGAAGATGACTTGCAGAGCGCTGTTTCAAAAGCCATACAAAAAAATCAAGTGGCAGCAAAACTCATTGGTAAAGGTGGGCCCGCAGCAGATCACCCGAAAATTCCCGGATTTTCTGAAGGAAGTTATCTCAAAATGTTACTGCATCAAGTTGATTGATTCTGATTCTGTTGTAGTTGCTGTTGGTTTTGTTGCTGCTGAAGATAAGTGTTCACTTTTTGAATGTAATCTTTCAAATTTGAATTTTCACTTCTGAGCATACCCAGTTGGGTCAGGGCTTGTTGCAAGTGACTGTAATAATCTTGAGTTTCAATATTTTTTTTGTCTAAAGCCAATTTCATTTCGACAATTTTATTTTCCGCAACAGTCATTAAATTTTTCATCGCTTCATTTTGCTGAAGAGCTCCGTGTTCGATTTCATTTAAAGACTGAGATAAAGATTCCATTTCAATATTCAAATTTGCGATCATTTGGTTTTTTTCCGAGACCATGTTTTCAAGAGTGTCTTGGCGATTTTTCGCTTCTTGAGCTTCGATTGCAAAATTATTTTTTGCTTTTTCGAACTCAATGGCCAGTTCATCTTTAACAACGATAACTAGTTCTAAATCTTTTTGAGTGGCTCGGAGTTTTTCGCTTAGATTTTGGCTGTATTTTTTTTCTTCGTTATAAGTATGTTGAGATCGTGATTTTAAACCCTGAACTTCCAGCTGCAATTGCAAACTGATTTCCAAAGATTTTGCCAAATCCCCATTGAGTTTCGTATTTAAACTTCTTTCGTGATTGAGTTGCTCGGTAAAGGTCTTCATTTTTTGATTCACCTCATTTTGACTGATGGTGACGTTCTCGAGAGACCGAATTTTATTGCGAAACTCATCTTGGGTGTCTTGAAGTTCAGAATGAAATTTTCGAATTTGATGCTGCATCTTTTCCAATTTTTGCTGATGCGGTTGAACCTGCTCATCGCGATTGCTGAGCTCGCTCAATTTATAAGAAATTTCGTCAAAAAGTTTTTCATGTTCAGGAATTTCATTCATAAAGACGATTGTGGCAAACTCGACTTCAGTCGTCATTCTTTTCTTTACGACTCGACGATAGCCGAGGTTTTTGAAGGAGAGTTTTGGTTTTAAATTTCTGTGCTTAGAAAAATAGCACTCACCATCCATGGTTGCCGGCTGTCGGCATCCTGCCTCGCCGAGGTGCTATTGTTTCTAAGCACAGAAATTTAAAACCAAAACTTCGCTTCGAAAAAGCTCGTGGCATCGGTGGAGCTGAGGTAGAGTTGGGGGATGAGTTGGCCTGATGTGGATCGTCCTTCGACGTGGAAATTTTATGAGAGTGGGATGTGTAAAGGGTGTTGGGGTGGGTGTTGTACGATGCCTGTTGAGGTTATGTTGGATGATTTGGTTCGGTTGGGGTTGGTGAGTCGTGATGAGGCAGAGGGTTCGATTCGGAAGATTGCTAAGAGATTAATCAAAGAAAAAATTGTTGTTAGTTATCGGCAAAGTACGGGTTTGTTTATGTTGTCTCAGAAGGCCAATCGGGATTGTCATTTTTTGGATTCGAAGACGAGGTTGTGTACGGTTTATGAGAAGCGGCCTGGGGTTTGTCGGAAATTTCCTTCGATAGGACCTAGACCTGGGTATTGTCCGGGACGCTGAGAGGTTCTTCTTTTTTAGGAAGTATTAAGGCGGGATGCGTTTCCAGCTTCTGCAGGATTTCTAACCAAGCCAATTTTAGCTTTGTGAGTTTTTTGACTGAGCCTTCTGTAAGAGTCATTACTTTAAGATCCCCATCTTTATATCGAAGACGAAAATGACCTTCATATTTTTTTAGGAAAGTATCAATGCGTTCGATTTCAGCGTGAACTGTTTTTTGGTAAGTTTGTACTTGATCCGTTGATTCTATTTTTTCTGGTAGTGTGATTTCATAGATTGGGTCTTCCTTAATATAGCTTTCGATATTGACTCGAAGTGAAAAGCCCACTTTTTTTGCCTGCTTGCCTTGAAGAACATTGGTGCCTTCTTCGTCAAATTCTTCTTCGGTATAGGTCTGAGCATTGGCTGCGGGATTTTCCACAGGTTTGGGCCCACAAGAAATATTGTATAGACAAAGAATAAAGATGAATAAAAATCTCATGGATCTCCTGACAAAGGGGGCAGTTTACGATCTTACAAAAAGGTGTTCACCTGTTATATTTTTGACATGTAAGAATTGCCTATTTACCCTAATTTTATGAATCAAAACTTAAAAAAGGCGTTTTTGGGCTCAGTTCTTATATTGTCGGGCTGTGCTTCGATGACAGATCGTAGACGCCATCAATATGTTTATATTCAATCTGTACCTGCTGGTGCTGTCATTTTAGATAAAGGAAAAAATATTGGTAGTACACCAGGCTTGGTTCGTCTTCACCGTGATAAAAAATATGTATTAGAGTTACAAAGGGCTGGCGAACAAAAAATAGTCACACTAGATACTAAATATTCTTGGAACGAAAGCTTTGCAGGCAATTTAGTCTTACTAAGTTTAGCACCTGTTGGTTGGATTACTGATCTTGTCACGGGCACAGCATGGACATATCAGGATCCCGAGCCTGCGCAATTTTCTAATAAATCAATAGTAGGAAAAACAAAAGTTCCTCGCCTGGCGTTGGCGCCACCACTTACTGAAAGCTTTGGTCTTTCGGACGAAGTCGCTCAGTATTGGGAGAAGCAGTTGCCAAAACTTTATCCTAGTGCGCAGCTGATTCCATTTAAGGATTCGTTGTCGATATTTCAAGAGACTGGATTTGACTATGATGAGCGGCCGAACGATGAGCAGCAGTATCGGCAGTTATTGTTTAATCTACCAGCAGATCTGATCTTTCTTGCTGATGTCCGCGAGGGTCAGGGTGTAGCTAATTTGCATGCTGAACTTAAAGATTTATCTGGAAAAATTATTGAAGAAAAATCGGCGGAAGCCCCTTTCTTATCGACAACATCGTGGAAAAGTTCAGCTTTAGGTTTGATGCCCCGTTGGTTTCAATTTATTCCAAATACAGTGGGCATGGAGTTTTCAAATACGCAGACTTATTTATCAGACTCGCTTGTCACTTATAATAGTGTAGAAGCGGGAAGAAAATCTTCAATGGGCAAGGCTCTTACTTATTTGCAGGCCTTAACACTTTCTCGTTTGCAAATGCCTCGCATTGACCGGCAAGCGCGGTGGCGATTTATGCTTACTCCCAGTGGGCGTCTTTCCTATCAGACAATATATTTTCCAGAGTTTGTAAAGTTAGCCAATGTCGAGTTTGATTATCTTCAGATCGGAATCGGTATAGGGCCCGAGGTTGGATATCAATCGGGCAAACATTATACTTATATGAAAGGGATTCCGCTTTGGACCTACTCTAAAATAGATTGGCACCAACCGGGTGGCCATGATCAAAGTATGGAAGTGGGAAATATCAGCTTTCAATTTGAATTTGGTTATCTTTATTTTTTAAATGACCGAATGAGCATTCGCTATTTTGCAAAGTCGACAGGCACGGGAATCGAGTTATGGAATTCAGTCGCGCAAAGAGTGAATCCCACTACGCCATTATTAACTTCGGCAAGCACTGGGTATGCGGGGCTTGCTTTTGGATATACTTTTGATCTGAGCAATCGTTTAGTGAAATAAGTAGGCAGTTATTGAGACTGAGAGGATGCTTCGTCTTTGAGAACAACAGCTCCTACGAATTTACCGCCAGCAAGAACCTTGATTTGCATAGTTGCGCCGGGAGTGCAATTTTTTTTGCCCATTTGATCGTATTCGCAATTAGCAACAACCAAAATGTAGGTTGCCGAATCCATTAAAATTTTAGCTTCAATTTTCTGAATTGAATTTCCAAAGGTCATGAGCTCAGCAAATTCTTTTTGAACTTTCGAGAGTGCGTTTAATAAGGGAGCAGAAGAATTAGAGTCGCGAGTTTTTTCATGAGATCTCCTAGTATATTTATATCTGAACTCTTAATCTTTTTTTCCTGCCAGTTCATTTTCTTTTTCGATGATGCTCAAAAAATCAAGTACGGAGAATCCCCGAGCTATAAAGTCGCCGCGGCGGTGGAGTTCCTCTAGAGCAAATGACAATTTGCCATTATTTTTTTCTTTATTTTTATCAAAGATTTTTTTAACTACAGAAATTTTATTTTTAATTTCTATGGTCATCTTTGTGGGTGCAGAGCATTTGCCATTGATTCCATAAGCGGTACTAGCCTGATAGCATAGCATGAAGCAGTCTTTCGATTGATCTTGGCAGCTTTGATCATTATAGATTTGTACTTCGGTTATATAATCGGGACCAGAAGCAAAGGCAAAATCGAGAGATAAAATAGAAAGTATCATGACAGTTAAAGCGGCTTTCATTGTTCCTCCAGAGAGCACAATTTATTTGTTCCTGATAATATACTGCAAAGCATGCCACTGTGTTTTTCGGGTATTATATTGTATAGATTTTTGACGTCTTAATAGGGAGGGTATGTAAGTAGCTATTATAAATGTTAATATTTAAATATGGTTAAGGTGCGAAGATGACAAAAAATGGAATGTTTTCTCACCTAGTGCTAGCAATCCAAGTTTCTTAACCAATTCATTGTTTCAGTTGGTGATTGATGTTCTATGAATTTCAAACGCAAAATTTGATCTGACTTCAGTGCACTATATTCAACTTGTCTTTTGCGATGTGTTTTTAAAACCCACCACAGGATTGAGTTTGTCGATAAAAATGCATGCCGGAAGCTTTCGACGTTTCCGTTACAACACTTCTCTTTCAAAAAAACTCGCCGAAGTGTTCTCTTTAGAGCTCTACGCCAAATAATATGAAAGGGGTAGTTTAGCCAAACTATATGGGTTGCTCTTGACCAAATTTCATTTTTAAAAGAAGAATGATTTCCACAGATTGTCCATTGATTTCCAGAAATTTCGTTGAGTAGAGCTATTCGAAACTCATCTTGAGGAACCTGCACCCATCCAGGTCTCCAAAATAACTGATCTTGCTCAATATACTTAATCGAAAGTTTCTTGCTAATTTCTTTAGCCAAAGTGCTTTTTCCGGAGCAACTGGTGCCGACAACTGCAATTCGAAAAGGACCATTTAGTTTCATCGCGCGATTTTAAAATAATACCTTAGACTAAGGAAGCTTCAAATATGTCCAAGCTTTAGTCACCCATCTCCAATTCCCAGCCAACTCTCTTAAAATCAAACCAAAATGTCTCAAAGTGAGAAAAAAGCTCAATTATTTCAACGTCTTATCCTGATTCGTTGGCATCCTTTGTGCTGTATCTATTAAATGAAGAAGGAGCCGAGTTTATGAACTGGCAAGAGAACAAACTAGAAATCAGCGTAATTATGGGGTTAGGCATAACCCTGTTTGGGCTGTTTTCACTTTTTCGTCCAATGAGTGCACCACATGGGTTTGGTGCCAAAGACATTGCTTATGAAATGGCTCGACCGAATTCCTTTACTCCAGGTGAATATGATCTTTCTCAACGTGAAATTGATCGTCGTTATATAAATCCATTTGAAAAAGTGGAAGCTCCGGGAAGTACAAATACTAAAAAAGCTGCCACAGCGGCGACAAAAAAAACTGATGCAAAAAAAGCTAAAGATAAAAAAACTCAAGCTAATAATAAGAAGAAACCGACGTCCACTGTAAATGTGGTTGATGGTCGAAAAAATACCCTCAGTGATTCTGAAGAGCAAAAAACGGCGGCGATAAATCCACCAGTTAATCAGCAAAACCAAAATAATAATAACACAGATAAAAATGCAAAAGATGATCAAAAGAAAGATGGACGAAGTCCTGATCAATGGCGAGCCTTGCTTTTAGCAGAGCCCACTTATGAAAATATGAAAGCCTTGATGGCAGCTTATGCAGATAAACAAATCGACGATGGAAATTTTTATAAGATTATTCAATCTTTGCTCGAGAATCAAAATGCGCAAACCCAAAACGTGGGATTGTATGGAGCGCAAAGTTTTCCAAGTGTGCAAAGTTTCAGTTTGATTGTTAAAAGTGAAGATGTCTTAAGTGGAAATTCAAAAAAATTCGCTGAAGAAATTTTGCTGGGCTACAATCAACCTCAATCGATTGCAATTTTAGGCCAGGTCCTTCGTTCGAACGAGGATGCCATCGTGATGAAGGCTGGCGACGTGATTCTTGCAGGAATTCAAAAATACAAAAATGGTGAATCCATTTCAGAAGGCAATCGTACGACTCGTGGAGATGTTAAGATCAGATCAGCATCCCAGTACTCGGTATTGATCCCAATTCTTCAGCAACTTTCAACAAATCAAAACACTTCGGTTTCACAATTGGCGGGATCGGTTCTTAGCCAGATCCAATCTTTGTTGGCTTCGTCGCCTGGCACTACTCCTACTCCAACTTAAAAAAATCAGTTTGCAAATCTGACATTTTAAGCTTCAATAGATTTTATGTTGGTACGATTAGTTTTAAGTCTCATATTCAGTTTAATTTCAAGTCAGGCTATTTCAGCTCAATTGCCAAAACAATTAACTGAGTCCGATCGCCAAGAAGTGCTTAAAATTTTGGGTTTTGGTTCAGCGACAAAATTGAATTCAGATCCGACACCTTTGGGTGGTCACAGCGGCCTTGAATTTTTCATTTCTAGCGATGTTATTTCTATCGAAAGTCTACAGAAGCTGGGCGACCGCAGTGGTTCTGGCAATCAAATTATGAGCAACAGTATTGGCGTTGGTAAGGGATTATTTTTTGATATTGATACTTATTTATTTTTTTCACCACTCCAATTGCAAAATAAATATTCTCAAATGGGCGCCTACATTCGAAAAGTAATTTATACCGACGACAACCGACCATGGAGAGCGGCATTGAGTCTTCATGGCAATGGAACAAGCTATGAAAATTTAGTGAATCTAACGACTTCAGGAGTCGATTTAATTTTTTCCTACGAGTGGCCAGAAATAACAGTCAGTGCTGGCGTCGGACAAGCACGCACGATTGGTACCTTTATTGGTGGTGGCATCGGTCCAAATGGTCCATACGGTATAAATGATACTAGCGATACTTTTTCCGGGGATCTTCAGCAACATCATTGGCTTGTTTCGATCTCCCGACGGTGGGAAAAAACCTATTTGTCATTAGAGTACGATCGTTATTATGATGCGACTTTTTCTTTAAAATTCGGTTATCGTCTGTAGGCTACGATTATTTCTGACTTTTCTTGATCAGCTCAGTTGTGGATTTTCCTGTAATGAATTTTAAAGATTTAACTGTACCGCCATAAGATTGAACGAAGGAAGAGCCAACAATTTGATCTGGCTTCCAATCTCCACCTTTGACTAAAACATCAGGACGAATTTGTTGAATTATTTTTTCTGGAGTGTCTTCGTCAAATAAAACGGTGGTGTTCACACAAGCTAAGGCTGCAAGAATTTCGGCTCGATCATTTTCATTTTGGATGGGACGCTCGGGACCTTTCAGTTTGCGAACACTGGCATCGGTATTGATGGCAACCACTAAAAAATCTCCAAGACTTTTTGCTTCCTGCAAATACCGAATATGACCAACATGTAAAAGGTCAAAGCAGCCATTGGTAAAGACGATTTTATTTTTTTCTTGGCGCTCTCTTTTTAGAATTTCCAAAACTTTATCAAGAGAGCAGAACTGACCCATGAATTAGGTTTTTCTCATTAAAGGAAGACCAAGCCATTCTCCTAAAAAATCTTGTTCAATAATTTTTGAGATAACCGGAATAAGAACAACGCCAGTGAGAACAATCACAGTCCAGCGAAGCAAACACTTGGGAACGTACCATACGGATTCCATATCAGCGGGAGTCCCCAATCGTTGATCATAGGCCCATTCGCCGGGAGTATAGCCAAGGAAGGCCCGATTGACCGTGTAATAGATAAAGGCCACGCCCATAAATACCAAAAACGTCGACATATAAATATAACCTTGTTTATCGGGATGAGTAATATTGGCGATTAAATCGACTCGAGTGATTGCTAGTAAAAGAATCATGCAAAGCAAACCCGAAGCTAAAATAAGTAAAGCATCCAGAAGGAAAGCAGCGAAGCTAACCACATCTGTTGAATATTCCGTCAACCGCTGAGTCACTTTTTTAGTTTGAGTGGCAACGCCCGATTTTTTCGCTGGAGTTTGACTTAAGGTTTTTAAAATATCATCGACGGCCGCTGATGAAGGGCTTAGACGGCTGTCTTCAGTTCTTGTGGCTCGGCGAGGCAAAGGTGATTTAAGAGTAGGTTCATCTTCCAAAAGATCAAAGCCGCTATTTTTGAACAAGCTTGCGTTTAATAAGGTGTCTGATGAAGAGTTCGTTTTGGTCTCTTTTTTAACTTCGCTTTTGGTTTCTTTACGATGAAATCCCAGACCTTCGGTCAGCGGTTTAAATTCAAATTCTTCAAATGGATCCATCAAATCACCTCATCAAATCGAATTCATACTTTAGGACGGAGACTAAAGTCATGCAAGCCGTTTCCACTCGAAGCACCTGAGATCCTAAGGTGACTGGATGAAAGCCCTGCGATTGCATTTGATCGACCTCATCTGTCGAAAACCCACCCTCACTGCCAACGACAAGCCATATGCTTTTTAAGGCTTTGTTTTTTTTTGAGTCAGCATTCAGGAAATCTTTAACGCCCAAGGTCGACTGACCCTCATAAGAGAACAGACACGTGGAATCACTATCTTGGTTAATTTGCTCAAGCATTTTGGACCAAGTTTGCGGAGTTTCGATTTGCATCAATTCGCCACGCCCAGATTGTTGCGTAGCCGAAGTGACAATTTTTTTCCAACGAACGAGTTTTTCTGAGGAAAAACTTTTTGGCTCTCGAATAAAACTAAATTCAGAAAAGAATGGCTGCACACGGCTGACGCCCATTTCGACCATTTTTTCCAATACCGATTCAAATACCGGAAAACGGGGAATGGATAAAGCTAACTGAATATGCGGAGTGGGGAGCGAGGGAACTTCGCGTGATTCAAGAACTTTGGCAAGAGCGCTCTTTTTTTTAAGATCAATCACTTCGACCAAATAAGCCTTATGATTGGGATGGAGAACTTCAAACCGAGATCCCAAAGTTTGTCGGCAAACATCAAAGATATGATGGAATTGTTCGGAATCAAAACTAACAAGTTCGCCACTATCGTGGTTGGAATGCAATTGCTCGGCATCGATCCAATAGCGTCGCATTTTAATTTTCCCGCGAGCTTGTTGTTTCAGTTTCGTTGCGATAGCGCAACCAATAGCCGACCCATTCATCTTTTTCCAGACGTCTGACCACTTGCAGGGGACTGTCTTCAATAAATTCGGCAAAAAAGTCGCTGTCTTTTTCCGAAAGAATTCCCGTTAAGAATAAATCACCCGCAGGGGATAAGACTCTAAGTAAATCATCTTTCAGTTGCAGTAAAACACCGTCGATAATGTTGGCGATAACCACATCAAAAACCTGACGGGTTTCTTCTAGTGGAGTTTCAGGAATTTCAATCCACGGACAAGAATTTGATTGGATATTTTCGCGGGCCACTCGGCGGGCTTCTGGATCGATTTCCAAACCAATAATTTTTTTCACTCCAGCTTTGGCCGCCAGTAAAGCCAGAATCGCAGTTCCGGTGCCGACATCTAAAACGCTTAAAAGACTTAAATCTTTTTTTGTAGTTTGAGTGAATTTATGAACGAAATAGGCGGCCATTTGTGTGGTCGCATGTGTGCCGGTGCCAAAAGCCATTCCAGGATCGATAATCAATGGAATTTTTGCTTCGGCGGGAACTTCCATCCAAGAGGGTACAACCCAGTAAGGGCCAACCAGTTGAAAAGGTTTAAACCCCTTTTTCCACTCGGCCATCCAATCCTTGTTTTCTTCTTCAAAGATCTGCCAACGAATTTGGGCGGTTAATTTAGTTAATCCTTCAAAGAAAAAAGATTCAGGTTTAGTTGGAAAAAACACATCCATTTCATGGGAACGAACGGGAATGATTGTGGGATCATAAGTCAGATTTGGCTGTTGAAAGACCAAGGCTTCACTGACCCCGCTGGCCCCAGCTTCAAATGAGTGAGTGGTAACAATGTCTTCGAGGCTTGCTGGAACTTGACTTAAACGAACGCGAAAATAAGTAATTAAATTTTCATTCATAGGGTCAGATATGCCCTAGAATCTGGTCAAGGTCCAGCGCTGTGCCGATTTCCAGAAGCTACTTTTTAGGTTTTGAGCTGTCGTCGATTTTAGCCTCAAGATCAATGCGATCTCCAATCAAAAGGCCGCTTTGTTCAAGCATAGGTAATTCAGATCGTGAAAAAAGTTTATGCTCGCGGGCTACGGCAACTTTTCCTTGAATGAAAATCACCTTAAGTTGCCCTACGGGAACGCTGATTTCCCCTAAGCTATGCGAGCCGGTCGAATCTTTGACGTCGATCTTGCGGACGACAGTGACTAGGCTATTTTTTTTAATCGCGGAAAGATCTTTGCCACTTAAATAATAATCTTTAAAACTAGGTTCATCATCCGCGAGTGGAATATTTTTTCTAGCATCAGAGATAATAATTTCATCAGCCTTTAAAGGTGTTGATGAAAAACTAACTAGCACTCCAAAAACCACCGCCATAAAGGATTTCATGTGTCTTTCCATACTTAAGGGATCGGTTTATTTTGAAATGCATTAACTGGACGGAAGAAGTATTTATAAGACCTCTTCTAGCGATGTTGACTCATTTTGAGAAAATTTTCTTGTTGTTCATTTTTGGAAGGATGCGTTTTTTTGAAACTTGCTTTGGACGCATTGTTTTTTTCAACTTCACTTCGTCGGGTGTATCTGGCAAAAAGACTTTATCCAACATGTGTTCACTAATGAAGGCGAGTTCGCCACGAGGCAGAGAACCCAAACGAAGGCGACCAATAGCTACCCTTTGCAATTTCATCACATCGAAGCCAACCTTTTCAAACATCTGGCGAATTTGCCGGTTTTTCCCCTCGGTAATGACAATTTTGTACCAGTCGTATTGATCAGATCCTTCGGGACGTTTTACTTTTTCTACGTGTTTTGCGGCCACGCGACCACCCAGAATACTGACGCCTTTAAGAAGTTTATCGAGATGCTTTTTTTCAGGCTTTCCATCCAGCTTAACCAAATAGGTTTTTGTTACTTCTGCTTTTGGGTGCATCACTTTGTTGGCGAAGTCCCCATCATTTGTCAAAAATAATAAACCTTCCGAGTCCCAATCTAAGCGGCCCACTGGGAAAACTCGGCCCGGAACTTTTTCAAGAAAGTCAGCGATGGTTGGTCTTCCCAAGGGATCTTCCATTGTCGTGAGGACGCCTTTGGGCTTGTTAAAAACAATGTAGAGTTTCATAGTCGGAGATTTAGCAAGAGGGTGTCCATTAACGACGACGCGATCTTTATGAGGATTTACTTTGATGCCAAGCTCGAAAACTTTTTTGCCATTGACGATGACTTGTCCTTCTTCGATCATGCGGTCGGCTTGTCGGCGGCTGGCAAGGCCATTATCGGCGATTAATTTGTTAAGTCGGACGGTCCCGCTAGTGGATTTTTCGGAGATATTTTTAGACATTTTTCACTCGCTTCGATCGACGTTATTTTTTTTACGTCTTTTATCAAAGATTCCAATCGATTGTCACCGATATAGATGTGCTCGAGAGCCATATCTGCCTGATTCAGTAAAACAGGTAAAACTTGCATCCATTGGGGATCATTTATGGGCCAGTGGAGTTTAATTTTTTCAAGTTTTTGGGCGATCTCTGTGTAAAAAGGATCCGAACTGCGATTGACGAAAAACTGTTCCAAACGTTTTAGAGGCCAAAATAGACGAGAAATTTCATGCAATTTTTCGCCTTGAAAAGCTTGGAATTTTTGAAAAACATAACCACGTGAGATAACGCCAAAAAGACGATCACCTTGTATTTCAAATTGGGTGACCATATTGGGAGCGACTTCAAAGCTATGCACATGATTTGGGCTGAGTTCTAATTGGGGAGTGTAGAATAAAGCAAAGTTGTTTCTAAGAGGCTCGAGGTAACCTTTTCTTAAAGTGAACTTTCTGTCCACAGGTCTAACTTCCAAGGATTGGTCTTTTCTGAGGATTAAAATTAAAATGCGTTTATTTTGATCATTAATAAGGCGAAATTGTTCGCCTTCAGCGACTAATCGAGCCGCATAGGACGCGGCTGCGTCATGCAGGTCACTATTATTTTCAATTTCGATGACTTGCACTGTTTCAGGAAAGCGTAGGCTATTGATATCAAAGCGACCTTGAAAAAAATCATTAAAATTTTTGAGTAAAAGCCTGGTTTCTTGTCCCAGCGGGGCTTTGCTGCGTAACCAATGAGGGTCATCCAAACAGAGTTTGAAAAATTCTTCGAAAATCTGCGGGGTTAAGACTTCATCAAGCTCATGGAATGATTTAAGATAATTGAAGAGTGCCAAACGAATTGGTGTCGTTTGGGGGTTGATTTCATTCAAAAACTTGAGCAATTGCCCGACTTTGATCATAATCTAATTGTAAGAAATTTTATGAGCTCAGTCCAGTGAAAAGGAACATTATGAAATCGAAAGAGTTGAACCCTGAATTATTTGGCGAGATCCATCCAGTTGAACATACAAAAAAAAATCATCTTTTAGAGTCAATGAAACTTGGCGCGCCTATGCAGCCACTGGATTTCGACGAAGAAGTGCAAAGCACTCAAAAAGAGCTGTCTGAGTTGAAGGGAGATGTTCATCATTTGAAAGATGAGTTTCAAGAAAATCAACAAAACACCAAACTTCGTTTGGATCGCTTGCAAGTTTCCTTGACGAAATTAGAGGAAGGCTACAGTGAATTTGTTCACGAAGTCGGCGAAAAAATGCATCAAATTTCTTCTCGATTTGGCGAACAAAAAAAATACGATCAAAAAATTCAGGAACTTATCGATCGTCATAATAATTTACTTAAAGGCTATGAGATTAGAATGAATCAAACTCAACGAATCTTAGCTCAGAAGGAATCTGAACTTATTGAAGTTCATACTTTACTTAACAATACCAAAATGGAATTAGCCAGAATGAAGCGCTTTTAAACTGGCGAACTTAACTATACTGCCAGTTTAATTACCTAAAGCTTTTTGCATTCTTTTAACAAAGCGATCCGGTCCTTCAAACTCGGTCAATGTTAATGAATCCTGCCAAACTCCGTTCGGAGTATAAAAAATAACGGTTGGTAATCCTTGAATTTTATATTTGGATTTAAGGACTCTTAGAAGTTCAGAATTTTTTGTCGCATCAAAACGTAAAAGAATGAATTGATCAGCAAGGGCCTTAAATTTGCTACTGGAAAAAGTATGGCGTTCTAATTCGTGGCAGGCGGCACACCAATCGGCGTAAAAATCAATGATGATCGGTTTGCGAGACTCTAGGGCTGTCTTGTATTCGGCTTCGGCGTAGGGCTTCCATTGGGGAAGAGTAAGATCTTCGCTGATGGCATAAGGCCCAGAGATGATGGGGCGTAAATTAAAAATGGAAATGGCGAGATAAGAAAAACCAACAAATAAAATCGCTTGTAAGAATCCCTTGCGAAGCTTGAGGACAGGATGTTCCCCCTTTGTTGGATTAAAGGCTCCGGCAAGACTGGCCACGATAATAAGTCCTAATCCCAGGAAGCCGTCATGCCAACGTTCTGGCAGAAGCAACGCCAAATAATAAAAAAATGCACCCAGCATCAGTGAACCTAATAAAAACTTGATGGATTCCATCCATGGACCAGATCGTGGTAATTTGCGAGTGAGTTCCGTGAAGGCGCCTAAAAAAAGAAAAATGAGTCCCAGGCCCATAGCATATGAATAGAGTAACAAAAAACCAAATAAGTGACTTTTTTGTGTCGCCACAAAAGCAAGAATTCCTACCAGAACGGGGCCAACGCAAGGACTTGCCACAATGCCGGCAAAGAGTCCTGAAAGAAAGGATCCGAAGTATCCTGTTTTTTTTGTTCCCTGACCGAGATTATTTCTTAGAAAAGATGGAACTTGGATTTCGAAATATCCGTACATGCTTAAAGACATAATTAGAAAAATAATACAAATGAATGAAAGCACAATTGGATTACCAAGTCCGGATCCAAATAAACTTCCACTGCTTGCCGCAATAAGACCCAAAATAGAATAGGTAAAAGCAATCCCTTGAACATAAAAAATACTGAGCAAAAAATTCTGGACGCGGGATCTTTTTTCAGAGTCCTTTGCTAAAATTGCTAAAGTGATCGGGATCATCGGAAAGATACAAGGAGTAAAGCTTGTCAAAATTCCCGCTAAAAACACAAAGAGCAAAGCCATTATCCAACTTTTTCCAAGCCATTGACTGAGTTGATCTGCAGAAAAAAAGCTGACCGAGTTTCTGACTTCACTTGAAGGGGCAGAAGAGCCGGGAATCAACTGAGGTTGTATTTGCGCCGGTGTTTGGGAAAATGGGCCAATTAACTCGATAGGAACAGATATCGTTTTTGTGAGCGGAAAAAGACAAAATGTTTCTGAGCAGGCCTGATAAGTTAAATCAAATTTCATTTGGCTATGGGTGTTTTGAAAAGTCATCGGAGCTTCAAGTTGAATTTTCATTTGTGATTTATTTTCAACTCCACGACGGTTTCGTTTCGAATTTTTATCGAACCATTCTTTCACTCCATCCAAAGAAACTTTTCCTTGTTTAAAACCATCAGGCTCAAGAATATTTATTTTTAGTTGTTCTTCATAAACGTGATAGCCCGGAGGCAGTTTCAGTTTCAAGGTCAGCTGACCACTTTGCCCGCCAGACCAAGAGTGAGGTTGAAGTTGAGACTCGACCAAAAGGGGATCATTTTCATCAAAAGCCACAGACCACGCTTGAAGTGCGAATAAAGTGACGAAGAAATACAGAGCAAAATGTGATTTCATTTCTTAAGTTTACCCCTGGCCTAGGCTTAGGACAAGTTGAAAGCTAAGGCTTAATCTTTATTAAAATCCAGCCGATGAACCATACAGTGAGGTGAGACCATGGGATTTGTTGGAATTTTGGTCGTCTTTGCGACGGTATTTGGTGGTTTTATAATTGCCGGTGGGCATATGACCATCATTTTTAAGGCCGCTCCGATAGAAATGTTGATTATCGGTGGCGCCGCGCTTGGCGCCTATCTCATCGCTAACCCGATGAAAATTATTAAAGCTGGAATTCAGCTGAGTATTAAGTCTTTAACATCAAAAGGTCCTCAGAAAAAAGATTACTTAGAGCTACTTCAGTTGTTGTTCCAACTTTTCCAAGTTTTTCGAAAAGAAGGTCCGCAAGGGGTCGAGAAACATATCGAAGCTCCAGAAAAAAGTGAAATTTTTAAAGCTTACCCTGGGTTTATGCACAATCATCATGCTGTTCATTATTTATGTGACACGATGAAAATTACTTTATCCGCTGAACTTTCTCCTTACGATGTGGATGATTTATTGGATGGCGATATAAAAGCGATTCATGCAGAAGAACATTTGGCCCAACATGCAGTGCAAGCCGTAGCTGATGGATTTCCTGGATTAGGAATCGTTGCTGCGGTTTTGGGTATCGTTAAAACCATGAGTCACTTAACTGAAGGAACTGAAAAAATCGGAGCTTTGGTCGCAAGCGCTCTGGTGGGTACGATGTTGGGGGTTTTTGGTGCCTACGGCCTCATCGGACCGGTTGCTACTAAAATTGGTGCTGATATTGAAGCCGAAGGCCGTTATCTTTCGGCAATTAAAGCGGCCATGATTTCTTTACAAAGAGGTGCTCCTCCTTTGGTGTGTGTCGAGTTTGCGCGTCGAACGATTATGCCCGAAGAAAGACCGACCTTTGATGAAATGGATAAAGCAACTAAAGACATTAAGAAAGCGGCATAAGAGTGGCCAAAGAGAAAAATCTCATCGTCATAAAAAAAATCATCGTCGCGGGCGGTGGTCATCACGGGGGATCTTGGAAAGTTGCCCTTGCTGACTTTATGACGGCGATGATGGCTTTTTTTCTTGTGATGTGGTTATTAAACCAAACGGAAGAAACAAAAAAAGCAGTATCTGATTATTTTTCTACACCTTCGGTCATTGAATATAACTTTCAAAACTTTGGTGCCGAACTCACCTTAGAAAAATTATTTTTAGATTTGGTGAATGAGCCCTTGAAAGCTATGCAAAGTTTTATGGAACCTATTGATAGAACTCCTAATCTTTTAGATATGGGCTCGGCCAAAGTGGTCGCAGCTCAATTGGCGGATCAACTGAGTGACTATGCAAAGAATGTTTCAGTCACTCCAAATGGTTTTGATTTTGATATTCCCGATAATCTTCTTTTTGAACGAGGCAGCTCTAACCCGATTCCGATGTTCATTGAAATTATGGATAAAGTAAATGGGGTCACAACCGGTTTAGAAGAAGCTGAAATAAAAATAAATTCTGCATTATTTGTACAAACCGTTCCAGATATGCAAAATGAAACAGCCAAAAGAATCGCTTCGCAACGATTGGATCTAGTGTCTAAAAAAATTCAATCTTCACTCGAGCATAATACGGTGAGTGTGAGTGGCAGCATCAATGTTCGCGAGAAAAAAGGCGAGTACGATCCTTCAAAATTAATTGGTTTTATTAAAATCAGTATTCAACAAAAAGAAATCCGATCTGATGGCAAACAAGTTCGTAAGTTGGATACGATGTTTGGCGAATCACGCGTAGATATGAACGTCTATGACAATTTTGTTCAACAGCTTTCTAATTCTAAGAAGAAGAAAGAAGCTGAGTCGAAGTAGATTCTAAGAAGTAGAATTTTAATTTACTAAAAATTTAATTTTAAAAATTCCGGCGGGATTGGCTTTTTAGATAATGATATTTATCCTTGAGTCACTCACCATCCATGGTTGCCGGCTTTCGGCATCCTGCCTCGCCGAGGTGACTCAAGGATAAATATCATTATCTAAAAAGCTACTCAGCGATGGTTTGGAGATTTTTAAAATTAAATTTTTAGGAAATTAAAATTAACAAACTCAATTCTACTTCAAATCAGCTTCTTTCTTCTTTTTAGAATTAGAAAGCTGTTGAACAAAACTGTCGTCGCCAAAGTTGGGTGCATTCATTAAACTGATTCGCATGATTAACCCACCCTATGAGCAAGTGCTTTTTTTACTTTTTTGAAGATGATTAGCTTAGTTTTATTTTTGGTTTTATTCTTTAAAAGGACCTCGGCGAGGCAGGATGCCGAAAGCCGGCAACCATGGATGGTGAGTCCTTTTAAAGAATAAAACCAAAAATAAAACCTAACCTAAACTTCTTCAAAAATTTACCCCGATTGTAAAGATGGCGAACAAGTCGCCTCGGCCGTTAAATTGCGAAGGGCTTGAAGTCCATGTGGCTCCGGCTTTGTATTCAAAGGCACCGTTTGAGCTGCCAATGAAACTGCGAAGGTCGAAATAGTTTTGGGAAGTATCGACCTTGAGCATGGAATAACCCAATTGATTATCCCACTTCCAAGAACCAAAAACATCGAAGGTTTTTTGAAAAGCAAAATGGGTGGAAGAAGTTGAAGTTCCTTCCCAATTTGATTCCATTTCGTAAAGAACTTTAACATTATAGATATCTAAGTGCAGTCCAAGAGTGTTGCCGTTTCTTGAGTTGCTGGGGAAATAATTATTATTTGAATATTTCACCACAAGATTTGCATTGGCCGAGAAATCTATTTTTATATCGCCATTGAGTCGAACCCAAATGTGTGAATCTATACCCTCGTAATGCACGTTTGATCCCCAAATGCCTAAGCGGAACTGAGGACCGAAGTTAAACCAAAATGCAGATTGCAATCCTGGATCTTTATTAGTTTGAGTTAATCCACGACTGACAAAATTAGATGTTAACTGAGCATTCCCCTCTAATTTATAAGAGGGGGAGTTCATTGAATTCTTTGCGTCAGTAGTGCCTGGCGTTTGAGCCTTGCTCATATTTGAAATAGCTAAGAATAAAATAAGCAGACAGAACTTTTTTTGTCGTAAAAGAAGTTTCATAAGTATCCTTATTTCATATGAAATTTTGTTTCTTTTCAATCTAGACCAAGCTGGACCTTGGGCCAGAGATAGAGTAATGTGTTTATTCGATGACTAAAGATATTCGTTTTCCCCACATTAATGACCGATTTGATGACCTGACGGTGGTCGCTTTCGATACCGAAACTAGCGGCGCCTATGCCGTGGGGTCGGACATTGTTGAATATGGCGCCGTTAAATATCACAAGGGAATTCTTGTTGATCGTCAGCAATTTTTATTTTGTCCACGGGAAAAGATGAGTGATTTTATCATTAAAATTCATGGGATAACGAATGAGATGGTCAAGGATAGCCCGAATATCGCCGAAAAAATTTCTAATATCCATGAGTTTATGAGGGGATCAGTTTTGGTGGCTCATCATGCGCCATTTGATTTGGGTTTTTTGGCTTACGAATTTGAAAAGGCGCAGCTGAAGTTTCCAGAAACAGAGAATCTTTGCAGCAGCTTATTAGCCCGAAAATTAATTCCTGAAGCCGAGAATCACAAATTACAAACGTTGGTGAAGCTTTTGGGGATTGATGGAGGTGCGGCTCATCGTGCTTTCGACGATGCCCACGCTTGTTTTCGCGTAGCCTCAGAATGTTTTCGGCGTCTTAACGGCGATAATATCTTAGAACAAGCCTTAAAACTGCAGAGTAAAAATCTAAAATGGGATAACTATCAAATTTTAGGTTCTGATGACAGGGTGATGCCGATTCTTGTTGAAGCGATTAACTCTAAAAAGCAAATTGAAATGATCTATGAAAAGGGCTCGCGGCGCGGAGAGTCTCGGTTAGTAAAGCCTTGGGGTATTGTTAAAAATCCTGATGGCGACTACCTTATGGCACTTTGTCTTAGAGAAAATGTGAACAAAAGATTTTACCTAAAGGAAATCAAAGAAGCGAAAGTTCACTGAGAATCTTCACTCGCCTTGAACTGGATTCGTATTTTTAATTTCAATTTCCACTATATTTATTTCTGGCGTGACTGCTGCTGCTTGTCCTTTTTTTGAAGCCTCATTGAGTTTTTGTTTTATGGTTAGTGCCAATTCTTCAAGATGTTTAAATTGGTCGCCCACACGAAGTTTAAGCTCAATGTCTTTGCCTTTGAGTGTATCGTCTAAAAATCTTTCAAAAGCATACAGAGGGCCGGCGATACGGTGGGACATAATCTTTCCCAAGGTAAAGAGAATGGCGCTGAAGCCAACCGCTATCGAAATGTAAGTAATAACAAAAGGAATTAAAAACTTATTGATCAAGTAATTATTTCCAGCGGTGAGCTCGGAAATAGACACACGAATATAAGTGTAAGAGAAAACTAAACTGATCAAAGATAAGGCCAAACCAATTCCCATAAGTAAAAAACAATAGCGAAGTTGAAAAGTGATATTGACCCAATATTGTTTGCGATGGTTGTTTTCAGGCCAGAGCTTCTCACCTTCTTTTACAATAGCTGTGACAATCATTAAATAACCTAACCATTGTAGAGCATCGGCAAGATTGAAAGCGGGCGAAGAAAAGGTCGGATTTCCTATAACAATAAAGTCGACGACATATCCCCAGACAATGCGATCAGTAACATTGCCTAAAATTCCACCAATTAAAACAGAAAGTCCACAGCGAAGTAAAAGGGATTTTATTGGCAAAAGGTACTGTACGATAGCATAAATACAAAGCAGAAAAGCTCCACCCGTAGACAAGGAAACAATGCGAAGTACGGCCGGTAATTCAGAAAATAAACCAAGCATGGCGCCATGATTGTGGTGAAGAACAAAATTGAGTAGACCATAATTATGAATACCGCCCAAATCAGCAGCCCAAAGCTTGGTGATTCGATCAACAAACCAAGTTAAAATTAGGGGTAAGAGTACGATAAACCATTCACGACGTTGCATTAAACTAGTTTCTAAAAAGTCATAGACGACTTCAACGAAATCCTTTACGTCTGGACCAAACATGAAGATAATAGTTTTTAAGGTCTAGGACGTGCCCTCATTTGCATAAAGTTAGCGAGGAAATAAAATGTTTAAAAATTTTTACATCAACCGACGTCGTGTTGGATATTTTATTTTTTGCTTTCTTTTTATTTTCGTCGAGCGAAGCTGGACTTACACAAGTCTAGAGGCTCTTCAAAAGGAAGTGCAAAAATATATTAAATCCAGTGGAATTTCTGAAAAAGATTGGAGCCTTTATGTCACGAATTTTGATGGTGACCACTCGACAGTACTTTTGGATGTGAATAGCAAAAAGAAAATGATTCCTGCAAGCGTAACTAAAATCGTTACGGCGGCGGCAATCCTTGGGACTTTTCCTCCTGGGCATAAATTTAAAACTCAGCTGTTGCGCAGTTCAGAGGCGAAAATTAATGACGAGGGCGTGCTTAAGGGATCGCTTTATTTAAAAGGCGGGGGTGATCCCTCTTTTGTATCTGAAAACATGTGGTTTCTGGTTAATTCTTTTCTAAGAACTGGCATTAAAAAAATTCAAGGTGATCTTATCGTCGATGACACGCTATTTGACTCTGTGCGCTTTGATGATAGTCGGCAGGAAAATCGGGTCGACAGAGCTTATGATGCGCCGGTTGGAGCTATGTCATTCAATTGGAATTCAGTAAATATATTTATCCGTCCCTCAACTAAGGGTTCGCCAGCTTTAGTTTTTTTAGATCCAGAAAATAAGTATTTGAAATTGAATAATACAAGCAAAACGGCCACGGGGAATCAGCAAAGCTTAGTTGCTGACCGAAAAAATAATACGATCAGTGTTTCAGGAAAAATGGGGACCGATGCTAAGGAAGTAGTTATTTTCAAAAGCGTTGTTGATCCCAGTTTGTGGGCCGGTGAAAATTTAAAATCCTTTTTAAAACAAAGGTCTATCGAGGTGGAGGGGGAAGTAAAATCCGGTTCTGCACCCTTAAAAATCGAAGTTCTTGCTGAAAATGAAAGTAAATCTATCGAAGTTATACTGGCAGATATGAATAAGTTTTCAAATAATTATGTCGCTGAAATGTTAACAAAAAACTTGGCGACTCAAGAAAAAGTTCCAGGAACTTTGAAATTAGGAATAAAGAAAATCAATGATCATATGAAATCCATGAATATTCCGATTGAACAATATGAACTTTATAATCCCTCAGGTTTGACAAGAGAAAATAAAATGTCGGCATTTGCTTTGTGGAGTGTGCTGGATCATTTAAAAAATGACTTTAAAATTTATCCAGAATTTCTAACCTCCTTACCAATTTCAGGCATCGATGGAACCCTAAAGAAGAGAATGAGGAACACTCCGGCCGAGCGATGGGTGCGCGCTAAAACTGGCTTTTTGACTGGTGTTGTCTCTTTAGCTGGTTATGCTGGCCGGTCAGATGGTCGAGTTTTTACTTTTGCCTTCATCTATAACGGGTCTGTTGACGAGGCTAGAATTCGCAACACCTTTGATCAGATCCTGATTCATCTAGTAAACTAAAGGGATGAAGCGAAAATCAAATTTTATTCTTGTTCTGGCATTCGCTATTACACTATCTGTTCGTGCGGATGATTCTACAGAAGATACTCCTGTCGTTCATGATGCGATTTATGATGATCTCAGTTGGTCAGGTTCTCGTGCTTGGCGATCCCCTGATTATTCAGGACAAGAAAATGCTGTGGGTTATAATAAAAATACTTTTGATATTCCTACTGGCCTTGAACGCCAAGTTAATTTTTGGATGGACATCTATACAAAGTACACGACGTCTCAGGGGGTACTGCATGATGCTGAGCAAATTGATTTTATTTATTCCGAAGTGGACTTTACTGAAGTTGAGAAGTTAGTCGGTCTTCCGCTAAAAGCAAAAGAAAAACTAAAGAAAAAAATCGTTGAAGATGAAAAGAAAAAAATTTTACAACGTCTTAAAGTCGTTATGGCTGCGCCTTCCATAAAAGACGTCGACAAACAAGATCGTGAACTTTTTAAAATGCGGGAATACTTGAGCCCACAAAGATTGCGCTTTCAACTGGGACAAAAAGATCGCATGCAAAAAGCAATTTTTATTTCTGGCCGTTATCTGGAAGATTTTGAAAAAATTTTTCGGGACCAAAGCCTTCCTATCGAGTTGACCCGCTTAGTTTTTGTTGAAAGTTCATTTAACGTTTTAGCTCGTTCAAAAGTGGGCGCCAGCGGACTTTGGCAAATAATGCCCTCAACAGCGCGACCTTATCGCTTAATCAATGCCAGTGTTGATCGACGCAATCATCCCATTGATGCTACCAAGCTAGCTTCAAAATTCATGCGCATGAATTACAATCAGCTCGAGTCCTGGCCTTTGGCGATTACAGGCTATAACCATGGTCCCACGGGTGTTTTAAAAATGACTCATAAATACCGGACGCGCGATCTTACCGATTTAGTTCAGAATGTAAAATCACGACGTAGTTTTGGATTTGCTTCACGGAATTTTTATGCGAGTTTTTTGGCTGCTCTAAATGTCGAGAAGAACGCAAATAAATATTTTCCCGGAATTGCTTGGTCGCAAAAACTACCCACTGACCCCTTAAGGCTACCGGTATCAATTAGTTATAAAGAACTTCTGGGATGGTTTTCTAATAACGACATTCAATTGCAAATTTTTAATCCGCATTTCACAAAAGCGGTGACCGCGGGGAAACGAGCAATTCCAAGCGGAGTTTGGATTCAGCTTCCTCAAGATAAATATCCAAAAGTTCTTGCTCAATTAGCCCGTAAAAAAAGGGAAGAAATCAGATTGAGGCGAACTGCCTCTATCAAAAATTAAGTAAAAAGAGTTCTTATAAATAGTGATCCTTTGTTGCCTTCGTCGGAATTCTCCCTGCGACGTACAGGAAGTACGCCTCAGTCGAATCCTCCTCGTCGCCTCGGCTGGACTATTTATAAGAACTCTTTTAGGGAAGTACTATTAGGTTTCGATATAATGACTAAAGAGACGTTCGATTTCTTCAACAAGATTTTCATCTTCATGAAATCGAGGATTATGCTCGAAAAAATTGTTTAAAAGACCTATCAAAGCATTCGTTATAACAAAAGAAACATTTTTAGAATTTCGACCAGCCATCGGCGACAATGTTCTTTCAATTATTTCACGATAAGATTGCATATGATCTTGATAGAATTGTCGATCAATCAAATAATTTTGAATGGATTGAATTTTAGAACGGAGTTCACTCGATGAGCTGTAAATATCAATTAATGTTTTTGTAATCAGATTTATTTTTTTCTGTTGAGAAAGGGACTCAATGTTAACCAGGGAAGTTTTAAACTTATTTAGATCATCATTCATCAGCTGACGAATCACCGCAGAAACAACAGACTCTTTATTTCCAAAAAATTGATAAAGGCTGCCGATGCTGACGCCAGCTTCTTTTGCGACTTTATCAGTAGTCACTCCAAAAAAACTTTCTTCAACAAGTAGCTTTGAACATGCTTGTAGAATAATGGAGACAGTTTGTTTTGATCTTTGTTGTGTTGGGGCCTTCAGCTGAAGCTTTGTTTTTTGCTTCTTCTTTTTTTCAACTTGAGAGGATAGAGTCGTGTTTTGTATTTTCATGATTGTTAAGGAATCTTAACACGGCAAATATCGAATTGTCAATCGCGACTAATTTTTAAAAAAAATGAGGAAAGCCTAAATTATCTTTTTCTTTGTTGGAGTTCTTCTTGGCAAAAATTTTCAATTCGCTGCCGATTATAGCTGAACTTCATTTTACTAGCTGCTTGTAAGCATTCTTTGTAGGAGATTTTTTTTTCAAATTTTTTGATGCAGTTCCACTTAGCATTTTCCGAATTATCAATATAGTTTATTGAACTAGCCACCTGAAAACACTCAAGAAATGTAGTTTTTGCAGGAAGCCCTCCCATGCAAAATAATTTTAATTCATCTTCAAAATTGCTGTACTCAAGACTTTGGGCAATCTTAGCGCAGGATGTGGTTGTTAACGTTGCCTTATGAATTTGGGCACAGGTCATTCTGCCCCGATCACGATCAAGAGGATTTTGCCCTTTCAATGAATGTCGCAGGCATTGCTCGAGATTTGATCCTGAAGAGACTACGCCTTGGTTTATAGCAATTACTTGAGTCGAAAAAAATAAGATTGAAAAACAAAAATATAAAATGCCGAAAAACTTCATACGTACCACCTGTGAGAGTTTCACAATGCTATAAAAATAAACAAACCAAGCATTGGACTGGCTAGCTCTATTGCAAAAGTAAATCCCCAGGTCGAGGAAGAGTATAAAGGAAATTAAAGATTATAGAAGAGTTGAAAGGGGGCAAAGTGTCTCAAAATTAGACACTGAGCTCAAAATGTGTTTCTTTGTAACATCTTATCTAAAAGCTGGTCTTTTTTTATGAAATTCACGCCAAATCCTAAGCCCTTATTCCAGACGACTTCAGCATCGAAGGCATGCGATCTTCCTACGGTACTCAGGTTGATAGTAACATGAAGAAAGTCACCATCTTGAGGGATATATTCACCGTTCGCTAATTCAAGGAAAGCGCCGGTTGAAGAGAGATTTTTCATACGCGCCACAAGAGTCCCCATTCGACCGTAAACTTCGACATGAGCGGTTTCTAATGTGGAAAATCGTCTAGAAGCGGCCATCAATTACCCTCTATGACTATTGTCGGTCTTTTTTAGGAAAAAATAAACTTTTCTATAAGGGAAAAGTAAAAAGAAATTAGAAATTAAAAATTTGAGATTAAAAATCTCTCAATATGAGTCATATTTTTGAATAAGTGCAAAAAGAGTAGTCAATTTCACCTTGGACTGATCGTTTTTCTTTTAATTGAAAAATTTCTTTGGAAAAATCGGGGAAAAATGTGTCGCCACTAAATTCTTTCTTAATCTCAGTAAGATAAATTCGGTCTGTAACAGGAAGCGCGAGCTTGTAAATTTCGGCTCCGCCAATAATCATGACTTCCTCATTCCACGGCGGAATCATTTTTTTTGCTAGATTTAAAGCTTCATCCAAAGTTGTAACAAATTTTACGTCACTTTCCTCGGCGGCAATAGAAGAACGACTGATTACGATGTGAAAGCGCCCTGGCAAATGACCGGGCAAAGATTCAAAAGTTTTTCTTCCCATAATCATGATCTTTTTTTGAGTCATCTGTTTAAAGAATTTAAGATCTTCAGGAAGATTCCATGGCAACTTGTTTTCGATTCCGATAGTTCGGTTGCTGGCCATAGCTGCAATCTGCGAAATGATCATATGGCCACTTCTCCTTTGATTGCAGGATGGGGATCATAATCCAAAATCTGAATATCTTCGATTTTAAAATCGAAGATATTTTTAATGGAGGAATTTAAAATTAATCGAGGCTGAGGTTTATATTCTCGTGTCAGCTGCAACTTCGATTGTTCGATATGGTTATTGTAAAGATGGGCATCGCCCAAAGTGTGAATAAATTCTCCAGGAGTTAAGTTACAAACCTGAGCCACCATATGGGTAAGTAAAGCGTAACTTGCAATATTGAAAGGAACGCCCAGAAAAATATCAGCACTCCGCTGGTAAAGCTGGCAAGACAAACGTCCTGCGGCTACATAAAATTGAAAAAAAGCGTGGCACGGGGGAAGTGCCATTCGGTCGATTTCGCCCGGATTAAATGCGACAACCAACAAGCGACGAGAATCTGGATTTTTTTTGATTTGTTCAATGACCTGTGAAATCTGATCAATATGCCGTCCATCTGCGGTTTCCCATGAGCGCCATTGTTTCCCATAGACTGGGCCCAGATCTCCGCTCTCGTCAGCCCATTCATCCCAAATGGTTACTTTATTTTCTCGCAAATAATTAATATTAGTATCGCCGCGTAGAAACCACAAAAGTTCATGGAAAATAGAACGGGTATGCAGTTTTTTTGTGGTTAAAAGAGGAAATCCATCGGCTAAATTAAAACGCATTTGGTGACCGAAAATGCTTTTTGTTCCTGTGCCGGTACGGTCACCTTTTTCCATTCCTTGTTCTAAAACTAATTTCAAAAGGTCGTGGTATTGTTTCATGCTTTACCTCGGTCTAGACATGCTTTGTTAAAAAGAAGATATTTAAGCTTTGTTTAAGGTTTCCGACAAGTCAAATATGGCATTAACAGGTTCCTCGGGGGGTAATAAACCTCCAGCAGCAAATCAAATTCAGCCTGATTGGAAGCAAGAAGCTGGGCCCTTGCGTAAATATCTTAATGATCCTAGCGTTTCAGAAATCATGGTGAATCGATATGATCGACTTTTTATCGAAAGAAACGGTCTTATCGAAGAAATCGATGCCCGATTTGATTCCGTTGAAGCCGTGAATCGCTTTGTTCAATCCATGGCAGTCTATGTTGGAAAAGAAATCAATCGTCGCTCGCCATTTTTAGAAGCTCGGTTGCCTGATGGTTCTAGATTAAATGCGGTTTTGTCGCCAGTGGCCTTAGATGGACCGTCCATTTCCATTCGAAAATTTTCAACAGTGCAAGTCGACAGTAAAGGTTTAGTTAATAAAGGTACGCTTAGCCAAAAGGCTTTGTACTTTTTAAGTCAGCTGGTTATTGCTCGACAAAATATAGTAATCAGCGGGGGCACGGGTTCGGGCAAAACAACTTTATTGAATGCTATTTCCAGTTTTATTTCCTCACGCGAACGTGTTGTGACTATCGAAGACACGGCTGAACTTCAAATCAATTCAAAAAATATTGTGCGATTAGAATCAAAGATCGCTCTTCATCAAGAAACTGAAGTCACTGTACAGGATTTGTTGAAATCTTCTCTGCGTATGCGACCGGATCGAATTATTATTGGAGAGTGTCGGGGCGCTGAAGCTTGGGATATGTTAATGGCTATGAATACGGGCCATGCGGGAAGTTTAACCACTCTGCATGCGAACACCGCTTATGATGCCCTTAGGCGTTTAGAGGCTATGGTTCTTCGCAGCGATGTGGGTGTTCCTTTGGATATGATCAAAAAAGATATAGGACGCACCATTAATTTTATCATTCAAGTCGAAAGAAGTGCCGACGGCGTGCGAAGAATTGTCCAAATTTCAGAAGTGCTTGAAGGTGACGCCGAAGGTTACCAGATCAGAGATATTTTTACTTATTCTCCTCAAGGGGGGTTAGAATCTTTGGGAACCGTACCCCGTTTCGTGAAACAGATTACAAATCCAAAAAATAAGCTGGATGACAAATTTTTTCATCCCAATTTCAAAGTTAAACTTGAGGGGATGGACAACCCCGATTCTACTACTACTAAAGCAAGTTAGTTTTAAGAAAGACTATTGGAAGTTTTGGACTTGGCCAATAAAAGGCAAGTTTCGGTAGTAGCCTTCGTAATCAAGACCGTAACCGACGACAAATTCGTTGGAAATCTTAAAACCGACATGATCCAGTTTGCAGGGAACTTTGAGGGCTTCTGGTTTTTCCAATAAGGCAACGGTTGTAAGGGAAGCTGGCTTTCTTGCTAAGATAGAATTTTTTAGATAATTCATTGTGATTCCGGTGTCGACAATGTCCTCAACCAAAAGAACATGTTGATCTTGAATCGGACGAGCAAGGTCCAAAGTAACTTTGACTTCTCCAGAGGAAGAAGCGCCTTGATAGCTGGAAACACCAAAAAATTCACAGGTGATATCGGTATTAATTTTTCGGATAAGATCCGAATAAAACATGAATGAACCTTTAAGAACACAAACCGCGACGATTTTTTGGCCATTAAATTTTTTTGTAAGTGCTAAGCCAATTTCCGTAACTTTTTTTTGTATTTCATCTTCAGTTAAGTAGGGCTTAATATCTAAGTTTGTCATTCTACAGTCCCTTACACGTATGAGTTGTTCATGATTTCACCGAAGCCACCACCGCCGGGAATGATGTAGTCTTTGCTATTGAGACCTTTTTCTTGATCCCAAAATTTTCCCAGAGGCGTTTTTAAAATTGCCTCAGAGGAAAGTCCTCGGTCAAGTCTTAAAGCATAGATTGAAACATCGGAGTGGGATGTTAGGACTCGTTTCAGATATTCGGGCGTTACAATTAAGTGCAGCGCTAAAAACTTATGAGCGGGCCCAGGGACTTTCTTCTTATAGTGCTCAATGGCTGATACAATGGTATTCCCCGTGGCTCCCATGGGGTCAGGAAAGATGACGTGGCAGTTTTTGATGTCCCCACCAATTTTGGATCCACTAAAGGAAGTACCGGTCACCTGATCCTTCATATCTGTCATCCTTGCTGCAAAGATGTGATCTTGGCGCAAGTTATTGGCAGGAAGCGCATAGTGTAGGAAATCATAACAAATATGGCTTGGATAGGTGCCAGCGCGGGCCAAGTTAACGCAAACTGCTTTTTGACTTTGTGACAGTCGACTTCCATGCAAAAGGGCTTGGGGGTGAGTTTCCGTCATGCGTGTTGGTTGCGAGAAAATTTCTTGTTCGAACTCATGAATTACGGAAAATGAAATCAGGTGAGTGTAAAGCAATTCAACCAGGCGATTGATTTCCGGTTGTGCGGTTTCTGGAGAACACAAGCGAGCTAAAACCCCGGACAAAAATGGACTTTTAATTAAGTGAACTTGTGGGCCGTAATGATGTTCTTGTTCCAGGGACATCTATTAAACCTCCGCTATTTTTCGATTTCAATGATGGTGATAAGTTGGGATCTATTATTGCGGAATATCGGTGATTTCAAAATGGAAAATGGCGGAATTGAGGCAATGTAATCATCGCCTTCAGAGGTCGTTGGAGGCAATAAAATTCCACCAATGAAACAAGCCGAACTTTTTGTCATTTCAATTTGCAAAGGATAAGAACTTTTTACCAAAGACACTGTATTGGCATCAGTATTTTCTTTCCAGCTCTTAAGAATTTCAAAATTAACCCGGAAAAAACCGGGTTCAAGTTCAGAAATTTCTAAGCTGTTGCGAAAGCCAATTTGATTTTCGGGATTAGAGCCTTCCAGTCCGATAAACCAAAAAATTGATTTTTCATTTTCGACGGTTTTAACGACGCTGTGAAGAAGGATCGCCTCTTTTCCTAAGTTTGGTAAACGATGGTGGAATTGATTCAGCAAGCCTGCAAAATAATCTCGGCCATAACTATTAAATTGTCCGGTATTTCGACTTTCATCTGTTAAGAGCTCACGCACACGATTGGTGATTTCATAGTAAGATACTTTGACCACATGAGAGGTTTTGTTTTCGGTGGCTCCTTCACTGGTACCTTTTGCCTTTTCCACTGATGTGGAATCTGTTCGAGCGCGGAGCGCTTGAGCGGTGGTGGAAGCCACAGTGGGTGAGCTGTCAGCAGAACCAGCTTGGAGATTGGCGCTGGCTGTTTCTTGTTGGGGTGGTGAAATCGCGACATTCTTTTGAATGTTCGTAGAGTTTGAATCTGCTGAGTTCGGTTTTTGCGAACTGATTTGCAGGTTACCCTTTAAATAATTAACCCGTTCATTCAAAGAGCCATCGTTTTTTTTCATCAGGGACGAAGCTACAAAAAAAATAATTAACCCAACAAAAGCCAATTGAGCCAAAGGGCTTTGAACAACGCGATCGAAAAGAGGAGCCTGCGGTGGTTTGTAACTTAAGATATCCACTCCGCATTGAGCGCAGTATTGATCACGAGGTTGTGAAAAACCACAGCGTGGACACTTCATCATACGAAAAAATTTCCCTACTCTTCTTGATATTATTCGTCTCATTCTAGAGTAATAGAAATCTGATTGACGCTCAATGAAAATATCCCGTAAGGTCGCTTTATGTCTCAGGAAAAGGCCTCTCTTTTATCGCAAATTTTATTTTCGCCAGACCATCAGCCAGTGCTTATCAATGAAGTCCTTGAAGCCTTTTGGGATCTGCGACAGCGGGAAAGCCTAAGATATTTTGATGGTACTTTCGGAAGAGGTGGACATTACAAAGCTTTAAAAAAAATGGCGCCTCAAATGAGAGCTGTCGTCATGGACCAGGATTTAGAGGCTTTGAATTTTGCTGAAAATGAATTTAAGACTGAAGTCCAGAATAACGAGTTGCAGTTCATTTCTAAAAATTTTTCACACTTTCCAGAGTCAAACTTAGAACTTTTTGATATGATGCTTTTAGATCTTGGAGTTAGCTCCCCGCAATTGGACAAATCCGAACGCGGTTTTAGTTTTTACCACCAGGGTCCGTTGGATATGAGAATGAATCAGCAACAAGGCGTGACCGCAGAATATATTATCAACACATGGAGCGAGAAAGATCTCGTGGCTCTCTTTCAAAATTATGGAGAGATTTACAAACCTTTCCGCGTTGTGCGGGCCATCGTTCATGATCGAAAAACTAAAGCTTATAAATTCACCCAAGAGTTATCCAGTTTAATTGAACGTGTCGAAGGTTGGAGAAAAAAAGGTTTTCATCCAGCGACTCAATATTTTATGGCTTTGCGTTTGGTTGTTAATCAGGAACTCGAAGTTCTGCGCGACACGCTACCTGTAATGATCAAATCCTTAACGCCGGGTGGTCGGTTGGCGGTGATTAGTTTTCACTCTTTAGAAGATCGAATTGTAAAAAATATTTTTAAAGACTCCAAGGAATGGGGTTTGCCCGTAAGCAAAAAAGTAATTGTGGCTAGCGAGGAAGAACAAAAAAACAATCCTCGATCGCGAAGTGCCAAATTAAGAATTTTTGAAAGGAGAGTTCAGGATGAGCTCAGAGAAAGCATTACAACTTAAACCACTGTTGAGTGTTTTAATTATTATTATTTCATTTTTTAGTTTAGCTTTTTTTCAAATGGAAGAGCGCAGGTTAGGTTATAATCTTCTAAAACTCAATCGGGATCATCGAGAAAGTCTGGAACAAAAAAGATCTCTTGAAGTGCAGTTAGCAAAAATCACGAAGCCTCAGCTTTTAAATCAAGTGGCGCAAAGTCGACTTACTCTTAAAAAATTACAATCAAATCAAATTATTCATCTTTCTGGACCGGTAAAATTTATTTCTAAAAAGAGGGATTTGTAATTTGAAATCACGAATTATCTTTTTATTTATTGCCGTTTGCGGTCTTTGGATTTTATTGATCGGTCGGGCTTTCGATTTGCAAGTTTTACCCGATGAAAGACTTAAATCCCTGCAGGCAAAACAATTTCAAACTGTAGTCACTTTACAAGCTCGTCGAGGGGCAATCCTTGATCGGTTCGGCCGGGATCTCGCCCTATCCACTCGAGCAGTTTCAGTCTATGCCGATCCTAAACTTTTGGATAAGCATAAAAATATTGCAAAAAAGATTGCCCCATTTCTTGGACAAAATTGGCAAACGATTGATGCTAAAATTAAAGACAAAACAAAACGTTTTGTCTGGATTCAGCGTCTTCTTTCTCCGGAAGAGGCAGACCCTATCAAAGCTTTGGGGATCAAGGGGATTTCGTTTGTTGACGAGTGGAGAAGAGTTTATCCAAATGACTCGCTGATGGCCCAAACCATGGGTTTTGTTGGTAATGAAGGACAAGGCTTGGAAGGTATTGAGTTGGTTTATGATACGGAACTCAAGGGCGCGAAAAAAAGAGTGACCGTGAAAAAAGATGCAAGGGGGCGTCCACTTTTAGCCGATGGTTTGCTTTTCACCGAAAATCCGGACGGCAATGATTTGAATTTAACGATCGATTCTGAGTTACAATTTGCTCTTGAAAATGAGCTAAAAGGTGCTTTGCAAGAGTACGGAGCCAAGTCGGCCGTGGGAATTATTTTAGACGCACAAACCTCGGCGATTCGCGCCATGGCTTCCGCCCCAAGTTTTGATCCAAATATAAAAACAAAAGCCGATAGTGTTTACCAAAGAAATCGCAGCATCAGCGATCAGTTTGAACCGGGTAGTACAATGAAGTCATTTGTTGTGGCCATGGCTTTGCACAAAAAACTTCTTCAACCAAATTCAAAATATTATTGTGAAATGGGGCAATTTAAAGTCGGTGATCGAATTGTTCGCGAGGCCGATAGTAAACACAAGTTTGGTTTTTTAACAGTTTCTGAAATTCTTGCTTTTTCCTCAAATATTGGGTCGGCAAAAATTGCATTTCAACTTGGTGATGAAGAAGTTCACTCAGGCCTGTCGGCTTTTGGATTTGGCCAAAAAATAGGTATTGATTTACCGGGGGAAGCTAAAGGTTCTGTGCAGCCAATGCCATGGAATTCTCATTTACTCAGTAATATTTCTTTTGGCCATGGTGTTTCAGCCACGGCTTTGCAGATGGCCAATGGATACGCGGCGCTGGTGAATGGCGGAATTTTGCGAACTCCCTATGTGGTGGATTCGATTCGTGATCCAGAATCTGGCGAAGTTCGAAAAATGGAACCAAAAGTGATTCGTCGAGTGATCACTAGTGAAGAATCAGAAAAAATGCGATTGATGTTGATGTCGGTAACCAATGAGGGCGGAACGGGAGTGAATGCTCGAGTCAACGGATTTTTAGTCGGCGGAAAAACGGGAACAGCACAAAAGATGAATCCCAATGGGAAAGGTTATTTACCGAATTCATATATTTCGAGTTTTGCAGGCTTTATTCCAGCTCACCAACCTCAGTTTATTATTTATGTCGCGGTCGATGACCCGCAAAAGGCTTATTATGGATCGCAAGTTGCGGCTCCGGTTTTTTCTCGTTTGGCTTCCTATGCCGCCCGTCGTGAAGGTTTGGTGCCACTGATCCTTTCCGGAGAAAAAAAATTGATGATGTCGCCCGAATCAACAAAACTCGCGGACGTAACCTTAAAGCCAAAAAATCAGGATGAACGGACGATGAAGGTGCCAGATTTAAAATCATTAGGGGTGCGAGAAGTTTTGCGGGAATTTGGGGGTCAAAATATTGAGCTCAAATTTGTTGGATCTGGCAAAGTGGAATTAACTGACCCTCCAGCAGGATCAGAAATTAAAGAATCAAAAAAAATCACGATTTATTTACGATAGCAGTCAGACCAAATGAGGACAGACTCTAAAGATCGTTCAAAAAGGAACCAACTTCGCTAATTGTTTTTGCAGGAATTTCATGAGCGCCATTAAAAGCGGAAAGTTTCCCCTTTAATCCATGCTGTTTTAAAAAACTCTCAAGCTTTTGGGCATTCTTATAAGTAAGAACAGCATCTTGAGTGCCATGACTTTGATAGAATGGTGTTGATTCTAGATTTTTTGCCAGCTGAGTCCAACTCTCTTTAGAAACTAAATTGCTTGAAAGTATCACCAAGCCCAGTGGTTTTTCGGGGGCGTGAAAAGCAACGTCTAAAGCCATCATAGCTCCCTGACTAAACCCGCCTAACACAATTTGTGACCAAGGTACTTTTAAATCCTTAATTACTTTCAATACTTTTTCTCGAACAAGAGGAAGTTGGGGTGGATTTTCAAGGGCTGGGTCTCGTTCTGCACCGGAGTCCCTTTCTCGCTGCATTTTTTCAAGATCAAGGTCCCACCAGGCGCGTCCTGTCCAACCCATACCCAATGGGATTTCCAATGGACCTTGTGGAAAAAGCCAATTCCATTTTTTTTTGGTGGGGAACATTTCTGCCAATGGATACAGATCATTGCTATTTGCACCAAAACCATGAAAAAGGATAACCCAAGGAGCATTAGGATCGGCGACTTGTTCCTGACCACGAAGTTCATTCCAGCGATAGTTGGGTTGACGAGATGAATTCATAACAGCCTTTCTTGCTCCAAAATCAAAACAGTCATACGATATTCATATGAAACTACAACAAATTTTCTCGAGTTTGGAAGAACTAGCGCCGGGTTTCCCACCGCTAGAAATCAACCAGATTACTCAAGATAGCAGAAATGTTTCAACCGGTAATATTTATATTGCTATTCGGGGAGAAAAACGCGACGGCCACGATTATTTAGAGGAAGCCATTTCGCGGGGGGCCTTGGTCCTTGTTGTGGAAAATAAATCGAAAGTTCCAAATCATTTTAAAGGTACTGTTGTTGAGGTTAAAGACACTCGCAAGACTTTGGATTATTTAGCTAGTGCTTTTTATTATAAGCCTGGACGAGAGCTATTTTGCGTTGGAATTACTGGTACCAATGGCAAAACTTCAATCGCCTATTTAGTAGAAGCGATTTTGAATCATGGAAATAAAATGACAGGAGTCATCGGTACCATCAATCACCACTGTGGGGCGCAGGTGTGGCCCACAGAATTGACCACGCCCGATTCCTTATTTTTACAAAAACGTCTTCGCGAATTTTGCGATTTAGGAGCAAAGGCAGTGGCTATCGAGGTCTCTAGCCACGCCTTGATGCAAAAAAGGGTGGAAAGTGTTCCCTTTGATTGTGTTGTTTTTTCCAATCTGAGCCGCGACCATTTAGACTATCACAAAACCATGAAAAATTATTTTTTGGCAAAACAAAGATTATTTGCTGATCTTCTGTGGTCGACGAGTAAAAATCCTTCTAGGGCCATTGTTAACTCTGATGATATTTATGGTCGTCGATTGCGCATTGCTGAAACCGCAGGTTTGTGGACTTATGGCAGAAAAGATTGTGATTTTCAATTTCGTAACGAAGAATTTGATTTTGGAAAAACAAAATTTCTAGCAGTAACTCCTGTGGGTGAAATACTTGTCGAAATTAAAACCAGTGGCCTACATAATATTTATAATTCTTTAGCGGCTATCGCTGTGGGCGTTGCGGCAGGTATGACATTGCCTGCTATCGCTGAAGCCTTGAAAAATTTTAGCGGAGTTCCTGGTCGCATGCAATTTGTCGAAACTTCCAGAAATTTTTCGGCTGTTGTCGATTATGCTCACACTCCGGATGCACTCCAGAATACTTTGCATTCATTAAACGAAATTCGCCGCCGAAAAAAAGAAAAAGGTGGAAAAATTTGGTGTGTGTTTGGTTGTGGGGGAGATCGCGATGTGGGGAAGCGTCCACTGATGGCTAAAATCGCAGCAGATAGTGCGGATCATATCATTGTAACTTCTGATAATCCTCGACGCGAAGATCCGCTCAAGATTATTCAAGAAATTAATAATGGATTTGATGCTTTATCACGTGAAAAAGTTAAACTTGAACCAGATCGACAAAAAGCCATTGAGATGGCTCTGACTTTGGCTGATTCCCAAGACGTCGTATTGATTGCGGGAAAAGGTCATGAAGATTATCAAATCATTGGTGACCAAAAAATTCATTTGAGCGATGTGGAAATCATCCAGAAATTTTTTAAAGGATAATTATGTCCAAATTATTACTCGCAGACATTATTTCGGATACAAAAGCTGAACTCAAACTCAAAGGTGGGGAAGAATTTACTTCAGTGGGAACGGATACTCGAAAAGATTTAAAAGGACAGCTTTTTATTGCTCTGAAAGGGGATCAGTACGACGCTCACGATTATTTGGTGAAAGCGGCAGAAAAAGGTGCAGCGGGATTATTAATTCAACGTTGGGATCTTGCGCTTGAAAAATTTAAAGATAAACTGAGTGTGTTTTTAGTTAAAGACACCTTGCTTGCCTTACAAAATTTAGGTCAAGGCCATCGTCGTCGCATGAAAGCAAAAATCATTGGACTCACGGGTTCCAATGGAAAAACCACCACTAAAGAATTTACTGCAGCCATACTTTCCAGCGTGCATCCCACGCATTGGAATTCAGGATCCTTCAATAACCACTGGGGAGTTCCACTAACTTTATTACAGTTAGAACGTTCCCATGAATTCGCGGTGGTCGAAATGGGAATGAATCACGCGGGCGAAATTACTGAGTTAGTAAAAATAGCGGAACCTGATATTGTTGTGTGCACTATGGTCGGACGAGCTCATATCGAATATTTTGGTAGTATTGAAAAAATTGCTGAAGCTAAAGAAGAAATTTACGAAGCTGCAAGTTTTGGTGCGACTCGGGTGTATAATTTGGATGATGTTATGACCGCGAAGATGTATGAAAAAGCGATGAAGAAATTTTCTGGCAACGGTGGAAGTATTGATGGGGATGTTGGCGGAAGTATTTTAACATTCTCGATTGAAAATGCCACTGCGGATGTCTATTTTAAAATTCAAAAATTAAGTTTACATGAAATGCATTTAAAAGGATATATCGCGGGCGAACCTGGCGAAGCTCATGTTTCTGTTTTTGGTAAGCATAATTTAACAAATTTATTAGCCGCCGCGACTTTAAGTTTAGCTGCAGGACTTGATCCTCAGGAAATTTGGCAAGGACTTGGTAAATGCAAAACCAATTGGGGACGCAATCAATGGCTAAAAACGAAAAGTGGAATTGAAATTATTTTCGATGCTTACAATGCGAATCCGGATAGCATGACCGCATTGCTGGCAAATTTATCTGATCTGCAATGGGGCGGGTCTGGATCCGGCGCTGGGGGCGGAAAAAAAATTGGCGTGTTTGCGCAAATGGGAGAGCTCGGGAAATTATCAGCTGAATTGCACCAGAAGTTGGGTGCCGAGATTGGCGGCTCCATTTTTGATGAAGTTTTCTTTTATGGTGAAGATCATGAGGCTTTTCGTAAGGGTTTATTGCGAGCAAATTCTAAGATGAAATTGCATTGTCAGGTGGGTTTTGATTCTGCTTTAGCTTTACGTTTGAAAGAGACAGCAGGACAAGGGGACTTAGTGGTTGTTAAGGGATCTCGTAGTAATGAAATGGAGAAGATGATTTTACCTTTGGAGCCAATTGGGTTTACGGAGAAGAAAGAGTAGTGGTGGGAATTGCGCTGATTTTACTGAGCGCGTGCCGTGTGGCGATGGAAGCGCTCGTTCCGCATTGTGCAAAAATAATATTTAATTTTTTTCTTGACGGTGTTTTTCGTTTTCTAAATCAAAGGTTATTACACAAATCAAATTCAAATTTTTTTCCGAAGAGTAAATTGATTTTTTATGCGAACCTGACTCGTTTAATGTCGTTTGTAGTGATGTTTGAATGTGGTCTCGGTTTTGCTAAAAAATCATTCTGAAAACCTGTGGTATAAATATTTCCAATCTGGAGGCTTCATGTATCCACTTCACGAAGAAACTTTATCTTTGGTTAAAGAAGAACGTCGAATCACTGGTCTGGTGATTGAAAATTTACAAAAGATTTTTAATCAGCAATTATTTTTACAAATGGGTTATTCCAGCATGTTTGATTATTGTACTAAAGCATTAGGCTATTCTGAATCTTGCGCGTATCGAAGAATTTCTGCAGTCAGGCTGGCCAAAGAAATTCCTGAAATAAAAGAAAAATTAACTTCAGGTGCGCTAAATTTAACGAATCTCACCATGATGCAGAGCTTAAGCTCCAGCGTAAAAATGAGTTTGAATGAGAAGAAAGAAATCTTGGCGAAAATCGAAAATTGTTCGAAACGCGAAGCTCAAGAAGTTTTAGCGAATTATTTTCCTGCGGCGGCTGATCAGGTCAAAAAGTCGCAAGAATCATTGCGAGTTTTCTCTGGTGACGAAGCGTCGCTCCATATTCGTTTGTCACAACAAACTTTAAAAAAATTGGATCGAATTAAGAATCTAAGGGCTCATAAGAATCCAGCTATGAATTATACAGAGCTTCATTGAAGACATGTGTGAGTTTGTTTTAAAGAAGATTGATCCAGAACTAAAAACGCGCAAAAATCATACGCTGCAAAATAAAAGTGCCAATCCTCGATATATTCCCCAAAAATTGCGCGCAATAATTTATCATCGGGATCAATCTCAATGTACTTTTAGAAATAAAAATACTGGCCACCGGTGTGGTTCAAAACATCTTTTACAAATCGATCACATAAAGCCGGTTTCGCGAGGAGGCCTGACTCAGCTACAAAATCTTCAGCTGTTGTGCCAGGCTCATCATAAGTATAGAGATCAGTATGTTTGACATGCAGCTGATTCATAAAGATCGAGCGATTGCAGCTTTGTGGCTTGTGGTTCACCCTGAAGTTGCTGAAATCGCCCGAGTCCGAATTCTTATTGATTATTTAGCTCAAATTAAATTCTTCGTACCTTGATTTTACCCACGGTAACAAGAACCCCTGCACCTTGAGTATTAACATGCAAAGTGCATAGCCCTTTTCCTAAATAAAGATTTGGATTTAACGAAAATTTTCCTATAACAACACTGACTTTGGCTCCGCCATAGAAACCGGCGAGGTTCTTGACAAATGGACAGGTAAAAGTAGCGCTATTTGAATAAAGAGCATTTGCAACGCCAAGTCCTCCACCCAATCCGTACAGGGTTATTTCATAGTTTCTTCCACCTCCATCGCGGCAACTGCCAACCCAGGCATCGCCGCCAATGCCGATTGCTCCCGAAGCTCCTTCCTCGAAGTTACATTCAATGCTGGATGCGAATGCTGGCATCACAAATCCAAACGCAATAACTGCAAACAATACTCTTGTAATGGTTTTCATATTCACCTCTTTGTTATGGGTTAAACCTTACTTGGCGTAAGCGGTTTGCAAGACGAAGACCTAGAAAATAAGTGGTGAAATAAATTGTGGGTCACATCATGACAGTTAGAAGTCAATCACGAGACTTTGTGTCGCCATGAAGTGCAAGTTTGCCACATTGTTTTGCAATTTTAAAAATACGGGCCTGGAAGCAAATATTTCCTCATATATTTCAATATCTTATAAACTTTCTATTGATTTGTTTCCATTAAATATGTTAGACGATTTAGATGCTCTATCAATGGCTTTATTCACTTGCATCCGAATTTTCGGTGCTCAATGTTTTTCGTTACATAACAGTTCGAACTTTCATTTCATTTTTCACCGCCTTTTTTCTATGTCTTATTTGGGGACCTGTTTTTATTCGTCGATTAAAAGAAAAACATTTTGGTCAAACGATTCGTGAAGATGGTCCTCAAGAACATAAGAAAAAAGCGGGCACGCCAACGATGGGCGGTGGGCTTATTTTATTAAGTACGTTGGTTCCTTGTCTTTTGTGGATGGATATTAGCAATCCGATGGTTTGGGCCGTGCTTGTCGTGACTTGGGGATTTGGACTTATTGGTTATGTGGATGACTATCGCAAAGTGAGTAAAAAAAATAGTAAAGGATTGTCAGGTAAAATTCGTTTGTTGGGTGAGTTCTCAATTTCGATGCTGACGGTATTTGTCTTAATTCATTGGTTTAATCTTTCGACCGTTGTGACCGTACCCTTTTTTAAAACACTGTCTTTCGATCTTGGATATGCCTATATAATTTTTGCTAGTTTTGTGGTGGTTGGCACGGCGAATGCGGTGAATTTGACCGATGGTTTAGATGGCTTGGCGATTGTGCCCGTCATTGTTTGCGCTGGCACTTTGGGATTTTTCGCTTATTTTTCAGGTCATTATAATATTGCTACTTATCTGCAGATCCATCATGTGGTTGGTGCCGGTGAATTGGTGCCAGTGGCTGCGACGGTTGTCGCTGCAGGCTTGGGATTTCTTTGGTTTAATTCTTATCCTGCCACTGTTTTTATGGGTGATGTGGGCAGCTTAAGCCTGGGTGGTTTTTTAGGCATGATGGCCGTGTTAACTAACAATGAATTATTGATGATCATAATTGGTGGAGTTTTTGTTGTTGAAGCTCTTTCGGTGATTACGCAAGTGATCTCTTTTAAGTTGACTGGGAAAAGAATTTTTAAAATGGCCCCAATTCATCATCATTTTGAGTTGAAGGGTTTAACCGAAAATAAAATCATTATTCGATTTTGGATTATTTCTATTTTGTTAGCGGTACTCAGCCTTGCCACATTGAAACTAAGATAAGAAAGAGGAGCTCATGTATAAAGAACTTTCAGAGTTGAAAGATAAACGTATTTTGGTCGTTGGCTTGGGAAAAACCGGGGTTGCGCTTTCGCAATTTTTAACTCAGCATGAAGCCCTTGTAACCATCACCGATCACAAATCAAAACCAGAACTTTCGGCTCAGCTCGAGCAGCTGGACGGTTTGCCAATAAAATTTGAATTGGGAAGTCACTCGCCAAAAACTTTCTTGCAACAGGATCTTGTGGTGTTAAGTCCCGGAGTTCCGTCGAATTTAAAAATTTTCGACTATGCTCGAAGCCAAGGAATCAAAGTTACTGGAGAATTTGAATTTGTTTCGGGCTTCATTAAAGAACCAATTATTGGTGTGACAGGAACAAATGGAAAAACCACAGTCGCGCGATTGACCGAAGCTTTTTTGGGAGCTTCGGGCATTAAGGCTTGGGTGGGTGGTGCTAATGAAAGACCATTAACAGAATATTTGCGTAGCCCCGAGAAAGCTCAAGTGGTTATTGCTGAAGTTTCTAGCTTCATGCTCGAGCATTGCGATCAATTTAATCCACAAAATATTATATTTACAAATTTGGCCGAGAACCATTTAGATCGTTATCGTTCAATGGAAGAATACATCAATGCAAAACGGAAAATTTTTAAAAATACCAATCAAGCGACCACTTCCATTTTAAATGCCGATGATAATGCGGTTGTCGAGTTGGCTAGGGATCCAACAGTACAGCGCGGTCGGATTTTTTATTTTTCTCGAAAACAGGCCCTCGAACAACAAATCATGACCATCGGTGGAGCGGTCAATATTGGCGATGAAATTCGTGTGCGCACTGGTCCCGAGATTGAAAATTACAATATCAAAGGCATGAAGATGCGTGGAAAGCACTCCATTGAAAATATCATGGCGGCCTTATTGGTTAGCCGCGAGCATGGTGCCAATCATGATGCCATCCAGGGAGTGATTAATACTTTTAAAGGACTTCAACATCGCCTTGAGTACGTCCGCAAGGTCGGCGGAGTACAGTTTTTTAATGATTCTAAGGCAACGAACGTTCATGCCGTTCTTCGAGCCTTGGATACCTTTGATGAAAATTTAATTTTGATTGCCGGTGGTAAGGATACGAATCTTAATTATGAACCACTTCGCAACTTGGTTAAAAGAAAAGTTAAGACTTTGATCCTGGTTGGGGAAGCAAAAGAAAGAGTGAACCGAGACCTCGGAGACTTCAGTGAGACTTTTCTTATTGGAACTTTTGAAGAAGCTGTTTTGATAGCTTACCAAAAGTCGAGGATTGGCGACATTGTCCTGCTTTCGCCAGGATGTTCAAGCTTTGATATGTTTGACAGTTACGAAGAGAGAGGCGACTATTTTAAAGAAATAGTGAATAAGTTCAAATAAAGATTTGATACGATTCCAGGGAGGGATTTGTGAACTTCAAGAGCATCAGCACGCTAATTCTCGCTTTGTCATGGTTGAGCCTTTCAGGGTGCTCTTCGGCCTACAAACAAAGACAAAGTGAACGAGACAAAGTTGCGCAAAACACCGGTCTTTTTTGTGAATTTATTAATGGCGATGATCACAACGATGTGGATGTTGAGCTCAACTTGCAAATGGCTAAAAAATGCGATGTTTCAAAGCATTATAATTTTACCAGTTATAAAAATGCTTCTGATATTTTTGGCGTCGTTTATTGTTGTGCTTCCAATAAAACTAAATCTTCAGCGAACCCGGCTTCCGGCAAGTCGCCTGTAAATAACAAAGATAAAAAATCTGACAATGAGGTCATCGCTGACTGAATCTCGTCTGCTGAAGTCATTGTCGTCCAGTCTATTGCTAGCGATCATTGCTCTTCTTGGTATTGGCGTTGTTCAAGTTTATAGCTCAAGTTATGTGCTTGCGACCGAGAATTATGGCGATGGGCTTTTCTTTTTTAAACGGCAGCTTATTTTTGCACTCATTGGATTTTGTATTCTGATGTTGAGCAGTCATATTCCCTGGAGATGGGTCGAGAAATACGCTTGGTTGCTCTGGGTTTTTTCTATCATCGCCATCGCATTAACATTTGTTCCTGGCTTAGGTGTGCGGGTTGGTGGTGCTCATCGTTGGCTTCATTTGCCGGCTGGATATCGATTTGAACCGGCAGAAATCTTAAAGGTGAGTTTTGTCCTATTTGTGGCTAGTCTTTTTTGCCGGCAGGAAAATTTTTTAAGTCGCATTCCTAAAATTGTTTTATTTTTTAGTTTAGTGATTCCTTTGTATCTCTTGTTGAAACAACCGGATTTTGGAACCTTCAGTTTAATTATCGCGGTGGGCTTAGGGCTGCTCTTTGCATTCGGTCTTTCCTGGAAGTACATCCTCGCTGCAGCGGTAGTTACGGTTCCTTCATTTTATTTTTTAGTGATGAGTGTTCCTTATCGAAGGATTCGTGTGATGACATTTTTAGATCCTTGGTCTGATCCCGAAAATAAAGGATTTCAAGTTATTCAAAGTCTTTTGAGTTTTCATTCGGGTGGAATTACCGGGGTTGGTCTTGGGCAGGGACAGGGGAAACTTTTTTTCTTACCAGAAGCCCACACGGATTTTACCATGGCAGTCTTTGGTGAAGAGCTCGGCTTTATCGGATTTTGTTTACTCTTAGCGCTTTATGGATTTGTGGTATTTAAAACTTTTCAAATATCTTTTAAGGCGAAGGACACATTTCGCAAATGTTTGACATTGGGTTTTGCTCTCATCTTTGCTTTTTCAGTCTTCATCAACATGGGTGTAGCGCTGGGTTTACTGCCAACAAAAGGACTGACTTTGCCCTTTTTAAGTTATGGTGGAAGTTCGATGCTGTGTTTGTGTTTTCTTTTTGGTCTTATTATAAACATTGAAAATTCCTTAGATTTGGAAACGCTGAGGCGCTTTCGTAGATAAGGTATTTGCACCATGAGTGATGAATGAGCGAAAAAAAAAATAAAGAACATCAAAGAAAAAAAATTGTCATAGCAGGCGGGGGAACAGGTGGACATATCTATCCCGCCATCGCAATGGCTCGTGCTTTATTAAAGAAAGATCCTGATATTGATATTCACTTTGTGGGAACTGCACAAGGTTTAGAAACTAAAATCATTCCCCGCGAAGGTTGGCCCTTGCATTTGTTAAATGTGGGTAAGTTGAACTATGCCGGTTCTTATCTAAAAAAACTGATGACTCTACTTAGAATTCCTTGGGCCTTTGTGCAATCATCCGCTTTATTATTTGAATTGAAACCTCAAGCCGTTTTAGGAGTAGGTGGATATGCCTCGGGGCCATTCGTGCTCATTGCGTCGCTATTGGGATTTCGCGCCAGTTTGTGGGAGCCGAATGCTATTCCTGGTTTGACGAATCGTTGGCTGTCGCGTTTTGTTCGTCGCAGTTATATCGTTTTTGAAGACGCAAGGAAGTTTTTGCACTCAAATGAAATCAAACTTGTCGGACTTCCCGTACGCGAAGTTTTAGAGTCGCAAATAGAAAAACACGCGCCACGCACCGATAATTTTTTTCATGTTTTAGTTTTTGGCGGTAGTCAGGGTGCACGAGCGATCAACCAAGTCGTTTGTGAGGCCATCCTTTCGGAATTTGAGTGGAGAAAGAATATTAAGTTTATGCATCAAACTGGTCCCCTTGATTTTGCCGATATTCAAAATAAATATAAGGATCAAAAACAAATTGAGGCGCGCGAATATTTGCATGACATGGAAAAGCAATACGCTTGGGCGGATTTGGTGATCTGTCGCGCCGGTGCCAGTACGGTTGCAGAAATTGCAGCTTGCGGAAAAGCGACTCTTTTTATTCCCTTGCCTTGGGCTGCTGATGATCATCAAGTGAAGAATGCGCAAACTCTGGTCGATGCCAGCGCCGCTGATATGATTCTGCAAAAGGACTTAAGTAAAGATGTGCTGGTTAAAAAAATTCAAGATTTGTCGCAAGACCCTGCAAAACTTAAAAGTTTTGAATCCAAAGTGAAAATGTTTTACAAAGCCAAAGCAGCAGATCGAATGGCTGATTTGCTCTTGAACCAAATGGGCGATGGATGAAACTGCAACTGGCTAAATTTCATTTCGTAGGAGTCGGCGGAATCGGCATGTGTGGATTAGCTGAATTGCTGCACAATATGGGCGCACAAGTGTCGGGCAGTGATTTATCCGAGAACGCCAATACTCAACGACTGAAAAAAATAGGCGTTCGAATTTTTCAAGGACATTTGGCCGAAAATATTGGTGATGCGGATGTTGTTGTTTATTCCAGTGCGGTTTCTTTTCAGAATCCAGAGCTTGTTGAAGCCAGATTAAAAAAAATCCCTTCGATTCCTCGTGCTGAAGCTTTAGCAGAGATCATGCGTCTTAAGCGAGGCATCGCTGTCGCCGGCACTCATGGCAAGACGACGACGACAAGCATGGTGGCTTCGGTATTTTATCATTCTGAACAAAATCCAACTATTTTTATTGGTGGTCGGTTTGATTTAATTGATTCGACCGCTCACTTGGGGACAGGCGAGTGGTTGATCGCGGAAGCGGATGAAAGTGACGGCAGTTTTCACAAGTTGACTCCAGAAATTGCGATTATAACTAATATTGACTCGGACCATCTGGATCACTTTAAAAGTTTTGAAAATCTGCAACGCAGTTTTTATGAATTTGCCTTGAAAGTTCCTTTTTATGGATTAACTATCGCTTGTGGTGATGACCCTCAGGTGCGTAAACTTTTCGAGAACTTTCCCAAGCGAATTATATTTTATGGATTCGATATGGCCAATGATGTTGTATTGAAGGGCGAAAAAGGTCATTACCAATTTTTTCAAAAAGAAATATTTTTTAAAACAAATGCTAAATTAACTAAGGATGGTTATTTGTTGGGGGAATTAAAACTTCAACTTCCAGGGCGTCATAACGCTTTAAATGCCACCGCTGCGGCCTTAGCCGGACTGAACGCAGGTTTGACTTCAAAGGAAGTGGAAAAAGGCATCACTGACTATCGTGGAGTCGATCGACGTTTTCAATTTAAGGGCGAATGTAAACAAGTAATTGTTTATGATGACTATGGACATCATCCCACAGAAGTGCGAGCAGTTCTTGAGGCTTTTAAAGAAAAATTTCCAAAGAACAGATTGGTCGTTTATTTTCAACCGCACCGCTATTCCCGCACGCAAAGTTGTTGGACTGATTTTGTGCAAAGTTTCAAATTGTCTGATGTATTATTTTTAACCGACATCTATCCGGCCGGTGAAAAGCCAATTCCAGGAATCACTTCTGTAAAATTGCTGGAAGAAATTTCTCATCCTCAGGCTCATTACCTAGTTAAGTCGGATAAAATGGCAAAAATTATTTTGTCTGAACTTAAAAGCGGCGATGTTTTTTTAACCTTAGGTGCGGGTGATGGTTGGAAGCTAGGGATGGAAATCCTTGAAAAGCTAAAAGAAAACTAAAAGGAAATCAATTGTCTCAACCTGAATTCATCGAAAAAAATCGAATCTTAGCACCTTTCACATCTTGGTTGGTGGGGGGAGCTGCTGATTATTTTTGTTGCCCTAAAACTGAAAATGAAATTCAACAGGCATGGACTTGGGCTCTTGAAAAAAAATTACCGGTCACTTTCCTTGGTGGGGGCACCAACGTTTTAATTTCTGATCAAGGAGTTGAAGGTCTGCTGATTTGTTTGAAAAATTTTTCTGGCATTGAAGGCGAAGAAATTGTCGAAGGCAAAAAAAAATATCTTAAATTTACGGCACGATCAGGAACTTCAAAAGGCGAGCTGCTTAAAATTTTTCTAAAATACAAATTGGCGCCAGCGCTTTTTTTAGCTGGATTACCGGGTGATGTTGGTGGCGGCATTGTGATGAATGCTGGTGTCGCAGAAAATCTTTCACCTCGCGAATTTTGCGAAATTGTTCAAGCCATTGAAGTGATTTCTTCGCCCCAAGATTGGAATGCGAAAGTTTATCAGCATTCTGAAGTGCAATGGTCTTACCGGCACTCACGGGGATGGCAACCGGGTCTAGTTACAAAAGTTCATTTTCAGTGGCCCTATGAACCAGATGGAAGCATTTTAAACAAGGTTCGTGATGCCAATCGGGTGCGGTTATCAAAACAACCTTTAGATAAACCCAGTTGTGGTTCCGTGTTTGTAAATCCACAAGGGCACAAAGCGGCGCAGTTGATCGATTCCAACGGCTTGAAGGGCTTTCAAATCGGTGATGCGCAGGTATCGATGAAGCACGCCAATTTTATTGTGAACTTAGGTCAAGCGAAGGCTCAAGAAATTTGGCAAGTCATTCAACATGTTAAAAATGTGGTCAAAGAAAAAAAATCGATAGATCTTCAAACTGAAGTCGTGCTTTTGGGACGTTGGCAGACTTAAGGCCAATTCCATTTGTTTTGTCTGTGGAAAAAATTCATCGGCTGTTAAACTTGATTCACAAGTGAGGTTGCCGCCGAGTGCTTAGAATTTTTTTAAAACTCATTTCGATTTTTATCATTATACCCTTAGTTGCAGTAACGGTTTATCGTCAGCTCGACTCTGAAGGATTTTTCCGTCTACAAAAAATAGATATTATTATTAAAAGCTCAAATCGCACCACGCCGCCTTATCTTTTTCCCATGATTGAAAAAGTCGACTCCCAATTATCGAAATTTAAAGGAATGTCTTTGGCTCGAATTGATTTGAAAAAAATTGATCAAGATTTGTTTGAGTTCAATTGGATCCATCAAGTTCAAGTTACCAGAGAATGGCCCTCGTCCTTGCGAGTAGAAATTATTCCGCAAAATATTCAATTTTTGTTTATGAATAAAAGGGGAAGCTTAATTCCAGTAATGGGTGATGGAAGATTGCTGGATCCGATTAGTCCATCGATGGCTCCTGATGTGGCATTGTTGACTGGTGAGGTTTTTTTTGAAAAACCGCAATTGAGATCAAAAGTGATTCAAATGTTGGAAGAAATTCCCGATAAAGGCGTTTTTAGTCCTCAGAATATTTCCGAAATTAAATATGATTCAAAAGATGGATTTTGGATTTCTTTGGTAAAATCTGGAATTCAAATCAAGATGGGTGAAGATCAATTCGTTGTTAAAGGCGCACGAGTCAATCAAGTGCTCGAATATCTCGGTACAACTGATTTTAAGGCGCGCGTCATCGATGCGACCTTATCTCAAAAAGTTCTTGTCAGGTTGCGTAAGGATCCCTAAGCTTAAGTCTGAAGGACTTAAGATGAGTCCAGCTGAAGCTTGCTGAAAGCAAGCCTAGGGAAATAGAACTGAGGACTTACGGATGAGTACGAACAAGCCACGGTCTCCGCTTATCGCGGGCTTAGATATTGGTTCAACAAAAGTTGCGGTTGTCATTGGTACTCTCAATTCTGATGGATTGATTGAAATCGTTGGAGTCGGTAAGGCTCCGAACACAGGAATACGCCAAGGTGTCGTGGTTAATATTGAAGCCACCACAGATTCAATTCGAAAAGCAAAAGAAGAAGCTGAACTGATGTCGGGATATCAAATTCACGAGGTCTGGGTCGGAGTTTCTGGTACTCATATTAAATCCTTTGATTCCAAAGGAATGGTCGCAATTAAAAATAAAGAAGTTCATAACTCGGATATTGATCGTGTGATTGAAGCGGCTAAGGCCGTTGCCGTTCCAGCAGATCGACAAGTGCTGCATGTTTTACCACGAGAATACAAAGTGGATAACCAAGATGGAATTACTGATCCCATCGGCATGTCAGGAGTCCGTCTTGAAGCTGCAGTTCATATTGTGACTGGCGGACAAACCGCTCTGAATAACACTTTGAAGTGCGTAGAAAAAGCAGGTTTAAGAGTCAACGGACTGGTGCTTGATCCGTTGGCTTCTTCAATAGCTGTTTTATCCGAGGACGAAAAACAACTTGGTGTTTGTGTTGTTGATATGGGTGGTGGCACTTGCAATATATTGTATTTTGTTAACGGCAGTGTGGCGCACTCATCAGTAATTCCTGTTGGTGGTTATCATTTTAGCCATGACGTCGCGGTGGGATTACGAACTCCACAAGTTTCTGCAGAAATTTTAAAACGAAAATATGGCAGTGCTTTAGCTTCTATCATTAACGAAAATGAAAGCATCGAAGTTGAAGGAGTCGGAGGACGAAACCCTCGGCAGATTCCTCGCAAAGATTTGGCCGATGTTTTAGAAGCTCGCGCTGAAGAAGTTCTGAATTTGATTGCCCACGATATTAAAATGAGTGGATTGATGCCATTTTTAGGTTCAGGAGTTGTTTTGACTGGCGGGGCTAGTCAGCTTGAAGGTCTAACAGAAATGGGAGAATTCATTTTTGAAATTCCAGTGCGTCGGGGAATTCCCGCCAAAGTGGGTGGATTAACTGACGTGGTAAAACAAGCAGACTATGCCACATCAGTGGGGCTTTTGCTTTATGGATTGAATGAAAAAAGAGAACAATTGATGAGTATAGCTACGGGTGAGATTTATTTAGGCGATTCATTGGATGGATTGACTCGAAAAGTAAGAGATTTTTTTGGTAATATGTTTTGATTGGGGGAGTGAATGTTTGAACTTGAAGAAAATATCAGTATCGGCGCAAATATAAAAGTTGTCGGAGTGGGTGGAGGCGGAAGCAATGCCGTTTCAACCATGATCGAGGGAGGAATGACCGGTGTTGAATTTATTGTCGCGAACACCGACATCCAGGCTCTTAACGCCAATAAATCTTCCACTAAAATTCAATTGGGTTTGGATCTAACAAAAGGTCTTGGCGCCGGAGCGAATCCGGATATCGGACGTCGGGCCGCTGTTGAATCTTACAATGAAATTGTAGAAAAGTTAGAAGGCGCCGACATGGTATTTGTGACGGCAGGAATGGGTGGCGGAACTGGAACTGGTGGCGCTCCCATCGTTGCGAAAATTGCTCGCGAGTTAGGTGCTTTAACAATTGGTGTTGTCACTAAGCCTTTCATGTTCGAAGGAAAACGTCGCGGCAAGCATGCTGAAAGCGGTCTTCAAGAACTGCAAGAAAATGTTGATACCCTAATTGTTATTCCAAATCAAAAATTGTTAACTATCGCTGCTGAAAAAACTCCACTATTGGAAACTTTCAAAAAAGCGGACGAAGTTTTATTACAAGCCGTAAAAGGAATTTCTGATTTAATTAATATTCGTGGTTTGATCAATTTGGATTTTGCCGATATTCGCACAGTTATGCGCGAAAAAGGAAAAGCCATCATGGGAACTGGCTCTGCTCGCGGCGAAAATCGCGCGGTTATCGCCGCAACCATGGCGATATCGTCTCCGCTGCTCGAGAATATCAAAATCGATGGAGCTACTGGAATCATTATTAATGTTTCGGGTGGACCTGATTTAAGTCTTTATGAAGTGAATGAAGCCTCGACCTTAATTACGGAAGCCGCTCATGAAGATGCGGAAATTATTTTTGGAGCAGTGATTGACGAGAGCCTTGGAGATGAAGTTCGGGTTACTGTTATTGCGACGGGATTTGCTAGCTACGAGCAAAGATCAATCACCACTGAAACTTTGGCTCAGATGCAGAGTTTTTTAAATTCGAATCCAATCATGGCTAACTTGCCACAAATGCCTTCAATGACAGCAATGCCATCGGCACCAATGTCAGTTGAGCTTCCGCCCATTGCGAAAGTTCAAAATACTGTGATGAATTACACTCAAGAAAATGAAGTGCCTACAGCCGCGCCGATGCCGCAGCCAGCGATGCCGGTTATGAATCCACCACCACTTGTTACCCCGCCAATGGATATGGCGACTCCGATTGTACCAAGTGAAAGTGCAGTGAATTCTCGGGATCTTTTGTTGGCGAAAGCAAAAGCTTTCAAAGATAGCCAAGAGCTAAAAGCAAAATACAATCAGCCCGAACAACTGGCGATGAATATGGAATCTGATCCTTCTTTGGAAGAGGCACGCAGAATGGCCCGCGAGGTATTAAGCTCGCCATTTGGTAATCAGAACCTAGAAGTTCCAGCATTTATTCGTAAAAGACAAAATCTGGAGACTAATAAAGAATAAACTTCGTGGAAAATTATTTTCTATCGGACTTACATCTTAAATCAATCAACGAGCGCAATGGACAAATTCTGTTGCGCTTTTTGCATTCATTGCAAAAGAAACCACCAGTTAAGTTATTTTTTTTAGGCGATATATTTGACTTGTGGGTCTCTGGTCACGACATTTTCAAGAACAAATACCACGATCTATTAGCCGAGCTCGAATCTTTAAAAAAATCAGGAAGCGAAATTTATTTTTTTGAAGGCAATCACGATATGCACATTCATCCTTATTGGCGAGACGAGCTGGGCGCCTTTGTTTACACTGAAGCGCAAATCTTTGATCTCGATGGCTTGAAAGTTCGTTGTGAACACGGCGACTTGATTAATCTCGATGATAAAGTTTACTTGCGTTTAAGAAAATTCCTAAGAACTTCTTTTGTCGAGGAATTAGGTCATCGCATTCCCGGTAAAGTTTGGTGGAATATTGGCGATTTTTTAAGCTCCCTGAGTCGTAAACAAAGCGATCGGTATCGGAATGTTAATCAAACTCGATTGTTGCAAATGATTCGCGAACACGCCCATCGCGCTCATAATGAAAATCCCTTCGATGTGATTATTTCAGGTCACATGCATATTCGCGACGATTTTACTTTTGAGATTAATTCGAAAAAAGTGCGATCCGTGAATTTGGGAAGCTGGTTTGATGAAGCTAAGATTTTAAAGATTGATCAGGGAAAGCTGGAATGGGTTTTATTGAATTAGGGGTTGTGTGGGCTATGTGTGAGCATCAAATTATGCCGTGTTTAGAAGTTTGACAGATATATTATACATGTCAGCTTTATTACAGTTTTAATATTATTTATTTCTTCTATATTAAGCCTGAAATTTAAAAAAATATATTAGGAGATTTACCCAATGAAACCAATTATCTTTTTCTTATCTATGATTTTAGCAAGCTTGGCTTTTGCAAAAGGTGGGGGCTATGCTGCTTCGGCAGACGTGCAGGTTCTTGCGAGTTGGAATAATGATATTCAAAGTCGTGGTATCAGATCTGTTAAAGCAACGAATGCGAATTGTTCGGTGATTTCTTCTCAGGGCAATGGAGATCTTTACAGTTGTACAGTCGCTTTCCAGGTTTTGAGAAACAGGGTTGTTTGTGGCGATCTTAGATATGTTCTTTGGGCTGGAAGATCTAATCTTGAAGTTGCTCCCAATGCGAGTGCAAAGTTCAAAAAATGTGCTAGCAGCATTGTTGACGCATTAAAAAAATAAATTTCAGCTCAATCCCATAAATGAGTCACGCTAAGATTGCCTGAAGGCGTGAGGCTTCCGATGCCTTTGACATTCAGAAGTGATACGCCAGCTTTCATATTCCATTGATGGTTGAATGAATAGAATAAATCTAAGCCTGCGCCAGTGCCCGAAAAATCAAGGCTTGAGTTTGAACGAACACCGCCGAAGGCTGTATCCAGAATATCTGAGACGAGCCCCGAAGAAACCCGACCTGTAAATGTTGAGATAAAAAGCTTACCTGCGATTCGATCGGTAAACTGATAAAGAGGGCCAATGGAACCGGTCGACATGTCTAATTTTATAAGATAAACGTCGAAAGACGTATAGTTGTAATCTAAATCCAGAGCCCATGAGCCCGCTGTTTTATAGCGGTAATTAATATTAGCCAATCCCCCCAGGATCAGATACATGGCAGAAACACCCAAACGATGATTTTCAGTATTTAAAGCTTGCCACTTCAGACCCAAAGGAAGAGGGGCCCAAACCAAAGAGAAAGTGTCTGAAAAAGACATCTCCCAATAGAGGGGATTTACCAGGAATGTACTTTCAAAGGGAAAAGCCAGCACACTCCAACTGTTAATATTATCTGGAAGAGTGTAGGGGCGCGAAATTTCACTCAAAGGATACTTTTCAACTAATTTATTTTTGCTTGCGCATCCTAGGCCGGCTGAAAGACAGAGAAGGGCTAAGACGTAACTTTTAATATTCATATAATGATTATGAATATTAAAAGTTATATTTTCAAATTATTTTTTTGAGCAGGCGAGGACGATATTTTGGTTTCCATTGCCAGAGCCATGGTCTCTATAGGTATAAAAACCTTTTGTCAGATCTTTTGAAACACCGATGCTTATTGCATCAGCAGTTGTTCCAGCTTGAATAATGCTGTATCCATTTGGTGCTTGTATTGAATTGATAAATTCAAAACCAAATTTATTAACATTCTCTGCCAAAATTCCAAAGATAGATTTTTTATCTGTCTTTGCAATTTGATTTTTTGCCCAATAAACAAGTTTCCCTTGATTATCGATTCGTAAAGAAATGACTTGGTTTTTGTTTTGAATTTGAGTCCAGCAATTAACCTCAATCGTATTTTGTGCGAAAGAAGAAAGTGATACTAAAGATAAGCTTAAAATAAATAAAATATTTTTCATTTGAATCTCCTTAAATAATAGTCGAGTTATGAATACCACTTCATTTCAAAGCAAATAAATTACCACTTTATAGGCATTCAGATGAGACTGATAAAAAAGTGCTGGCCAAGCTTTTTGCAATGAGCCGTTATTAGTCACGGTTACGACGATGGTGACCAATACCGGCTGTTGTAAAAGACTTAGCCAAGGTTTTTTTATCTGCCCCGGTCTGAATGCTTATAAAGTGGTAATTTATTTGCTTTGAGTGGGAATGGTCCCTTAACTTGATTTTATATATTAAGGAAATTTCAGATGTCGGGTAGTGCTTGGAAAAGATAAACAGCTTAATTTTTGTTAGCTTAATGATATCGAGCTTGGGCTTTGCTCAGGAAAGCGATAATACCAAACCATACGTTTTTGGAGGAGCATGCCAATCCCAAGGTTCTTGGACAGCTGATGCCTTGTCTGCGACAAGTTCATTGCAAAATATTGCTGAGCAATTAAAGAACGACAAAAATTGCAATAGTTTAGCGAAAAAACTTGATCAGCACTATGCTGAATTACAACCACGTATGATTGATTTAGGCGCTAATGCAGAAACAGCTAATAAATTGAGTAGCATCTCTGAAGACGGAATGGCTATTGGTTCTTTAGTTAAAGAAGGATCTGGTATAAAAGATTTTCTAATGGGGTCCTCGCAGTTCAGAAATCAAGTAACTTCGCTTGTCGCTAAAAATTTGCTTGAGACCAAGATGACAAATGCGAGTTTAAATGCTTTTGGACCTGCTGGAACTTCAGCGGCTGCGATAATCGGTACTAGTAAAAGAATTCGCAATGCAGCCTATTCGAGTCTAGATACGGCCACGAATGTTTTGGATAGTTTACTTACAGAAAGTCAGTGTCTTTCTTCCAGCAATATGGCTGGGCCTATTATTAGTGCCATGGTATCGGTCGCAAGTTCTGTAGTGACCTCTCGACAAGATTCTTTTGGTCAAAGAACAGCTCGGTTTGTAAATAAACTTTCTATGTTTATGCGTGACCGCAGATTTGCTGGAGTTTTTAATAAACTGAATCAAATTCAATTTCGAAACTCTTTATCTTGTCTGCTTGAAGTCACTTCGGAAAGTTATTGCAGTACGCTTGATGCAAGAACTTTATACGATACATTTATGTCAAAAAATATAATTAAAGAAGATGGAAAGGGCGATTTTTCCGCAGCAAAACAAAAAGTAATCAGTGGGATTTCGGATAGTCCCTTGCAGGGCTTGTATATACTCACGCAACAAATTCCTATTGTAACAGCTTGGTTAGAAAAAGTTCAACGTGGTGTTGAACCCATGCTAAAAACGGATGCTTCGCAAAAAAATGAAACGATTACAACGACAATGCAGTTTTTCTTAAAAGAAAATATTTTATTGTCCTACATTAATAGTGAGAAAAAAACTCTAGAAGCTTTGCCTCGATCTAATGACGATTCTGCACAAAAAAATCAGATCACAAAAATTATTTTAGGCCTGTCTGATATTATTATTGGCAGTAACTTCGCACCAAATGCCCAAGAGGAACAAAACTTTTTTACAACATCTTCATCGGCGCTATTGGTGCCGTTTAGGTTAATGGGAATTACGCCGAACGAGAGAGTGACTGGTGAAGATGGATCAGTAACTCCTCTTGATTTTAGAACATGGGTACAAGGGGCTGGAAGGAAGCATCCTGTTTTTAAAAATCCTATGCAATTAGCTCAAAATGTTGAAAAAAATCTTCGCTTGATTATAGAGGAAGCGAAAGGTTATGCGGTTTCATACTATAATAATTGGTACATCTATGATCAGCCAGGATTATTTGTCGATTCATTAACAAACGTACGGTACAATGTACGCGAAGTTTTAGTAAATGTAAGAACATATTTAAGTGATCTTTTTGAACAAGTACAAAACGATGAACTAAAGGATGCGTCCGTTTTATCGACAATAATTGAAACTAAGGATAGAATTAATAACATTTTAGCTAAATACAATCAGCTGACGGAAGTTGGAAAAAAACTCAAAATTGAAAAAAATCCAACTGAAATTGATGCCCTCAAAAAAGAGGGTGCGCAACTGCACATGAATATAATCAAAACTATCTATGAGAATTTTAGCGTCTATATCGCGCGCTCGGGCTTTTTATCAAATCGTCTAACTGCTATAGTTAAATTTGACATTCAAAATCTAGTCAGATTAAGCGAGAAAGATCCGATTCGGAACCAAGCTCTTTTGCGACAAATATTTTTTGCTACTGGCGAAGCGGCCTTTGAAAATATGCGAATTATGTCAGGCGGAAATCCAACGATGATTAATCTGGACATTTCCAACGCGCAGGTTACCCAACTTCAAAATATAAGCGCTCTTGAAGCATTGATTAAAGACTATTTTTTAGAGAACATTAAACAAATGAAACTCTCAGCTGAAGCAAAACCAAGTGTTGATTTGTTAGATACTTTAGATTTTGAGCAAAAACCTCTTGAATCAAAAAATAGCTATTCAAGGCTTAAAAAGATTCAATCGTATTTTTGGTTTCCTTTGTTCGAAAAGTTAGGCAAAAGTGCTAATAGTTATTTTAAATCCACCTCGTCCGATAAAAATAATGACTTAACAGAATTTCAGGCCGCAAAAACAATGCACAAGCTGTATTGCATTCAGTCTTTAACCTTTGCGGACTGGAGATCTTTTAAACCTTTATGCAAAGGCGTTATTTTAGAAAGTGATTTTAAATCTGATAATCTTAGTCCTGCAACAAAACAAAAATTTGAAAATTTACTCAACGTCAGTTACGACAAAAAATTATCCGCCTATGTTTCAGCAAATATGTCACAAAATGATGTTCAATTAAACAGAGCCGAGCGGATCTGCGCCTTCAGGCAGTACGCACGAAATAACTATATCATGTATCTCACGCTAGGCTTGCAAACAAGTAACTAAGAAAGAAGGTAAGGTATGAAAAAAATAATTATTTTAATGAGTTGTGCTTTGAGTTTTTATATTTCAACGGCTCTGGCCGGTTCTGATCAAGGATGTGATGTTCGTATGGAGCATGTGTATTCAACAGAGCCTTACTCATATAATGTCTATATTGGAAAAAGAATCTTTTCTTCTCATACATCTATGGACAGTGCCTTAAGCGATGTTAAAGCGGCGCTGAGTATCGGACAATGTAAAAAGCTAAATTCAGGTGTATGTGAGATTGTAAAAGACGGACAAAGATACCATGTTAAAAGAGGAAATGATTACCTTTATCATTATATTGGTGATTCTGCACATTTTGCAGCTCAACAAATCCGAATTTTTTCTCAATTGGGAATTTGTCAGAACAAGATAAATTAATAATATTGCTTTTATAAAACAAGATCTGTTTTCAACTTAGCCATAAGATCATCTTTAGGAATCGCTTTTGAAAATAACCAACCCTGGCCATATTGAGAGCCTTTGTTCTTTAACCAATTCATTTCATCCTGATTTTCAATTCCCTCGGAAATGACATTGATGTTCAATGATTTAGCCAAAAAAAGTAAAGTTTCAACAATGGCTTGAGTCTTAAGATCTTGAGTGATTTTCATGACGAAAGATCGATCAATCTTGATATCATTGATCGGCATTTGCGAGATGTATTGTAGACTTGAAAAACCAGTGCCAAAATCGTCAATGGAAATTTGAAACCCCAATTTATTACATTGTTTCAACATCTCTATGGCAAGGGCCCCTTCCATCATAATTCTCTCGGTCATTTCCAGCTTTAATTTATCTGGTGAAACTGCATATTTTTTAGTTTCATTTTCCAAGTAATCTAAAAAATTAGGAGCCAAGATTTGGCGGGCAGAAACGTTGATGCTGGAAACAAATTCAGGATGAAATTGATGAAATTCGTTAAGATCTTTACAAGCTTGTTCGATGATCCATTCTCCAACAGGAACCATCATTGAAGAATTTTCGAGTAAATCGATAAAAACATTCGGAGAAATAATTTCTTTTTGACTCTGCCATCGTAAAAGCGCTTCAGCACCTACGATTTGTCGTGTTTGCAAATTAACAATGGGTTGATAATACAAACGAAATTCTTTATTGGCAAAGGCCTCTTTAATACGAATTTCCAATTTGATTTTATCGATAGCATTTCGATCAGGGTTAGCAGCCCACTCGGTCAAATCATAGGCGTAAGTTTCTGTTTTAGTTGCCATCATTTTAAGATTTTGATTGCGAATTCGTTTCAGCAGGACGCGCATCAGAAGTTGCACAATGGTGTCAGAGCTGTTGACTCGCTCCATGACTTGTTCTCTGTTTACGGCATTTAAAACGGTGGCTTCCATAGCCCGGGCCGAAGCCGATCGGGTTTGATTATCTAAAAGTGACATTTCGCCAAAAATTTCTCCGGGCCCGATCAGGCTTAAAGGAATTTCTTCATCATCTTTCGTGAGATAAATTAAGATTTGGCCAGATTCAATGATGTAGGCGCGATCACCGATCTCATTTTGTCTAAAAATGACTTCATCTTTTTTAAAATGAATCATAGCCAGTCACCGTCCTTGGACAATCTATAAAATAATCATGATTTTAAAAATTGAAAATATAAGAAACCACGCCTTGAATGCCCGACATCGTTGTCGCAAGATCATTCGTATCATATTCCAGTTCGCGGCTAGCCTCGGCTTGACTCAGCCCCGAGCTTCCTGCGGGAAAAGTGCCAGCTAAGGTATCAACCACATTTCTGCTGACTGGTAAATAGCGCACGTTTCCTTCTATTCCTATGCATTGGCTTGCGGTAAAGCAGAACTCGGCACCCAAACCAGCTTGACCACCAAAGTTAGAACCCGAATATTCAAGAGCATTTGATCCTTGAGTTATTTTTCCTTTGAGGTAGCCATAGCCAACGCCGGCTTGAAGAAAAAATTTAATAAAATTATTTTCTAGAGGATAAATGCGAAGTAATGGAAAGAAAGTATATCCAGTAAGTTCGTGTTTATAATCGCCGACACTGGCTCCAGTTCCGGTGCTTGACTGCATAAAGTAAGATGGGCGAAAAGCTAAACCAAACATCGAGCCTGAAAATCGAAACATATATTGTCCATAAAAATCGTAAGCTGAATTCATTGCTTTGGTGGATACTCCGCCGCTGTTGGCGTTAACAAAGTCGACTAATGAATTGAGATCTTTTTGTTGCGATGAAATAATACTCAATCCAAAACTGATTGCACTATCCCCCTTGATGCTGGCGCCACCACTCTTAGCTTCAGTGGATTCGGAAGTTAGTAAAAATAGGAATAAAGTGAGTGAAAAAAATAGAACAATTTTAATAGTTTTAATCATAAATGCTCCTCTGTAGTTAAGGGTCTAATACTTGCCAATCAAGGGCAAGAGATGGAAAGTCTTGTTCTTGATTGACGTCCAGTCTTGCCTTTTTAAAATTTGGGCGTATTCTGAAGCCCGTCGATCCCTTGGAGAAAATGTGCGTCCAAAAAAGAAATTAGAAGAGGAAATTGTTAAGTCAGAACTCATTTTAAAAGGAAACTGGCTTAAAGTGCAGAGAGATGAAGTTCGGTTACCCAATGGGACACTATCATTTCGTGAATATATTCTTCATCCCGGCGCATCTTTAATTCTGCCCGTTCTGGACGATGGTCGATTAGTAATGATTGAACAGTATCGTCATCCTTTAAAAAAGGTTTTTTTGGAATTTCCAGCGGGAAAAATTGATCGTGGTGAAACCTCTTTGCAAGCGGCTCATCGTGAGCTCAAAGAAGAGGTAGGTGCTGAAAGTAAAAACATGAAATTAATGACCCAGATCCATCCTGTGATCGGTTACGGAGATGAAATTATAGATTTGTATTTAGCAAAGGATTTAACATTTGGCGAGGCTCAACCCGATGAAGGGGAGCTTCTCAATATCATTGAAATTGATTTCCCAGAGGCTTTTCAGCTTTTGCAACAAGGAAAAATATCGGACGTGAAAACAGCGATGGCCTTATTTTGGTACGAAAAGATTCTTAATTTTTCTTGGTGAATTTTTTATCTTGTAGCTGTCAAGGATGGATCAGAGAAACTTCAACGGTAGGCCCTAGGCCTTTAGCGCGAACGAGTTTATCGAATTTGATGGGTCGTTTGCTTGATGAAACCCCTGAATAAGTGAGTTTAAAATCATAACAATTTGCACATATATAGGATCGGACTTGTTCCACGCGGGTTAAGGACACGTGCACATTTTTGGGGAATTGGGATTCCAATTGCTGAACAACTTCACTTGAAAGGATAGAGGTTACAAGCGTCGTCGGGGCAGCATTGGCCAATGAGTAGAGCAGAAGCACACCTAAAATTTGCATGACAATTAATTGCACCATAATCTTCATTTTGAATCCCCCTTTTGTTTCCCATTTTTTCGGGCTTGTGCAGCGCCGTTTTCACAGGAACTTAAGGTCATAATCTAAAAATGAATTTTCCGATAGTGTCACAATTTTGGTCACCCTTTTTTTACAATCTGAGTGACGAAAATGCGCTTAGGGCCCGTCCAAAAATAACCTGGACATTTTCCTTGGTCTTTTAAATTTGTCCGTCGTTACTCGTCGGCGCCGTAGCTCTGCTACGGCTTCTCCTCGCGCCTTGGCCAAATTTTAAATCCACGGCGGAAAATTCTGTCCAGGTTATTTTTGGACGGGCCCTTACACCTGGCTCAAAAGCTCACTGGCGTGGGCAAGACTGGTTTTCGAAATTTTTTCGCCAGAAATAAGGCGGGCAATTTCTTTGATTCTTTCTTTTTCTTTTAGTTCAACAATTTCCATATTCACGGAATCTTTTTGAGGAGATTTTTGAATATAGAAATGCACATTTCCATGGGCTGCAACTTGCGGCAAATGAGTCACACAGATGACTTGTTGGCCTTTGGCGATGCTGCGAAGTTTTTGCCCGACACGTTCTGCAGTTTCGCCTGAAACGCCGGCATCAACTTCGTCAAATAGGTAGGTGCGAGGTTGCTGAGAAGCCCCTACAACACGTTTAAGTGAGAGTAAAATACGACTGAGCTCGCCGCCAGAAGCGAACTTAGCTAAAGCTCGCGGGGGCTCTTTCGGCGAGGTTTGAGTCATGAATTCAATATCGCTGGATCCTGTTGCTGATAAGGCCGCAGCGGTGTCGCTGCGAATATGGAAAATCACGCCCTTCATGTTTAATGATTTTAATTCTGCATTCACGCTGTCGGCTAAAAGTTTTGCTCCTTGTGATCGTCGTTTGTGCAGATCCGCAGCTAACACAGTTAATTCTTTGGTAATCATTGCAGCTTCTTTTTTTAAAGCTTCGATGCGAATTTCAGAATTTTGTAAATCAGCAATTTCAGTTTCAATTTCTACGAGTGCTTGTAGAATATCACCAACTTCAGAGCCGTATTTTTTTTGTAATTTTCTGAGTTGGCTCAGACGCCCCTCGAGCTCATCTAATTTGGTTGGGTCGCCATCAATTTTACTGACGTACGAGCGAAGTTCGTAAACGGTATCATCCAAAATAGCTTTAGCTTGTTCCAGGTTTTGCATTTTTTGTTGAATTTTAGGATCCAGCTGACCAACTTCAATGGCTTTCTTTAAGACCACATTGATTCGTTGTGTGGCCGAATCATCGTCGGCACACAAAGCATTGTCCGCCATATCCATAAAGCTAGACAGCCGAGAAGCATTTTTTAATATTCGAATGTTATTTTCCAATTCGTGCTCTTCACCGGGAGCTAAATCTAAAGCAGTAATTTCATCTCGTTGAAAAATCAAAAAATCTAAGCGTTGAGCTTTGTTTGGGCTGTTGGATTCAAGTTCAGTAATTTTATTTTCAATTTCTTTCCGCCGTAAGAATTTTTCTTCAAATGAAAATCGCTTTTCCCAAGTGCCACAGTAATAATCAAGTAAGTCCAAATGATATATTTTTGACAGTAAGTTTCTGTTTTCGTGTTGCCCAGTCATTTCAATCAGGGGGGCAGCCGGGCCCGTCACTTCGATCAAAGGAGCCACCAGATCGCGAAGATCAGATAGGGGACTCAGTTGACCATTTAAATAAACTCGGGATTTATCTTCGGCGCTGATAATTCTTCGCACGATCAGCAAGTCATCTTCAATTTCAAGTCCAAGATCTTCTAGACGTTTAAGAAGATCTTTTCTTTTCGAAAGATCAAAAGAGCCTTCGACAACGGCCATTTTATGACCAGTACGAATTGATTCGTGAGAAGCTTTCCCGCCCATCAAAAGAGCTAAACTTTTAAGTAGGACTGATTTCCCCGAGCCTGTTTCCCCCGAAAGAATATTTAATCCAGATTTAAATGTGATGTGCAGATTTTCAATGATAGCAAAATTTGAAACTCTTAAATCAACTAACATAGTGACTCCTGATGTTTAGGGCGTGTCCTCACGCCCTAGGCTCTGTCTCCAAATTTTAATTTTTCCCGCAGTAAATGAAAAAAATTAGACTGAGGGGACTCAATTCTTAAATGATCAGAGGGACATTTTTCGACAACAATTTCATCTTCATAGGTTAATGCTGTGGCCTCTTGCCCATCGATGATCAGATTTGCTTTCTGAGTTGTGCCTTCCATGCGAAAGTTTAACTTTCGATGAGCAGGAAAAATTAAGGGACGACTTGTTAAGGAATGAGGCGCTACGGGCGTGATGATTAAGGCCTTGACCTCGGGATCAAGCAGCGGTCCGCCCGCGGCTAAATTGTAAGCTGTTGAACCCGTTGGGCTTGAGATGATCACCGCATCGGCTTTGATTTGACTGATTAATTTTTTTTCTTTCGACAGAGATAAATTAATTAATTGTGAAAACGAACCTCGCTCAATAACGACATCATTCAAGGCGATGGCTTTAAGTTTAAGTTTTCCCTTACGAAAAACCTGAGCTTGTAAAAGCATGCGCGAATGCACCGTCATTTTGTCTTCAAGAAGATTTGATAAAATATCAAATATTTTGTCAGCCGGTGAGCTGGTTAAAAATCCCAATGAACCCATATTGAAACCGACAACTGGAATTTGACTGCCGTCGATAAGACTAACGGCACGAAGGTAGGTTCCATCACCGCCAAGAACAACGACAAATGACAAAGAAGAAATCATGCGTTGGCCATGAACAAACTTTGTTTTACCAATAAGTTTTTGTCCTGGAGCTGTATAGACTTCAATTTTTCGGTTCTGCAGCCACTTGGTGACTTCTTTCGCCATTTTTACAGCTTTCTCGGAATGAGAGCGGTAAACAATTGCTACCCGTGAACTTTCTTTCAAAGAAATTTTTTTGATGTCAGTCGTCGAAGATTTCATAAATTTTTTGAACCTTCCTCGATCAGGCCGTCGCGACGAAGAAGCGCATTTGGATCTGGTTCTCTGCCGCGGAATTTTTTATAAAGTTCCATCGGGTGTTCCGTGCCGCCACGACTTAAAATATTTTCTTTGAATTTTTTTGCAACTTCGGGATTGAACAATCCTTTTTCCTTAAAATACTCGAAGGCGTCGGCATCTAAAACTTCGGCCCATTTGTAAGAATAATATCCAGCCGAGTAGCCACCTGCAAAAATGTGACTGAAAGAGCAAGAGGCATTTGTACCTGGAATTTTTGGTAGCAATCGAGTTTCGGCCGTGGCCAAGGATTCAAACAAATCGACATCCGTGATGGTATTAGGATCAGTGGTGTACCAAGCCATGTCCATCATCGCAAATTGCAATTGGCGAAGGGACATCCAGCCGGCTTGGAATTTTTGTGAAGCTTTAATTTTTACTACTAGATCGGCTGGGATAAGGGTGTTGTTTTCATAATGTTTGGCAAAAACATCAAGGCCTTCTTTTTCGCTGGCCCAGTTTTCCATAATTTGCGACGGAAGCTCGACAAAATCCCAATAGACATTGGTTCCCGAAACTGATCGATAGGTGCAATCCGAAAGCATGCCATGAAGGGCATGGCCAAATTCATGAAATAAAGTTCTGACTTCGTCATAGGAAAGTAAAGAAGGCTTAGTTGTCGTCGGTTTGGTAAAATTGCAAACGATACTGACATGGGGACGGCGAACTTCGTCAAACATAATTCCTTGGTCGCGATAGGTGGTCATCCAGCCGCCACCTTTTTTAGTCTCACGAGGAAAAAAATCGGTGTAAAACAAGCTGATATATTTTCCTGATTTTTCTTCCTTAACTTCATAAACTTTCACATCGGGATGATAAACCTCGATGTCTGTTCTTTCCGAGAACGCAAGACCGTAAAGCTTGCGAGCATGTTCGAAAACACCAGTCACTACGTTTTCAAGTTTGAAGAAAGGGCGAAGACTTTCCTCGTTGAAAGAATATTTTTCTTCTTTCAGTTTTTCCGAGTAATAAGCAAAATCCCAAGGCTGAATCTCTTTCAAGCCATCGGTCTTCATTGCGAACTCTTTGACTTCATCAAGATCATGTTGCGCGGCCTTTTTACTGGCCTTCAAAAGTTTTTGTAAAAACTGTTTTACAGTTGCGGTGTCTTTGGCCATGCGTTCTGCTAAAACATAATCGGCATGGGTTTTAAAACCTAAAAGTTGGGCACGCTGATATTTTAATTGCACGGTTTTTTTGATATTTTCTTGATTATCGAAGGCGTCGTTGAACGAACGCGAGCCATAGGCTTTGGACATTTTTTCGCGTAGATTTCTGTTTTTTGCAAAGGTTAAAACGGGGATATAGCTTGGCGCTTGCAAATTAAAAAGCCATTTGCCTTTGTGGCCTTTGGCTTCTGCCGACATTTGAGCAGCCTCAAGAGCGCCTTCGGGTAATCCTTCGACTTCCTTAGGATCAGATACAATGACTTCAAAAGCATTGGTAGCTTGTAAAACATTTTCTGAAAATTGCGGCGCAAGTACGGAAAGTTCTTGATCAATTTTTCGCAGTTTTTCTTTTTCAGATGCGCTCAGCAGCGCGCCGTTGCGAACAAAACTCAAATAAGTTTTTTCAAGTAAACGATTTTTTTCGAGATCAAGATTCAAATTTGTTCGATTGTCGTAAACAGCTTTTACTCGCTTAAACAACTCGGGATCCAAGGAAAGATCGGACTGAAAGGTGGAAAGTTTGGGATAAATATCTTTAGCTAAAAGGCGATGATCTTCGCCGGCCTCGGCTGTTTCCAAATTAGAAAAAATACTCATCATTCTTTCTAAAGAATCAGAGCATGTTTCAAGAGCTAAGATTGTATTGTTAAAATCAGCAATTGCATTTGAGGTCTTCAGTGCCTGAAGCTTTTCACGAGCGATTTCCAAGGCGCTGTCCAAAGCGGGAAGATAATGCTCAACTTTGATTTTTGAAAAAGGAACGCTTTGATCGTAGTTGGTAAAAGTTTGCAAAAGGGGATTGTGAGTTGGGCTTGAGTTTTTCATCAAAAATCGGACTCCTGGTAATTTGAAGGATACCGTCCGAAATTATCACAGGAGATTAATAAAATGGCCTAAGAATCGCTTGGGCGCAGGATTAACGCGTCGCAATTATTGTGCTACGCAAATTCCCATTCGTGAACCGGGGGCTGTGGGTCGGCAAAGACGGCCTTGACCGCAGTAGTTAGCTCGATCGATTAAGCAACTGTAGGCCACGCTATCGAAACAGTTCGCTGATTGCGACTGTGGGTAACCGGTATAGTTGCTAATTTGATTTATATTTACGGTTTGATAATTGTTTGGAGCATTTCCAGCGTAAAGGTAAACTCCTGCGAAGGGTCTAATCTGATCGATTTGCACACAACCCATTCCGATTTGTCCCCATACAGGTCGGAAGCCAGGTTGGCAATTACAGTAGCCGCGATTTCCATAGAAGCTGTTAGCTCCGTAGGCTTGAAATCCGAACTGATTGTACTGGTTATAGCCCGTGCAATTGGGGTCATAAACCTGGGGGTTGGCACAGTTTGGATTTGTTGTCACAGCTACCGGCGGAGCAGCTACTCCAGAATTGTTATCACTGCTCTTATTGCAAGCGACAAGCGATAGCACCAATAATGTACTTGCAATGAATAGTGACATAAAACTCATAAACACCTCACCGTTTTTACTTTCAAAAATCTGTCCATCTGGAAAGGCTTTGCAACGTAACTAGCTGATTAATGGCTGTTAAGAGCATTTACACAGTGACGTTTTTGCGCCTTTTTTACAGAGTTATTTCCAGCCAATAATTTGATACTTTTTTCTTTCGAGACAGTTTTTAACGTATCTTTGTTTCAAATCATCGGGTTCCCATTTGTCCTTCGTAGCCTCACCAATTACTCCGCCGGCAGCACCGATACCGGCACCAAGAGCAGCTCCGCCAGCGGTGGATTGAAGATTTCCTCCAGAAAGAAGTCCGACAACTCCACCAAGCATTGCACCTTTTCCAGCGCCCCGGATTGCGGAATTTTTCATGCGATCGTTTTTATGATGAGCGAGGTAGCTCTCGGCTTTTTGCAAACACCTGGTTATTCCATAATACAAACATCATATTTAGCGTGCTCATGTGTAAGAAGATTTGCTTCACAGATTTGCCCAGTTTGTAATTGTGTTCTACAAAGTTTTAAATTTTCAGTTTGTTCATTAAGATTGGTGCCCTTAATGCAATTGACGACGCGATTCGGTTTGCCCTCAAATCCCTGGAGGCAAACATCAAAAACTGCTTGATCGTTTAAGTACATGCTGGACTCGCAAATTTGATTTGATTTCATCTTCTTTTCACAAAGAATTTTATTTTTATCCTGAGTATTGGCAGAAATACCCTTCCAACATTTTAGGTTTTTTAATTTGTTGAGTTCTGTTTTTTCGGAATTTGTTTTTTGTTCGACTGAAGTCAAGTTTGAAGAAGCCACGTTTCCGCTTTCACTTGAGATTACATCTGACGTATTATTGAAAGCACTCGTAAATGATTTAAGATCTTCTTCAGCCGATTTGGCGTTGGCACTGAAGGGAGTGGCTCTGTTGCCATCAATATAAACAGCAATTCGACCGTCAACTGTAAGAACGGCATAAGTGGGTTCATCAAAGTTACAAATTTTTGCATCTGTAAGAAGCTTGATATCTCTAGCCGCATTGTTTGGCTTATTACTAAAAGGACTTGCGGGGTTGTCATCTATTGAAACGGCTGATTCACCGTCTCCACCAATAACACTACATGTTTGAATTTTATGAATACAAAGTTTGTTACTTACGAGGGATTTGAGTTGTTGAATACTTTCATTGAAATTAGAGTCTCGCGCCATTCTTTTATCATTCATGTAAACAGCAGTTAAGCTATCGTGTGCCACAAGAGTACAAAGTGCTTTGCTTTTTTTTACTGGTTTGGGCAGAAACGGACCAAACATGGGAAGTTGAGTGGTCTGTGAAGAAGATGAAGCTGTTGTCGGTTCTGCCGATTCTGCTGGTTGATTCGTTTGCGCAAATACAATCTGAGTAAGTGCGATTTGAGTAAAGCAGAGAAGTCGTAAAATTTGTTTAATCATATTTACTCCGCTGATGATCGTACAAGACTTAAACACGTGCCCATTTGTGGCCTTAAAATTACTGCGATAGCGTTTATACAGCATTTAGAGGTCAACTGATGAACTGATCTTTAAATAGTGAGCACAGGCTATGCCGGTTTTTTGAAGGGATTTGTGGGTTGAAATATATTTTTTAGGCCTATCGAAAAAGCTCAGACAAGCGCTTGGCCTTCGCACTTGCAGGGCGTGGGGGATGGGTAGGAGTTTTGAGCTGTGTTCGCAAGTGCTCGGCCAATGCGAACTCGTTTTTCGATAGGCCTAAAAAATATATTTTAACCCGCTTATCGTTTCAAAAAATGAGTGGGAGCGGTTTATTCGTTAAAAAATTAATTAAAGGAGAATGGAATTTTATGCCTCGGTCATTAAGAGGTTCTATTTGGTCGGAATCTTGTAGTACAGGCTCTAGAAACGACGGATTCTTTTGCAAGAAAAATGATATTGTTTGCCAAAAAGAACAATAATTCTGCTCCCTTTGATTTCATTACTGAAGCCTACAATCAACGTGGGCTTTTTTCAAAATGAGTTAAGTTTAAGATTTAGTTTTTAGGCCTATCGAAAAAGCTCAGACAAGCGCTTGGCCTTCACCCTTGCAGGGTTTGGGGTTGAGTAAGGGGTGTTGGGTTAGGTTCGCAAGGGCTCGGCCAATGCGAACTCGTTTTTCGATAGGCCTAAAAACTAAATCTTAAACTTAACTCATTTTGAAAATTGTACTTGAATAGAGCCCTCCTTCCTGGTGAAATTCAAAACGGAGGTCAAGCATGAGATATTTATCAATTGCATGTTTAATGGCACTTATTTTGTGTTTTTTAAGTGATGTTGTTTATGCAGCGATAAACAAGCCCAAAGCCACTCCTTCCAAAATTTTACAAGGAAGCGGATCCATCATTGGAGGCGTCGCGGGCAAGGGATTTAGCCTATTGGATTTGCGAAAATCTCAAGATATTAAACATAAAGTTGAAAGAGTGGTTTTTGACATTGGAAACTTACAAGGAAGAACTTTGAAGGGTCTTCCGGGATATTATCATGCGCAAATGCTTCAGAATCCAAGTCGATTGGTGATTGATTTTTCCCAAATGCCCGCGTCCAAAGTAAATGCCCATGAAATTCAAAAACGTTTAAAAGGATCGATGTTTATTAAATCAACCGAATTGGCATTAGATCCTATCGACCAAAGCTTAAGCGTAGTTCTTTTTCTTAAAAATAATCCTAAAGCCAAAGTTTTTCAGGTCTCTGGAGTTAAGAACACCAGCAAAGTTGTTTTGGATTTGACGCTTTAAATGAAACCGAGCTTCCTCTTCTTATTTTTTATTTTAGCATTTGTTAAGCCCGCATACTCGCGGGTTTTTTCGATGGGTAAGGAATCTTTTGGTGGATATTTTTTACTGACCGGTGGAAATTCGGCGATCAAAGATAAAGCTTTTGCTAACGAAAGCACCGCCACGGCTTATGATGGTGCTTATAATTTGAATACCGGCGGGGAATTTGGTTTTTCCTATCTCACGGGCCGTGCAACCTGGAGATTTGGTTTTGAAGTTATCAAGCCCACAGCACTTAGTGGTGTTTCGTCAACCCTTGGGGGTTCGGAAGTTTATCAAGTCAAAAGCGACTTGAGTTGTTACATCCCAAAAATTGGTATTGAACTTATTGTGAAACAAACTCCAACATTGCGACTGGCCCTCTTTGGCTATGGTGGTACCGCCAGCTTAGCTATGAAGAATGATTATAGTCTACTGACCATTGCACCCAATGCAGATTTTAGTCTTGAATCAAAATCCGCAGCAAACTTAATGGGTGGAGGTTTTCTTACAGAGCTTTATATGATGGACACAACGACCTTTATGCTCGAGTTGGGTTACCGTGATTTAAAATTTAAAGAAATTAAATACAGTAAGAATGTTGCTTCTGCTTTTAATGGCAGTATCACTGCTGGCGATGTGGTTGTGGATAATACGGGTGCCAATCGTATGATTGATCTCAGCGGAGCCTACATCAGCGTCGGCTTCCGAATCTGGCTATATTGACTTATTCGTAGAGGGAGTCGATTTCTTTGTGGTATTTTTGATCGAGATGTTTTCGTTTGATTTTAAGAGAGGGCGTCAGTTCGCCGCCTTCGACAGTAAATTCAGTGGGGATAATTAAGAATTTTTTTATTGTTTCAAAACTTGCAAGTTTAGAATTTGTTTCGGCTAAGGCACGTCTGACAGCTTCGTAGACTTCGTGTTTTTGGGTTAGATCTTGCCACTGATCAAAGCTCCATGAATTTTCTTTTGCCATTCTTTCCACTTGCAATCGATCAACAGTGATTAAAGCAACAATGTATTTTTTTTGATCTCCATGAATAAGGACTTGGGAAACAAGGGGAGAAATTTTCAAAAGATTTTCCAATTTTTGCGGAGCTACATATTTTCCACCGGCGGTTTTAATAAGATCTTTTTTTCGGTCGGTAATTTTGAGATGCCCACCTGATAAAATTTCACCGATATCCCCAGTGGCAAACCAGCCATCGTGCAAAGTGGACGAGGTCGCTTGAGGATCTTTGTAATATTCTTTCATCACTTTTTTACTTTTTATCAGGATCTCGCCATCTTCGGCAATTTTGATTTCCACGTCCCCAATGGGCCTTCCCACTGAGCCGAATTTATAATTGAACGGAGTGTTTACGCAGATGGCGGCAGTTGTTTCGGTGAGTCCGTAACCTTCTAAAATCAGAACTCCACAGGCATGAAAAAAAAGGGCTACGTCCGAACTCAGGGGAGCACCACCGCTGATGCAAAATTTTAATTTCCCACCAAAGGCGTCTCGGACTCTGCAAAGAAGCAAGCGGTCGGCTAAGATAAATTCTGCCAATAAACTCAATGGCATTTGTGATCGTGTCTGTTTTAATTCTCCAACGGCAAGTCCCGCTTTAAGAGCCCAGTCAAAAGCTTTTGCCTTTAGTTTTTGGTTTTCCATTTGGGCCCAAATGGCCGAGTATATTTTTTCAAAAATACGGGGAACAGCAACTAAAATTGTCGGTTGAATTTCTTTTAAATTGACTCGGATTTGATCAATACTTTCCGCATAAGCCATAGTAAAACCTAGCCACTGGTGTCCCCAATGTTCGACCCGGCCAAGCACGTGTGCATAGGGAAGAAAACTCAATGAAACATCTTTTTCGCTTACCCCGCACAAGGGAAATGCCTCTGAAACTTCTGAAACAATTTGTGTGTGAGTCAGTAACACTCCTTTTGGGAGTCCCGTTGTTCCAGAGGTGTAGACGATGGTTGCGGCATCAGAAGCGGACACTTGTCGAGCTTGGTCAGTTAAAAAATTTGGTTTTGTTTCTAGAATTTTACTTCCAATGTCAAGAAGCTCGTTCCAAGTCACGTATCCTTCAGCTAAAGCACTTCGAGTTTCTATGATTATGACTTTTTCAACGCGAGGACATTGAGAACGAATTTGGTTCCAAACGCGCAAGCCAAGATCATTTTCAATCAGTAATATTTTTGTTTCCGAATGGTTCAAAATGTATTCAACTTCAGTGGAAGTACTGTTGGTGTAAACGGGGACAACGACACCACCACTGGCCAGTATTCCTGCATCTGCGACGGACCATTCATACCGCGTGTTCGACATAATTGAAACTTTTTCACCTTTGTTAAGGCCCAGGTGCAAAAGTGCTGCGCCAAATTGACTGAGATTCTGATAATATTCAAGCCAGGATTTTACTACCCATTGTTCCTGCTTTTTAAATTGGACTGCAATTGGGTTTGATGTTCGGTTGGGAAAATCAAGAATGGCATCAACAATAGTTTTTTTATGGTTCATATTCTTTATTGGTTGGATTTTAAGACAAGCTCGACAATTTTTTTCTGATTTTCATTTACGGTAATAGTTTCTGCAGCAGACATATTCAGGTACTCGTTGTTGACTCGAATTGTAATTGGAACTCCGGCAGGGACTTTTTGCATTGTGATTGGTGGTTTTTTATCAACGATTTTTCCGTTGATTTCGACAACAGGATTCGAGCCTCCGCCGATCACATTCAAATTAATAAAACCGTATCGTTCCAAAGAAAGTTTATTATCAAGGGTGTTCACTAGACGAGTCAGAGAAAATGTTTTTTCAAGAGGTAAATATCCTTGTTTGATCAGTTTCAGTTGATAATCTTGATTGGTTAGTTTTGTAAAACGATAAGGAGTCTTGTGTCCGGTAAATTCACCATCAAGATAAATTTCTGCTTCCGATGGTTCGGAAAATATGGACACAACAGCAGACTGTTTTCGTCCGGTATTTTTAATTCGATTTGGCAATGGATCTGGCCCCGGAATGCTTTCATTTTGACCTGGAACCCGAGGAACCATCGTCGCCTCTGGTATCGCTTTATTCGCCGGATACTTCAAAGAAGATTGGGCCACACTGCCTTCCATTGGTTTTTTGTAAAGAAACAAACCAATTCCACCAGCAAAAATCAAAGTCAAAATTATAGCTACTGTGCTGCTTGAATTTTGTTGTGATTTTTGATGACGGCGCACTTTGGAAGCGCTGAATGTGTACTGAGGAACACCAGTTCCAGTTGATCCTGATATTGTCGTCGAACGGGCGGAAGGTATTCCGGGAATTGTTTTTCGTTTCGTCACTCCACTTTGATAATCTTTGCCTGAATCACTTGGTTTTTCTTTGATTAGAGTTTTCAAATCAATCGGTGCCACGTTTGTGTCGCTTGGTAAAGTGAGGCCAATTTCACTGTAAGAATGGTCAGGGCTTTCAACTGCTTGGCCACTGTTGCTGTTACCAAAGGCGGCATCATAAGAGCTATCATTTGTGCTTTCGATCGAGTCAGCTTGAACTTTTGAATACTCAACGAGTTTATTTTTTTGACTGGTGTAATTTTCGGAAAATGCATTTTTTATAAAGACACTGAAATCTTCAGGTGCAAAATCAGGATATTGAGTATTCAAATAACGATTTAAATCACGATTGAAGGCGGCTGCAGTTTGATAACGAATACTTTTATCTTTTGTCAGTGACTTAGCAACAATACGCTCAAGTTCGGGATGTACAGTGGGATTAATTTTTCGAATTGGCGTAATATTACAGTCGCGAATTTTTCGCAAAATTGCGGCTTCGCTGTTCGAGGTAAATAGTCGGTCATTGGCTAGTAATTCCCACAAAACTATACCCAAAGAAAAAATGTCTGTGCGTAAATCAATGGGATGTCCTTCGGCTTGCTCGGGACTCATGTAACCGAATTTTCCTTTTAAGGTTCCTGCTTTTGTAACTTCAATTTGGGTTTCTGCTTTGGCGATACCAAAGTCGATGATTTTGACTTCGCCCTCGAAGCTGACCATGATATTTTGCGGACTCATATCACGGTGAGTGATATTAAGAGGTTTTCCAGTAGAGCCATCAATGCAACGATGAGCGTGATCAAGACCGGCCGCTACTTCCTTGATCATAAATACAACTTGCTCAACAGAAAAAACCATATCTTTTTTCTTTAGCTCATTGATAATTTGTCGCAGGTTTCGACCTTCGACATATTCCATTACCAAATAAAATTGAGCTTTTTCGACTCCGAAATCATAAATCGAAACGACATTACCATGATTCAAATTGACCGCGATTTTCGCTTCCTCTTTGAACATGTCGATAAATTCGGTATTGTCAGAAAATTGCGGTAAAATACGCTTGATGGCCAAAAATTTGGTCACCCCATTCGCCCCCGGCGATTTAGCTAAATAGATCTCGGCCATACCGCCTGAAGCCATCTTCTCGAGCAGTACGTATTTCCCGAATTTTTCGAACGTATTTGCCATGAAACTCGGTTTCCTCTATGTTGATTACATCGGCGTATTTTATTGCTTCTAAAGGATATAACGCATGAAGTGGATTGGTCTGAGTGGTGGTCTAGCTAGCGGTAAGTCTACCGTTGCAAATTTTTTGCGACGAAAAGGATTTTCTGTTTTAGATGCGGATCAAATCGCTAAAGATGTGTTGCAGAATGGAACGTTGGGTTTGCAAAAAGTCGTCGAGACCTTTGGGAAAGATCTCATTGGCTCAGACGGGGAATTGAATCGCCAAAAAATGGCTCAGGTCGTTTTTAATTCGCCCTCTGATCTGCAAAAATTAGAAGCTATCGTCCATCCTTTAGTCCAGGCAAAAGTAAAAGAAACTCGGAAAAAATTAGAAGAAAAAGGGACTAAAATCGCTTTTTATGACGTTCCACTTTTATTTGAAAAAAATTTACAATCGCAATTTGACGCGACTGTTTTAGTCTCATGCTCAGAAACTCTCCAAAGGTCGAGGATGAAAAGTCGAAACCGCTGGAGCGACGAAGAAATCGAAGCCCGCTTGAAAGCACAACTTCCTTTGGCTAAAAAAGAAAAACTAGCCAAATTCATCATCCACAACAATAGCGATCTTGATCAACTCGAAACACAAGTTGAACTACTTTTAAAGTCATTGCAGAAGAATTAGGTCTTTTCGAAGCTGTTTTTTTAAATTTGCTTAAGTATCTTTGGGAAGCTCACCATCCATGGTTGCCGGCTCTCGCCATCCTGGCTCGCCGAGGCTTCCCAAAGATACTTAAGCAAATTTAAAAACGTAAAATTCGAAATTTAATTTTTCTGCAATGACTTTAAAAGTAGTTCAACTTATGTTTCGAATTAATCGCGATGACGTTGAGCAAATAATTGATTCGCGCATAAATCACTACGTCGACTTCCTGCGGGCTTCTATTTTGTGGAAGTTTTAGAATTTTAAATTCGCTATTTTACCTTGTGAGGACCTCGGCGAGGCAGGATGCCGAGAGCCGGCAACCACGGATGGTGAGTCCTCACAAGGTAAAATAGCG
>ERZ1292625.325-Hain-H41-01um-R1-325-length-76989-cov-115_pt1 | contig 76989 bp, 31 predicted proteins | sample MGYA00564400_ERZ1292625 | MGnify/ENA primary metagenome ERZ1292625 (study PRJEB36523, sample SAMEA6512639) | groundwater metagenome | collected 2019-01-08 | study: AquaDiva: Metagenomics assemblies of 32 groundwater samples | reverse complement strand
TCTTAACCTCTGGGGTTGAAAACCCCAAGGCTTGCAGATTCGCCACGACTGTCATGTCTCTTGATTGGAGGAATTTTTTACAATAACCATGAAATAGATTTAAGTTCGTTTTACAAAAATTATGGACACAACATTAAGCAATTATCAATCTTAAGAAAAATAGCAAAAGGACATGGTGGCGAATGTCTAAGTGAATTTTACATTAATTGTAATACAAAATTAAACTTTAAATGCAAGAACGATCACCTCTTTGAGAAGACTCCCTCCGGTATTAAGGATGGCTATTGGTGTAAAATGTGCAAATATGCAAACCAAAAAAGAAAAGCTAATCCACAAAAAAGAGCAACATCTTTAGAAAAGTTAGAAAAAATAAAACAAATTGCCATTGAAAGAGGAGGAGAGTGTTTGTCGTTAAATTATATTAATAGGTATACTAAACTATCATTTAAATGTGGACAATGCGATTTTATATGGGAAACTGCCTGTAATATTGTTAGCAGTGGATCATGGTGCCCTAACTGTAATAAGCAAAAGAAAATAGAAAATCTTAAAAAATTTAGATACGTTCCTAAAATTAAGCATGAGTCTTAACGAGCAATAATTAGATACTCAGTGCTCATGCTTGACCTTCCCTGTTTGGATCGGTAGAGATACCTGTACTTTGTTGATAACTCTTCTATAATTACATCTGATTTGTACTTTTGAATTATTTCTTTTATATGGTTCAAAGAGCTCCATGAAGAGTCGTTATAACTAAATAACCAAGTTTTAATATCCTTCGCAGCCTCTAACATCTTTTCAAAATTTTCTTCATATGTTTTCTTTTTAACAAAACGAGAAGCATTTGCTTGGATGTGAGGTAAATTCTCTAAAGTGTCAGAATAAATATACTCTTCTAAAAAGCGGTACATCTCGGAATAGTTCGAGCTTTGCCCTCCATATGGAGGATCCGCATAAAGTGCATCTACTTTACAAAAATCACTCTTTAATAAATCTATCACATCCATGTTTACTGCTACACAAGCTCCAGAAAAATTAACATCGGCAAATGTCCACCATTTCATCCCCTCCCCAGGTCGTCGCATATCTCCATGTTGAGTGTGAAAATTCATCTCGGAAGAACCATTATTAGAAACGTGTCGCTTGAGTTGATTTTTTTGATGATTAAGTCTAGGATCTAATTCTGCAAGAACTTGTCCATTGTACATTCGTCCTCCGACAAAACAATCTCTTAGGACATGTTGTTGTAGATTGGCAAGGAAGGTGGCACGCTTTACTTTTAGAGCATTTTCTGGAGGAGATGCTACATGACCAGCTTCAGTGAAGTCTTTCACATATTTAGTAAACCATTTGTCGAATTTAAGGTTATACTCTTCATCATAGTAAATTCCAATGCGGCGGTCTTTTTTGTCTGAATTTTTACCATAATTTTGTTCTTGTTTAATGCGATGTTTCATTATATCAGTAGATTGATCTACTTGACCAAATGGCAGTCTCATAACAACTGCGGCATTTGCGGCTAAACTAAGACTTTCAAGGTGCCGATGACAAAGATTATCGACATTAGCACGAAAATTATCAAGATAGTGACATTCTTTAAGTGTAAATTTATTAAATCTACACTTTTGATCAGGTTTACGGAATTCGACTCCGAGGTAGTTATCTTCAACAAAAGTGTTTTTATTAGGATTTTGGTTGTTTAGGAGGTATTCTTTTTCTTCTGGGGATAGCCTGATGCCTGGATTTTCGACAAAAGCTACGGCATTGAGATAAGAGGAGGTTAAGAGGTCATTAGAGAGGACTCTTTTCCCCATTAATTTAAAAAGGAATGAGACTGTAGCTGAGCCAGAGAATGCGTCAAGTACGGAGTCGAATTGGATATTGTGTTTTTTGAGGGTGTCATGTATTTTATAGATGAGTTTCTTTTTATTCCCAGTGTAAGGAAGGGGAAGTTTTTCTATAAGATGGAGGGCTGTTTTCCCAGAAGGGATGAGGGAGTCAGCTTCATTACCAAATTCATGCATTATTTGCATATTACTTCATCCAATCAGGAGGAGTTATAACAATAATTTTATTTTCTACCTCTATAATTAATTGTTCATCTTCCTTAAGTTGTTCTAATTGTTCTTGAGTTAGTTGAACATGAATAGAATTATCTGGATAATTACTCTTCATAAATATCTCCGAATGTTTGTTTAGTGATGTTTAATGTTTTAATTATTTGTTCCGTATCTTCTATAGAGATATAGAAATCAGCAATAGTTTTCCCACTATTATCAACAATTAGGATGTCTGGTGAGCCATCGAGACTCCCCATTACTTTAAGTGGATATTCAATCATTTCATTTCTCCTATATCTGGATGAATATGTTCAATTTCGAATTCGGGTTCGGTTTTGTATATTTTTTCACGTGCAATGGAGTGTTTATCGAGATATTTTTGATGAATTCTAAAGTCTATAGCTGTGGCAGTAGTTTTTCCTGGGAAGGGACGAAGGATGCGTCCAATACGTTGAAGGGCTCTGGTCTTACTTTTTCCGCCTCCCGCCAAAATTAGGGTATCTAATACTCTAACATCTACACCTTCGTCTAAAATAGTGGATGCACAAATGCAGGAGATCTTTTTATCCCGTAATTCTTGTATTTTTTCTTCTCGATTTTTTTTAGAAGATGAACCTGATAAAAACTCTGATCCAGGAATTAAAGAAGCAAGGAGTTTGCCGTGTTTAATTTGGTGAAATAGAACTAAAACAGTGCGTCCTTCTTGTATATATGCGTTGGCTATATTAGCAACCATTTGATTGTATTCAGCATTTTCTGTGACTTGTTCTTTATATATTTGTTGCCATTGACGGAATTGAGATTTTTGATTTTTGATATGTACAATTTTAATCTGGGGTTTGATAAGCCATTTTTTACGAATTAATTTACTTGCACTGATTTCTGCAGTTTTCTTGCCAAAACAAGCCTGAATCATTAAATCATCTCCAGAATCTCTCCATGGAGTTGCTGATAATCCAAATGTATAAAACGCAGATTCCAGATTGCGAGCGACCAATTGGCACGTCTCAGCTTTCCAATGATGAACTTCATCAGCCATCGCCCCTTTAGCTGTTTTCAATAACTTAAGAATCTCTTCTCTGCGTGCTTCAATGGGAGTCTTGTCATCCTCATCCTCATCCTCATCATCGAATTTTGTTTTATTATTCCATTCTTCTCCAACTGAACGTACTGCGGTTTGAACGGTCATAACATTGATTTGTCGGATATCGACCGTACCTCCACCTATTTGCCCAACGACAAGTGGCTCTCCGTTGAATCTTAAAATATTTTGAAGTTCTCGTTTAGCCTGAAGAAGTAAATCGATGGAAGTCACGAAGAAAATAAACGGAGAAACAGCCAATCTTTGTATGATTACTGCAGCACATAAAGTCTTCCCAGATCCTGTTGCCGCCTGTATAATTCCCCGTTGTTGTCCTACAGTTGGAGTAATCACATCTTTTTCTTGATAATCTCTGATTGTTATTTCTGGATTCAGGGTTAAATTGATATTTTTTTCTGGCTTAATTCTATAATCAAGAGTAGAGTGTTTTATTTTGCGGGAAAGAAAAAATTCTCTAACAATAGAATAAAGTCCAGTTGGGAAATAGGTTCTTTTTTTATTACGCCAAATTTGTCTTCTTCTACCATCCCAAATCCTACGAACCTTTTTGCCCTTATCATCCAGAATCCACTTGTTATACATAGGACTAAACTGATATCCTTCAGGGAAGAAAGACATCAGTTTTTCAAGATCCTGATAGTCAGAAAAAGAAAGATCACCCTCGATATCAGTGAAGATATTATTAACTTTTAATACAACCATTTGAAACTTTTAATCAGGACTCGTACCAAATAATTCGGTTGTTCTTAATATTGTAATGGGATTTACAAGGTAATTGATAACAGCCAATTGATGGATCAAGGGTAACAGTTTTACCATCATAGGTGAGCTTCCATCCACTTGGACTTAAAGGGGTAGATACCGTAGATCCACAACCGCAGAAGCATTTGTGTAAGACCGCAGAATATTCCATAGAGATATACAACAGACCTTCTTCTAAAACTTCAGGAATAAAATGCTCAAAACGGCATTCCAATTGCTCTTGTCTCATAAATTATCGCTTAGATTTGTTTTTTTTGAGTGGAACACTCTTCACAAATATTGGATTTATTTTTAGTGACCATAGGATTACCACACTTGGAGCATTTGGTCATTTTAGTTCCGACATTAACTTTTACGTTAGTCGCGGTTGATTTTTTGAAGAATGCCATTTTTGATGTTTCTTTCGCTTCTTGTTTTTATTGTACAATAGATTCCACATATCTGCAAATTGATCTCCAATTCCATGTAATCCAAGAACATTATTAGAGGCAACTCCCAAGTCTGCTCCACCAGGTGCGGAAGACATGCCTTGATTAGCTATTATTCTCTTCAGCCACATTATTATCGACAACTCCTTCTAACGTTTCTGGACAATCTTTGACGATCCACTCGATCAGATGCACAAGTTTAGTTCTAACTCCTTGGAGTTGTCTATCTGCTCGAACTTCTTTCCCATCTTCTACTAAATGACTTGCCATTTTTACCGAACTTAAAATGTCCTGTAAAGTTACTAAAAGTGTCTGTTTCATTTCCAAACTCGCTCCTCTTTCAAAAGTTTCTCAATTAATTGTCCTGGTTGCACTGTTTTGTGGTCATACCAATCTCTTGATAAGGCTAATAACTCCTCAAAATTGAGATGACTGCCTTTTTCTTTTGTTTTTTTCATTTCTAATTGACGATGAGCATCTTCAAAGGGTTTAATGTTCTCTGAGGCTGGCCACATAGACCCTCTCATTGGTCCTAATTGTTTTTCGATAAGTCCTACTAAAAGTGCCCATTGGTGCCATTGTTTATTTACTTCAGGGGTACGATGTCCATCACTGGCAGTTTTAATATTTTTTCGCAAATATTTATCTTCTTGCAATGCACTAATAATTAGATCATCAGATTGAACCACTTCTGGATTATTAAGAGTACAATTAGATCGGAGAAATTTCAAGAAATCCATAATAAAAATTGCATCTCCGCTCAAGATTTTTAAAACAATCATTAAACAATCAAATATGGAACGATCTTCAATAGATAAAATATGTTTAATAACATGCTCTGCTTTTTCATCTCCAAATGAAAGCTCAAGTACTTTATAGATTAAATGAGCTGTTTGTGCTGCTTTATTATGAATGCTTGTGTTAATAAGTAAAAGAGGATAATCATGTACTGAAATTGTTTGATGAGGTATTTGATATTTTCTAATTAATTGATCCGAACTCTCAATAATTTCACAAACATCCACCATTGGGCAATTTACAAATAACACCTTTGGAGTTATTGTTTTTCCTGTTACAGGTTCAATAATTTCTCGAATAATCATCGAAGGAAGTGTTAATTTATGGAAATCGACAATAACGGAGAGTTTTTTCTCATCAGAACGAGTGTCTGCATAAACATAATCTTTACATTGATAAAGGAGAGCAAGAGCTAATTTATCTTTTTGATAATCATTATAGATGTACGGTTTGATTAAATTATATAGAACATTAAAAAGAAAGTGACTGGAGGAAGTAGGTCTTTTAATAGAGATTTTATTCTTGCTCAGATTGAGCTTGTCAGAAAATTCAATTTCATATTCTAACAAAGATTGGGTGATTCGAGGGTCGAGGTCGAATTCGTGGGTTAAAAAGTGCCTAACAAATTGGAAATTCTTAGCTTTTATCATTTGGATTCTTTATGACAGAACTGCCAATATCTTTCATAAAATCCTCAAAAAACGCGGACTTATTCATTTTTTTTAAGAAGGACTTTACTTCTTTATCTGTCATTGGCTTTTTATTATGAGGATGACGAAGAAATTTAGATCGTTCAGTGGCTTTCTGCCTTCTTATTTGTTCTAACATTGCTACGCATAATCCTTCAAGAGAATTATCTTTTTGTCTTCCAATATTAATAACCGTTCGATGTTCACACGCCACACATTTATGTTCAATAAACATTGAGTGAGTGGATGGATCTAATTGTCTGATACCTGCGGCAATAATTCCTCCTTTTTTGCAATCAATACTACAATTAAGACACGATTTACTTTCAATTAAAGAGCAGATCCAGTCAGGTAAAGAGGTATAAAACATTTTATGAGACATTTTGTGCTCCTTTTAGTTAATCCTCCAACAGATTGATATTGTATGTCCACGTTAACCCCTTCTTTTTATGAATTCCGAAAATCTTCTGTTCTGGGGTACTGTTTTTAGAAAGATCTTTGAGGGAATACATATCTCCTGCCATCCAATTCCCATTAATAAGAACCCTACTTGTATTGGTTTGAATTTCGGCAGGATTATGAAAATGTCCCATTAAGACATAATCAAGCTGTTGCTCCATCATTCCTGAAATTTTTGCTTCTGCTCGTTCTACTCCATAATATGGAATTCCCATGCTACTTTTAATGCCATCTCCATGGCAAAGATAAAAACTATGACCTTGTACTGTAGGATTTAAATACCAAGCCTTGGGGATATTCCATACTATGTTATTATAATTTGAAAGAGCGATTTTAATAATTTCATAGCAAACACGATCCCAGTTGTCGTAAGCTTTACCTATTCCACTCTTACTACAATTTCCTGTTATAAATGCATCTCCATATTCATTAAGAGCAAAAAAAGTACCATTATCTACAGTTGGGCACCATACCGATTTATTGTATGATATTTTTTGAATATTTTTGGTTGTTATAGAATAATTTTTAGTCTTTCTAATTTGGAGATAATAATTATCTTTTTTTGCGGAATTTGACTTGTGCTTTTCTAGATTCGCCGGAATACCGTGGCTCACTAAGAGACCTGCCAATTGCTCTAGAAAGTGTTTCTTGCCCCAAATAACATCTAATCCACCATGTTGTGTATAACCATCTTTTCTCTTTTTTTCTTTTCTAAAAGTTCCGTCACCAAGTGCAATCCAATGTAGTAAAACTTCTACTTGTCTATCTGAGAGTTTATACATCCATTCAGGAATTGATTCTCTGTTAGGTAAAAGTTTCATAATCCTTTTTTTAGTATCAGAAGTAAGTAAATTAAATGAATGTTCTGAATGTTGTGATTTAAGTTTTTTCCCGCAAATTTCTTTAACATTCCTATCTCTTATCGATTCTGAAAATGGGATGTCTTGAGCGGTTAAAAAATTGTAAATTGCTTTTACAGAATTAGGTTTTGATTGATATATTTTCACAACAGATGGCTGATATGATCCATCACTCATTATAAGTCCTAATAGCCTTAATTCATCATCTTCAATATCATATTCTGCACAACCAGATTTTCTTGTAATAGGAATTTTAATTCTGTTATTGGGAGTAGCTACTTCTGAAAATTTTCTTTTACGTATTTTTTTATTAGCAGTTTCTACAACAAGGTCATGGTCTAAGGTCGCCTCCAAGTTAAAAACAGAACTTTTATATTTATAAATTTCCTTTTCATTTGGGATATAAGTAATGTCTTTTATTGGCTGAAATTCAAATTGATTTTTTTCTATATTAAGTGTTCCTATTAAATCTCCTACCTTTAATTCATTATAACCCTTGTAGCCACTTGGAGTTAGAGCCTTAGTAGTAATCGGCACACAACGACCATGGTTCCCGTATATGCCATAAAATGTGACTTTTTCAAACATTTGAGACCATGTCGCCAGCATGTTGTGTAATGCTTGAACTCCTTCTATGAGTTGATCCGTGATCGCTAATTCAATATAGCTATCATTCCAGTGACCTGCTCCTATTGCTCCTGCTACAATATCTCCTAAACAAAAAATATGAAGTTCTGGAATATCATACATAAGACGATGACGTTCGACAATTCCAATGACTGCATTTTTCATTCGTTCAAGACGTTGTTTAAATATATCGAGGTTATATTCAGATAATCCTCCTGTATCATCCAGAGTATAAGCAGCTCCAATATGAAGATCGGAGAGCATAATCCCTAAGTGTTCTGCAGTGTATTGGTGTTTATGACGAGGTTTATATGTAATATCGCTTGATTTGGGTTTGGGAAGACGATAAATAGAAGAAAGAATATTATCTATAATGACATGAGTTCTTGCCTGTTCTCTTCGAGTGAGCCGTTCATTATTTTCAAGGGTTCGGTCAATAACTTTTCTTTTTTCGGATTCTAAATCTGAGAGTTCTTCAATAAGCTTCTCTTTGGTTTCTTTTTGTTTTCCAAAAGATGCCCAATCAGTTCTTTTCCATTTAGTTTCGAGGCAATCAGTAGAATATTTCCTTAATCCAAAATTCTTATTAAGGATGTCTCCGATTTCGGAATATTTTTTCCCCGCATTTTTTAGAGAATGCAAGAGTGTTGTTTCGTCGGTAGTCCACGGAGTAAAAGTAGTTGGTTTAGCCATTTTAGTTTCCTTTTCTAATTCAATAAAGAGAGGTTTGTTTCCTCTAATCTAACCAAAAATCAAAATCCTGAGCGTATTTTGTATTATACAAGATGTTAGATTATCATTTGGTACATGGGTAGGATTTTATCCCACGTTAATTGTTTATCTATGAGTTTTCTACCTTCTTCTCCTAAGGAAGGAGAATTCATTACACTTTGTAATTCTTGAGCGAATATTGATTTGGTTCTATTCCCAAAAATTACGTGAAATTGTGAATTTTTAACAGTAGATACACACTTCCCTCCTGCAAGCTCTTCTGCATTTCCAATATTTGCGGAAATCCACGGGAGAGAAGCTGCCATAGATTCTAGAAGAACGATTGGAGCCACTTCTTTTTCGCTAGTGAACGCGAATGCATTGCTTTGTTTAAATAATCCGATTACCTTATCGCGAGGCTGATTTTTAAGTAATTTAACAATCATTCCTTTTTGTTTAAGATGTTTCGATAACAATGTCCATTTTTGTTCTAATTGGTGTCCGATAGGGAATTCAATATCATTACAGACTTGAATGTAGACTAATTGTTCTGGGTTAGAGAGCTCTGACAAGATATCAATTAAGTGTTCTTGTCCCTTTCCTGGGAAAAAATTAGAAACATTTAATATCCATTTTTTATTAACCAGATCTGGTAAAATGTCTTTACGCTTTAAAGTATTATTATCGAATTCTGATGTCCATACGCCATTGGGAATAATTACGGTTTTTTGAATCAGGTTTTCTGATTGACATAATTTATAATCCCTCTCAAATTTAGAATGACAAATAAATTTATCTACATTTTTTGCATGGCGAAAGACTGTTAAAAACCCTCTATGTTGATATGTCCAATTTGCTCCACAAAGTGCCACTATGAGTTTAAATTTATTCTTTTGATTAATTAAGGGTCGGAAGAAATCAAATACATCGCTATATATAAGAACCAGATCAAGTTGTAAGGATTTAATTCTTTTATCGAATCCAGATTCATCTCCTGGAATATGTTCGTAAATTGGGTATGGATAATTTGTCGGATTTCTTTTTTCTTTAAGTTTCCGGGTAAAAACAAATACTTTATGTTCTGAGGATAAGTAATCTGCAATTGTTTTAGCAACTAATTCTGCTCCACCAACACTGGGATGAAAATGATTGACACAAATTCCTATCTTCAAAGAACACCTTCCATGCTAAAAATAGGATAATAAGGAGACCATTTTTCCCGAAATTTTTCCCAGCTTTTTATAAATTGTTTGTTCTTATCAAATAGCCGTTGATGAGCGATTGTTTGATGAGCAAGATGTATTATATGACACTGAGGTTGCCAGCCTATTTTATATCCAGCTTGGATAACTCTATAATTGTAGTCTGGATCTTCAAAATACGCAGGATTAAATCTTTCGTCAAAAAGTCCAAGTTTTTTGTAGATTTCTGTTTTTAATAAAGTCCCACCACAACCTATATAGCTAAATTTATCTTTAATATTAGTGCATCGTTTAATTGGATAATAAGAACGATCTGCAATTGTGGTTTCTCCTGAAACGAACGCTCCTAAAGATTTCGGAGGGAGTAAAAGCCACGCTTCTGGTCCAACTAAATCAAATCCTTTATTCATCAACTCAAAGAGACTTTCAAGCCAACCATGTTGTACATATTGGTCATTATCTATGTTGATAAAAAAATCAGATATAACATGAGTTGCTCCTAAATTTCTTCCTCTAATAACTCCAAGATTAACAGGAGAAGAAGCAACTTCCCAACGACCTTCTTGTTTTCCTTGTTCTAAATATTGAGGAGTGCCATCAGAGCTTGCGTTGTCTATGAAAATTAATCGAAAATTAGAAGTGTGAGCAAAAAGAGCCTTTACAAAACCTTGAGTAACAGGAAGTTTATTGTGGACAAGACAAACAATATCTACCTTTGGCAGCATTATTCATTATACTATGCCGAGCGAATTAAAACGATATTGCTTGTTACGGTTGGTCCACGATCAAGCCCGTCGAATCCAATTACTTGTGCTTTCCATGTTTGACCAGCAACTAAAAAGAACGGTGGAATATTTTTATCATTACGCAATTCTATTTTTTCTATATAGGCAGAACCATTATCACTTACAAGCCATTTTATTTCACTTTGATCAGTTTGTGTAGAATTTTGTACGGATATATCTTTATCATCAAGAGTATATGCTAATTGTAAGGTAGAATCCCCTGTAGGTTGAGATGGAGTGATAATAACATTCAGAGCAATTGGAACAGAATTAACGACAGTCAGAGGAATTGATGTCATTTTTGATCCTGTGATTATGGCAGTTTTAGGGGTTACTTCTACCACAATTTCATTTCCAATTATATGAGCATTTAATCCTTGACTAGAACCTGGCTCTGACCCAGTTTCTGTAAAAGATAACTGTTTTAAAGTTACTGCTCCTCCTTCTGAAAATTTTGCTATTTTAAACAAAGATCCATTTACATACCATTTTATTTCAGTATCTTTTTCTTTGGCATTTACTCCTTGATCATCTGTAGTAAATTGATATCTGGCTTCAAATATACTGGAAGTATCATATCTCTCATTGATCAAATTGCCCCTCAAAGAAATTATCCTTAAACTCTCTGCATTTGGAGGTTGTGCCGCAATAATCGCAGCAGGAGAAATCACAGTCAATCCAAAATCTCTACCATCACTTGGAGTTATTGAGAAATGGATCTTGTCATTCGGGGTTAATTTATTACTATTGATCAAATCTGTATTTTTCCAAGTTCTTTTGTTTTGTAACTCAAACAGTTCTAACCCATTTTTATACCACTTAATTACAGAACCAGTTTCTTTATCTCCATTCAAGTCAATGTAGGTATATATCGCGGCAAAAATATCTTGAGAGATGGGGCTTGAAGGAGAAATAAATGCATTAATTGCCCGTGGTGCTACCTGTGAAAGTTCTAATGGCTTCTCGTTGTTGGTACTATAAATATATCCTACTCCTCGCAAAGATACAGCATCTGTATGAAGTCTATTCCGAATCCTTACTCCAACCCTCATTTTGTCGGAATTAAGCACATTAATAATAAAAATCTTATCAATCGATTGACGATGATCAAAATAAAGTTCTCCTTGTCGAGGATGTGGTTGGAATCCTGTTAGGATTGGTATTTTGACTTGATTTTTAACTTCAAAAACATTCACAACAGAACTTGGGTCCCATGCTCCATATTCTGCCTTATATAATAAACCGTCTTTTGTCTGTAGAGGTTCATTTTGGACTGTTGTAGACAAAGATTCAGTTCTGTTTAGTAAAAATATTTTACCGAATTCTTCTAATGCAGGTCTTGCAGAACTTTGATAATCTCTCCAATCAGAAGATAAAGAAGAAGATACTCCTATCTCAATAGAGCTTGACGAAGGGACATTCCCCTCATAGGCTGCGGCTAATTGTTGTACATTAGTTAAAACTATTTCAGGATTAAGAAATATGAAATCTTCTTTTTCCACAGAAGTTCCCCATACAATACTATTTAATCTTGGAATGCCATTTGCCACAGCATCATATTCCTCAGAAATATCTTCAGTAAAACCTGTAGTTAAGATTACTTCAAATTCAATTAATCTGGCAAAAAAATCTACAAAATCTACAGTTTGACTTCCAGAAAACTGTTCAGACCAATCATTAAAATTGTATCCGTCTACTGTATGTCGAAAACGTAAAAATCCCTGAGTATTTGACGGTAAATCAAAATCTGTCGTTACATCAGTAATTGCTCTTAGGCTTCCCAAATTAAGAGTATGTTTATATTTCCCCCACCCAAGCCCTCCTGTAGCTCCTCCTATTGTTCTGTTTAAAATATCGTTCATAAAACTCGAAGAAACAAGAACAGAAGATTGACCTCCAGTGTTTTTAACTATTTTTTCTATATCTCCAACTTCATTTCTCTCCAATTGAGAAGAAAGAGACACTGGGAAAGAAGTGCTAAATACAGTATAAACAATTGGACACTTGCCTGGTCCGTCAATAGAATTAACTTCTGCTATGGCTGCATCTCTACTTATTGTTGAGAAATTTTCTGAATTATCAGATCCGATATAAAATACCTTTTTCTGATCCTCAAAATTTTCGGTAGTTGCAATAGCAGCCGCTTCTTTCATGGCATTGTAGAGTTGACTTGATCCAAAAGGAACTTCATGATCAATAATATCTAATTCTGCGATTGCTTCTTCAATGGTGTGACCATCCACTAATCGTTTTTTTATCTGAGGAACCCAATCTGTTGAGTTATAAAAAGTAGCAACAGAAGTTCCTGATTGAGGTTTTATGGCAGGCTTTAGAGGGAATAGAGCCTGACAGAATAAGCACTGTCCTGATTGGCTGAAGCCTCCCGTTATATTTGATCCCACATTATTTCGAGGAGGTGGAGGTTGATCGGATGGAGATATTTCTGACGCAGCAATATGTTGAAGAAGCAAACAATCACTTCCAGACACAGCAGTCCCTCCTGATTGAACGGGGGCCGATGGAGCAGTAGGATTGTCTTCGGGAGGAGGAGTGGGAAGGGGAGGGATTAAGATATTGATGACTTTTTGAGTGATTTCTTCCTGAATATTTAAATCAAAATCACTAACTGACTGTCCAAAGAAAGCATTATCAATGATTGTAACAATTGTTTCTATTTCATATAATTTTCTAACAGTGTTAGAATCCAAAATGACAGGTGGTAATTTTACTGTTTTAAGAGCATCTCCCAGAGCGAGCAGCTCATCCCTACTAAGTCCTTCAAACTCAGTCGATGGATCAGCAGTGGTATTAAGTGTTTCATTGATAAATTGAGATAATCTTTCAAAATCTGCCAATGGGTCTTCAGATCTTGGTAACAAAGTAACCCCACCAATTCCGTTGTGAATTGTAAATTCTTGTTGGCTATAAAGAACTGGGAATAAGGTTAGTTGATCTTTTAATTTTTTTGAAGCATTAAATTGGAATTGATCACTATTAGGATTTGCTATTTTATTTTGTAGATCAATTAATGAAGAAAGGTTATCTGATTGACTTGAAGATTCAAGAATTCTTGTCGCAGTTCTATTTGCTAAAAAGTTAGATAAAACCGAATCTATTTCAGGGATTCTGACCCTTCCACTAACCATACATCGTACATCTTCTTCTATTATTTCTCCGGAATCATTTTTAAGCACCACTACAATCCCAGAACTCTGCTTGCCTTGAGCTTCAATTAAAACAGGATTCTGCAAAACATCAATTTGAACAAATCCTTCACGATGTCCACTAGTGAGCCCCCCGGTAAGATATATATCTTCCCCAATTGCAACTGCTCCAAACAATGATCTGCCTCGACTAAAAGAGGTAAGTTTTTGATAAATATTTACAGCATTAGCAAGAGTAATACTTTCAACTCGATTAAGGGTAGTTGATTTATTTTGATTCGCTCCTCCCATAAAATAAGCAGCATCTTGTTCTGGGATATAGACACATTGACCCCTATCCCTGGGTAACGGGAGAATTGTCCATTCATCTGCAAAGTCTTCCGAGAGATCTAAAACTAATTCCCCCTCAATGTCTGATTCAGTCCCCATAGTGAATTTAAACCCACTCGCCAAATACGTATAAGGGGGCACAATGATATTATTTTTAATTCTAGCTTCTTCGTTGCTGATGAATTTGGATTGTTCTGAGCTTGTAAGGCTGATATAATAATCAGAGGTTAGCAAAAAGGTTCTAAAATCATTTAACGCTTTATTTAATTGAGAACTAAAATCTGCATTAATTTCTGACAAGCTTTTAGGAATAGAGCCACTATAAATATATCCTTGTTGAGATCCACCTCCAATAGGATTACTTCTATAAAAAGAAAATGGGGAAAGACGAGCATAATTTTCTTGATATCCAGACAAAATTAATGTCCATTCATCAGTGCTAATTCTATATCTAGCTATACGATCATTTAATGTTTTTGGTTGATTATTATTAATAACTGAAGTTATACCACACAATATGTATATATTATCGCTTCCATCATAAAATGCAGCCCCAAAAGCAACTCCATAGTCTTCCGGCATAGAAGTTAATGATGGATTCCATAATTCGGTAACTGTATTAAAAGCTTCAATTTTTCTAGATACTGTATACCGAGAAACAATAGGATCTAGTTCTATTCCTCCTATGCAATAAATATTATTATTTGCAGTTATCGTCATTCCGTTACTACGGGGAGTTGGCATATCTGTAATAAATGACCATTCTCCTCCTGATGATAAATTTAATTTTTCACAAGTAGCAGTTATCCTTGATGATCCATCTAAATCTCTATCTGTGTTTCCTCCGAAGAGATATATAGAAGAAGAAAGAGAATCAGAAGCAATAAAATGACCTATTCTATTAATATTATTCCCAATAACAATGGAATAGAAATCATTGGAGGTATCATAAATAATAGCATCATTTGAAGTAATAGAAATTGAAGGAATAGGAGTTTCAGGAGGAATAACTTCTTCTTGAGTTTCTACGTTTACTGTATTATTAAGTTCAACGCATCTTGTAATAGATCTTTCCGCAGTCCCAAGCTTGTCATATTTACACACAATATTTATTCTTGCATTGAAGGCGATATTGGGTAAAGGGTCGATAGTAAAATATGCTAAACTACGCTTATCCCCAGTGGGGTTAATGAATGGATCATTCACTAAATTAGTATAAATAATTCCATTTGACGTTGGTTCACAACCTGGCTTTGCGATAGGGGATGAGCAATTGGATAATTTTACAATGTTCCTGTTTGCTCCTCCAATAGAAACCTCTACAAGAGTTCCGTCAGGAACGGACTTATTGGCAAATTTTACCTCAACCACAACAGTATGTTGAGAGATTCCGTCTACAACGAGTTCATTGTGTTGTAATCGTTCTCCATTTACTCTAGACTCTATTACAGACACTTCTAATGGTTCTTTAAACCCTACAAGAATAGGAGGAATACCATTTTCATACCCTCCTCCTGAGGATAAAGTGATTGAAATGTTATCAGAAATTAATGTGGAAAATCCAAATATAGGATTAACATTTTTCCATCGAATTCCAGTAGAAGTGCAGCCACTTGTTCCTTCACAAATGTTATTCCATTCACAACTAAGAGTTACTGTTCCGTCCCCTCCAATCCCCGCTCCAGTACTCTGATCACAATCTTCTGGTTGAGGGTTTGATTGTTCCCCCACAAATTTATTCAATCTCACATAATAATCTGTCACATCTCCCGTTATAGGGATTCCTGCTGTTGTTGTGCTTTTATTTGGAAGCAGAGTTGTAGATTCATAAGAAATTATTTTTGAAGTATCTACACCAGTACCGCTTCCTAATTGTCCTGTTGCATCGTTGGCGGCAAATTTTACATTCCACAATATTTCTCCAGGAGCAGTGATTTGAACTATATGCCCTTCTGGGAATTCAAATAATTGAGGTTGATCAAATTTATTTTCCATACAGTCCCTAAAACATTGTGCCCCAGGGATTTCTGAATCAAGGATTAAAGATGGATCTTTTGCGATCTGGAATTTAAGTAATGATTCTCCATCTGCCCATGTTATGTAATTGGGATATTGTCCAAACTGATTACTTGCAGCATTCATAAAAAACTTTTGAGCAAGATCTCGATCCTCATCTTCTTTACACCGATAAGCGATATATACTTGATCAACAGCCGATTCTTCTCCGTATATCACGCTGGCTTTAATGGCATATTCTTCTCCTAAACAACACAATGAATCACAAATTGTCAAGGAATGACTTTCTATATTAGAAATTGGTCCAAAGAATACATTTTGAGCGAACCCAGATCTCACAGAAGAAAAGGTTCCACTGACTAATTGATTAATGGTTTCTGTACTATAAAATGGACGATCCTTGCCATGTCTTAATTTTAATAATTCCCATTTAACCAAAGTTCCATCTTCTACATATGTTTTTAATAATCTATTTGTAGGGTCATCAGGATCAACCGTCCAGACTTCCACGGATTGTTCTGCTACATCTATTCCGTTTGGAACTGGCCCCTGATTGTTTTGTATTTTTATAAATAAACTGCCGAGAAAACTTATAGAATGTATGGCATCAACAAATAGCCCTAAATAATTAATAGACACATAAAGATCTACTTTTTCAGGGAGGGTGGGGCAAGGGATTTCTATATCCACTACACTTTTATCTATTAACTCTTCTGTTTCTTCCCCATTAATGTTTAGCAATGGTTCTTGTATCGAAATAGTATTATATACTCCCTCTCTAATTGATACTCTAGAGGACTTTATTATTAGAGATGGATCTGTATTTTTGAATAACTGAACATTTACAGGAGTTCCGTTAGGTAAAGCCTCTCCTTTATATTGCATTTCTACTCGAACTACATATGGTCTACTAGAATTAATATGGGCTCCATTAATCGGAGAGGGATTGCAATCACTTCCTTCGTCTGTATTTCCACATCCTGATGGACAAATAGTTTGTCCACCAATTTGACCATCATTCCCACATTGAGGAATAACTTGTCTTTTATCTCGATTGATTAAAGAAATATCTAACGGATGTTCGAATGAAACATTCACTGCTTCTGAATTAAAAGTAAACAATAATTGTTTTGTATCTGGATCCACAACAGAATATTGAGCCCTTATGCTCATCTCGTATCGCTCACGACGAGTTAAAATAGCAGTATCGGGGGTATGCGTTAATAACCCTTTTATTAAACCGCTACTAACAGTAGAAAAATTCAAAACTGTTTCTGCTTTTTCTTTTTCTGTGTTACAACCTTCTTCAAGACGAGAACCGTGCTTGCATCCTCCATTAATTATTAAGTGTGCATTTGCTCCTCCACAAGGACCATCTAATGCATCTGCGGAATTTGTCAGCCCTAATGCTGTTTCTTTTGTGGTTAATAGGCGATCAGTGATAGTGGTACATACTTGCAGGCTAATATTGGTGAGGTCTTCTAGTCCGCCACCAAAAATATCATTAATATTTACAAAAACTAATGCTGCTTCTCCAAAAAATAACTGTAAATTATCTGCTTTGATAATTGGAGTTTTCCAACGAATAGATAATGTTTCTGGATTTACTATTAATAAATATAAATCTTCTACTTCCGCAGGCGGGAATGTGACATCTAAAGAACTAAATGGAGTTCCAGTAATAAAATGAGCTTCAGAAAAATGATTAAGACGGTTATAGGCAATAACCGTATAAAAATAAAACGTATTATTTTCTAATGGTAAAATAACTCCGTTGTCATCTACTCCTATTTTTCTATGAACAAAAAACTCATCATCACTATTTTGACTATCAAAAACTTCAAATCCATCACTTACAATAAGTTCCCCGTTTTGAGAAGCTGAGATAGTGGGATGCTTTTTATTCCCAAAAAATATTCTTGTTCCCATCCAATTTGTGTCGGTTGGATTGCTCCATTGAAGCATGGTTTTTTTATTGCCATTTTGTATAGATAAATTGCTTATGCTTTCTGGTTCCCCGATAGTTATAGTAGACGGAGATGGAGGAATGTGAGTTGCCACAGTTCTCGCTTCGGCTCTGTCACACAGATTATTTAAAGAATTGATAGTAAAAAATCTATAGTAGTAATCAGATCCATTAACAATATTCTCTGTATCTAAAAAGAAAAATTGTCCGCTTCCTGTTACTGTTTCTTGAACAACCACGTCTCCGTCATTATCGTGGACAGGAACATTTCGATATTTTTTAATTATTTTAATTTGTCCATTTTGAAAATTATAATCGGTTCCAATGTCCCAGGATAATAAAACTTCTCTTTGTCCATTGTCAGAAGCTGCTTCTGAAGACAATTGTAAATTTTGTCCAAAGATTAACGACTCTCGTTCATATAATTGTTGAATATAGATTGCATCTCTTGCCACATTATGAACGCTGATTTGATTTAGTATCCCAAAGAAATCTCCCCCCCCCCAAGGAGAAGCACTATCAACTGGTTTTGCTCCTATATAAAGCTTATTAATAGAACTGTCTTGAGTATTAATATCAGGATCAATGGCTATCTCAGAAGAAAAAATTCCATTAAGATACAACGATGCGGTTAATCCGCTTAAAACTACAGTAATCATTGTCCATGTCTTTGGAGGAATGATATCTACCCAAATCATTATAGGATTTAATAAATTGGAGAGTTTGATATAAATCTGACCATTATTCTGACAGAGTATTGCCCAACCTATCAGATTTGAAGGCTCTGTTGTTGAAGAACCAATTATCCATGCGTCATAAGATAGTTCATATCGAAGAACCCAAAGATTAATAGTGATAAATTGTTCTTGACCAGAAATATTATTAAAAGAGATGGAATCATCACATGGTGCTTCCAGTATGTCAAAATCTCCATCAAAACGGCCACCGACATTCAATTTGGGATCTTTAGTAGATTGAATTTCTCCTGATTGGGAGACTCCCGCTAAATCTCCTAACCAAAAATTTTCGCCTATTACTTCTTCTCCAATTACTGCATGATTACCATTACCAGAAGAGTCGAATATAACTAAGCCTTCTTTTTCTAGAAAGCTATAAATATGTTGAACAGAATTGTCTCTCAAAACTCCGGGTAAGATTCGTGGTGATGCACTTGAAAAATTAACACCTCGTGGAAGTACTCTATCTTGAGGGGAGCCAGATATAAATTTTCCTCGACTAAAATTCAAATCTTTATTAAATGTCCAAATTCCATAAAAATAAGTTCTTCCTTCCGTCAATCCATCGTCTTTCACTGCATCTAAGATGCCTTCTGAAACTATCACTCCATCTGATGGATTAGTGGGGAATCTATCTGTTCTTCTGACAATTCTTACTCCAGCGAAATCAAAAACACTATCTTGAAAAACATCTTGGAGCAGTTGCCCCAGGTTTTGTCCTTGTCCAGAGGAGAGGAAATCTGTAGATGATTGAGTAACGATAAGCCGAGATACTACTGGAACTCCGCCAAATCCAATAAGATTTGATTTTATTATTCCTGGATATGTGTCACGGAGTTTATTAAGAAGCCGAGTGAAATAAGTATACCTATCTCCGTTAACATCATTCCATGTTTGAGATCCAGATTCATCCAAAACGATAGTTAAGAGTTTATTTTCAAAATCTAAAGTTAAACTATCGGAATCAACCTTAGTTCTGAAATGCTGCCCTTCATTAAAGTTATTAAAAGTGATAATAGAACGATCAGGTGGTGCGGTTTCTAATATTTCACCGCCTATTGCTGCAGAATATTCGCTTAATTCGAAAGAAAAATTCATCATGATAATTGCGTAAAATTTTGTCCATAGTCGCTGCTAACATAAGCAGAACCAATGCTTGTTTCTGGGAAAGAATAATCCCAAGCAGCAAAAAAATCTGAGCTGCCGCCAATTTGCCATAATTCTAAAGATATTCCTTCAAAAAAAGTCATTCCTGAAATACTGCTTTCTTGAATTGCAAAATTATATTTACTGGAACCCAATATTCTTTTATTCTCAACCCATGAAGTAATATTACTATCATGTATTGGAGATGTTAGACTGTCTAATTCTCCACTGTTTAGACTTCTAAGGCGACACGCCAAAGTAAAAGGAGATTTAGATAATTCCGAAACAGGAGAGAAACCTCCAAGAAATCCATCATCTTGTGTAAAATACCATTGATCAAGAACAACTATAGAAGCGTCTGATAAAAATACCGTAAAAGTATGAAGTCCTCCTTCTTCCAAATAAATCGTACCAAAATTAGTCCATTCTGGAGGCCCACTAACACTTCCTAAGATTGCTCGTCTCATGTCTGAAAAATCTTCATCTAACCCCCAAAAAACTCCCTCTGAGCTTGTATATCCATACCCCCATAAATAATAAATTCCTGGGGCATCAAAAAAAACATCATAAGTCAGATAGGGGGCATTGAATGCGGCATCGCTTGAAGAACCATAAAACGAGGTTTGTAAAAGATTAGAGATACTCGTTCCTTGTGTATTCCAAGGAACTCCAGCATCCCAGTGCAAAATAGGTTGAAACGCCCACGTATCCTTTCCTTCCATAAAATTTGCTGCTGAAAAAGAAACAACTCCATTTGAGCCAATAACCATAGTTTGAGGGACACGGGATACAATAGTAATATTAACAGAAACTTTATTGATAGTTCTATAACTATCAAATGGAATTAGTTGAGCAAAAATAGTTCCATTAGTTTCTAATGATTTAGCTGGAGTAATTAAATCTGTCAAGCGAAAACTCCAGTGCCAACAGTGACATTAAGAACTATAATTTGATTATGAGAAACCACATATAAAAAGCTATCAGTAGAAGTTTCAAATAACAGTAATTTATGAATGGTTGTGAAACTAGAAACTTCATAGTTTGTCCACAGATTGTCTCTCAATCTATAAATAATATTTTCAGAGGAGCAGAATATGGTCGAACTCCCAGAAACAACATCGGAGACAAAAATAACAGAAGAGCTACCATTAATAGATTGTAGCCCAAACTGAATAGAATCTCCTAAAATGGAATTCCCATCATTATATAATCCCTTATCTGTAGCAATCCATGTTAAATTTTTATATCTATGAACCTTATTAATGACTGAGGATCCATTATTTTTAAATTGCCCTGCCAAAGCATACCAATTAATCCCATCTGATGATGAATAAAACCATCCTTGTGATTCCGCAATGTGAAATTGATTAGTTGCTAAATTCCTTATAGATTTTGTAAAACTAACTATTGATTGTGAATTAGGGCTTATGCCAGGAGAGGGATTAATAAGAGATGGGAACCACGTTCCAAATCCGTTGTCATTATAATAAATCCCTTGTTCTGAAACTACTATTTTATTACCATTTAATATCCTAAATTTATAAAGTTCATTTGGGAGATTAATAGTGTCTTGTTCTTCCCAAGTTACAGCATCTATAGTTTTAAAAAGATGAAAAGCTCCAGTAACTTTGTTTTGAACAATAATATAGATATTGTTTTCAGTAAATGGATAGATATCCCACACGATATAATTTTCATTAATATTTGGAGAAACAATGGATTCTTGAGTCATGCTGCCATCATTTGTATTAATGCTGAATTGTAAGATGTTATTATCAGTACCTATCCATATCTTATTCAGAAGATATGGATTATCAACAAAAGCCACCAAAACATTTGCAAAACGACTTTCATTAATGCTGGGGGTATGTTCTAAAATATTATAATCTATTGTTGAATTAAGAGTATCATACCAAGAGTTGTCATGGACAGAATAATATTTGCTTTGAATGTTAGATATGTCTGGTCTATCAAATAAGAAAGGACTGATCTTATCGAGAAATATCCCAGTTTTGATTAAATTTGCATAATAACTTTTACTTAGATTTGAACTTAATCCAGTATTTGTTTCTTCGAATTTATCCTCTAGCTCCCTATGAGAAAATTCTCCTGTCCCCGAAATATTGGAATTAAAAATAGAAACATGAAGATTGTCATGTTTCCCAAATACATATTTTTGTTTCTCTTGCTGATTGGTAGTTGAAGAGAAAATGGTGAAAAAATCTATTTCTCCACTTACCGCGTCGATTTTAATGCCCGTCGCATTTAAAGCTTTAAAATCTTCTTTATTCTCTAATGTGGATGCCCTACTATTGGGAGGACGAAGGTTTGGAGCGAATCCAATAGCTTGAATTTTTAATGGAATATCTACTCCAAATGTTTTTGCTATAGCCCTAGTTATTAAAGACAAAAACTTAGCTCTGCTTTCAAGAAATGATTTAATAGTGGCATTATTCACCAAGGGAAGTTTATTTGTGCCGCCTTCTAATAAGGTGGTAGTTTTTATTAGAAGGGATTTTAATTCATTGGAAGCGTTAGGATGTAAACTATTTAAATCATTGAGTTTTCCTGTCATTGCTAATAATTTTTGTTGTACACTTCTTACTTCTGTTACTATGGATGCATTATTAATTTTAAAATCTATCCAACGGGGCACTCCATTAACATAAATAAAAATATCTGCTTCTGGATTGGATTGAGCCCACCCTCCATGTTCTGGTTTAAAATATTTGCGAGGGATATGAGCAGCACTATAAAAAACATCAACTGGCTGAGGCTCCCTAAAAACTAAAACACTGTTAAAAGCATTATAAATAAATCCGATTGGGATTTCGGTTTTACCCGCATAAAAAGACGGCAACTCTCTGGTTAAAAATTGTTCCTTTATAGTTAAAACCCCATTTCCATCTGCGACCATCAACCTATTTTCTTGTCCAATGTAAAGGTTAAATTCCCCAGATCCAATTTGTATCGCAGATAAACAAAAAGCAGGACTAAAGAGATTATTTACTCGGAGATCTGAAAAGATAGGATCAAAACCAATAGTAATATCTGCATCAAAAAGCTCATCAGTTCCATTTACATAAACTCCTTTCCCAGTTGAAATATATAATTTTTCAAAGCAATATTCTGCCGTCCAAATGTCGTGAATGTCATGTTGGATTTCAAAGTTTGCCAAAACAGAGAAATCTCCCTCATTCCCCATTTTTCTTAAAACATGTTTTCGAGTAATTCCAATAATATTTTCTGTTTCATCCCCGATATTAAATAATTCATACGTCGGAAGTCCCTGAGTTGTTATCCCTGAATCTTCCCATGTTTGTCCTTGATCAGATGTTTTAAAAATCCCTAATTCTGTACTCACCCAAATCTCATCTATCCCAGAAGCGACAGTATTATGATATAAAGCATAACAATCTGAACTAAATGCAGTAACTGGTTGGGTTTGTCTCCAATTTGAAAAAATACCTAACAATGCTATTTCAAACCAATAAACCCCCCTATCCGTCGAAACATACATGTTCCCAAAATCATCTTCCGCAATATCTCTTATATATTGAACCCCCGTCAACCCTTGAGTTTCATACCAATTAGCAGGATCCGTGGCAATTAAAACGCTTGTTGCGGCTACCGCCCAAAGAAAAGAATTATTTTGAGCGTGGTAAAATTTATGAACGGGAGTCTCAACGTATCTTGCATTTTTCCAAGACGTTCCGAAATCTCTGGATATTAAGATTCCTTGACTTGTACCACTCACAAGAACATCGTCTACTTGTTGTAATTTATCTATATAAATATCGATAGGGCCAATGGGATTGTCTTGATCTGGATTAATAGTAAAAGCAAAATGTTCTAATACTCCATATTTACCTTCTAAAAGTCCATTTGCTGTAGAGGAATAAGGATAAACACTATTTCTTTCCAAATCAAATTCAACCTCTTGCCATTGATCACTCGCCTCTATTAATTTTCCTACAGGAACTGGATTATCATTTTCATCGGTTAATATATTTGTAGTCCCAATCCACTCTATTGATCCTGCTGTGCCTCCATTACTTCCAACCTCCGCTGTAGTAAGTGAAATTTCTCTAATGCCTAACGTCAAATAAAATGAATGAGATGCTAATATTTTGAATTTAATTCGTTTTTTAAGATCTACAATTGGGTTCGGTTTGCCGTTGGCATTTTCAGAGGAAATCCTCACCCATCGAGAAGGATCGCTGTCAATATATTGAAATTGAAGATGATAAGATTTAGAACTTTGAAAAGCTTCTTCTTCACTTACTTCTGAGATATTTGGCAAACTTTCTATATTTGAAGAAGTGTATTCAATAAATGTAGGTTCGTTAAATCCTATTATATCTCCAGTAGTTTCGGCATCCCAATTAATAACCTCATCAATAAGTCCGTCGCTTTCTATTATAGAAAAGAAAGCGGTTCCATTTCCAAAATTCTTTGTTTTATCTAGATTGCCTTGGGGGACATTAAAGATTTGATTTCCATATCTTTCAAGAAGAAAAGTTTTTGGAATTAATCGCTCTAATATTCTTCCCTCATGATTGAGCTCTATTATTTGTTCTTTATTTATTCTGCCAAATGCTATTTGCTTAGCATAAAAATCATTAAATCTGGAATCACCAAGAATTCCTGTGACTTCTTCTACTCCTAAGATTTTAAGTTCAATATTAGGGAATTGTCCAATTACATTCCCAAATGCGTTGACCTGAACTATTGGCTCAGAAAATATAATTCGACGATTAGGAGCATCTATATTAAAAAGTACTTTCGGGAATCTGCCATTTATCTTTAAAATATATCCTGTTCCAGAAATATCTAATTCTTTTGTAAAGAATATTTTACCATCAACCGTATCCCATTGTGTTATAATTAATTCTGGATTTAGATCTATTCTTGAAGGATCGAATCTATTACTCCCTCCATGTTTATGGAGTAATAAATAAGTTTGAGTATACTCAGTAAGAGGATCCGCAAAATCCTTAATATTTCGCAAATCATCATAATCTACAGAAATAGAACTGTCAGTCGTAGTGATTGTGGCCAATGGGATAGATCTATCTGGAGCAGTATTTGATAATTGAACAACTATATCAGCATCGTTTATTATTTTATTCACCAAGTAATAAAAAACTCTTCCATCAACAAGGGCCACATCTCTATCAATATAAGAACTTACATCACGAGATACATAATCTATGACCTGCCAGGTGTGTAAATTATCAATGGATCGATAAATGCTAAAAGCATCAAACTCCTCCAATAAACTGTCCCATGTTATAATAATATCGTTGTTAACCAAATTAATAGTTAAATTTGTAGGGGCAGTTAATGATCCAGAACTTCTAGGAATAGCTTCAACAAAATTCAAATTAATTGCACTATTAATTAAATGAAGAGATTCTTGTCCATATATATCAACTGCTGTTATATAGTAAGAATACATTTGATCATTTGTAAGCCCATAATCATGAAATTCAGTAATCCCCTTTGGGAGAATATCTAATAGCGTCCATGAATTTGCAATAATAGAAATATTCCCCGTTTTTCTATACACTTTATACGATGCAATATACGGGCTGGAACTATCCAACCAATCTAAAGATATTTGTTTATCCCCAATTTTGACTAAAATATCTCTTGGGATTTCAGGAGGATTAACATGAGTTATAGATACAATTTCTACAGTAACATCAGATAATCCATTTGCTCCATTTTCATTTACAGGAGTAACTGTAATGGTATATTTATGCCCTAACGAAGCCGCAAATTCAAAATATTGAACAAGTCCAATAGATTCAGATATTAAATCTACTGGAGGATAATTATTCTGTAAATCCTCATCTGTAATATACATATTAATATGATGATAATTAATATTGTTGTTCCATGTAACTTTAATTTTGCCAGAGTTCTGATTAAAATCAGAGAATAAATTACTGACTGGCAATGGAGCAGAATTGTCGTCAGTTACAAACCTTATATAATTTCCAGAACTTTCAATGCCACTGTCAGATAAAGAAGTAATTCTTACTGTTATTAATTTATTTTGCGGGATAGAAGAATATTTAACAAGATCAAAAGTATATAATTCTACCTGATAGTCATTGTCAGTAATTGGAACTTTAATAGGCAAACTTTCTTGCTGACCATCTACCGTTATATAAATATTATAACGATAAGGGATAGAAGGATCATATTCATCCGCCCCATCACTCCAACTTATATCTAAAGCTATTTGACCAGGAACTAATTCTTCTTGAATAATTGAAATATTTTGTGGATCCTTAGGAGCTGCAGATGCAATTGGAGCCGCATTTCGTGCGATTCCCTCAGATCTTCTCCCCTTAACATCTACTGTATAAACAAAAATTTGATAAAGCTGCCCATTACTTAAATCTTCTATTCTTTTATAATAGAGATCCTTATTTACATTAATAGTAACAGAAGAACTATCAATTGGAACTCCATCTCCTTGTAAAAGAGTATATGTTATCTGCCAATAATCAATATTTTCAAAACTGATAGTAAATGGACGATGCCATAAAATATTGATTGCACCTTCTGTAGGCACTATCGTGATACTAGATGGGCTTCCTGGTAACTGACTGCTTAATGTTGTTATATGAGTATCTGACGAAGGAGAGCTTCTATATCCGCTTTGATCAACTGCATATAGATAATAAGTGTATGAAGTGTCCTCATCTGCTGTATCTATAAAAGATAATTCTGTAGTAGTCCCACGAGAAGTAAAATTAATTCCATCTGTACTGCGTTCTATTTCGTAATGATCAAAATCTATTTCCGAATTAGCTGTCCAACTTAATTCTGCATAAAAAGAAGGATCTAATAATATTGGATTATTCACAGCAAAATTAGCAGGAGCAGTAGGAACTCCAGTATCCGTGTATGTGATAGTAACACGATTTGATCGAGGCCCTACAGCACCAATAATTCCTGTTTTTTGTTGAACAAATGCATAAAAAGTTTCATTTTCTGATAATTCAAATTTTGTAGGGCTAAAGGTATTGATGTAATATTTATTTATAAATCCACTACCAGCGGTAATTTGGATATTAGGAAATGTTAATTCTTCAACTTCCCATCCATCAATACGTCCATCTCCAATAATGGTTGACATTGCATGAAGTTGATTGTCAATCGTAGAAAAACGACGCTTGTCAGAACTAGCACTGTAACTGTCTCCGTCAATGAACGATTCAAGGTTATACTGATTTGTAAGTATTGGCATTAGTTTAGATTAATTTTAACATGTTCGCCATTTTCAAGCTCGAACAAAATACAGAAATTTAACAAACGTGGTGAACTGTCATAACAATCTCCAGATATTTCGCTATGAAATAGCCTTGAAGCAGGAACCACACTAAATGAGACATCTCCTGGCATTTTCCAATATAATTGTAAGCCTGCTGTTCCTGTGGCTTGGAAATAATGTAATTCAAAATTATGTAATCCTTCTTCCAGTACAACTACACCTGTATTAGAAGTGGTAAAACCATGTGATCCATCATGATTCACTATTTCTTCCGTATTTATTAACAATATAGATCCATCGCTTGATATTAATTGGAATTCATAAGTTCCTGTTGTAGGGGCTTGAATTTTTCCTTGAAATCTAACCGCAAAATTAGTATCATAACCAGCCAATGTTTGTCCCAGAGTGGTTATCCACGCTGATGAAGTTTCTCCGAAATCAACATTGTTCTCCATGACAGAATAGTCAGGAGTATATGAATTAAATTGAGGCATTGCAGTCAATGTCGGCAGCCCAGTTTTATAATAATCAGCAGTTAGAGTTAATTCATTAACGACATTACAGGTAGCGCAAACATATGATTGATCATCAGAAACCGTAGCAAAATTTGAACCATCATACGAGTCAATGATAAGATACCATTTTTGATTGGACGCTACTTGGTCTGTAGGCGAAAAAGAAATTGCCTGAGAAGCTCCAGAGCCAATCGTTACTCCTGCAGAAGGAAAAATGTTATCTCCTACTCCATAAGACCATCCTGTCTGATCATTACCTGAGAAGAAAGTGTATATTAATTGAGTTCTAAATAAATCATTATAAAAACGAGCTCTAAAGTGTAATGTTTGAGATGAAACATCAATGTTTAAATAATCAAATGAGATATTGCAAGTATAAGATCCTGCATCATAAGGATCATCAGAAGCTACCGTTGCTGAAATTTGAGGGATTGCTGGAGAAAGTAATTTTGCTCCTATTCTTAAATTCTTTCCAAACTGTCCCTGTACTGTAGTGAATAATCTATTCGGTTCAATAATTTGATAATCTGCAAAATTAACGCTGTCTTTAGTATTAATGCCAAAAACGATATCAGCAGTCACGGGGATATAAGTATTAGCAGTAAGTATTCCTTTTATTGGACGACTTGGAAGTACAAAATTGGTCGTAAAGAAGTGGCTTGCTTGAGTAGTAAGACTTCTGATAACGATTGAGGTTAAACTTGGAGAAATATCTCGTGTTGTACTTTTTAAAATAGCTCTAAATTGTAAGTATTGACTAGTTATGTGTTCTATGGAAACTTTATTACTATCATCGAATACTAAATCTGTGATCCATTCTGCTTCTTCTATATCTATTTGAGATGGACCATGACGCAACTCCAATGTAATAGAAGTCCCTGAAGGTTCTATCCCTGACCAGCTTAATGTTTTCCATGAAACTATGTCATTAGATCCATTAAAAATTTCAGAGGTATAAATCCCAATTTCTTGATCAATTTGATCTGCAGAGTAAAACTGTTTATCATTAGGAGAATCAAAAGTAAAATTAATTGTTCCATATTCATCTATATCTACAATTCTCGCCTCATTAATAAATTCTACGAGATCTATTATTTTTAAAGAATAAGCATAATTACAACAATAACCATCTCCTGATGCGGCTGGGCATTTAGGAGATAAAATCGGAGAGGAACTTAGATTCCCGGCTTTATCTCGAAGTTGTAAATATACTACTTTTTCTTCCAATTGACTTTGCCATTTTATAATTTTAGAATCAGAGATGATATAAATAGCTTCTGACCCAGGAATACCAAACGGTAAAAAGTCGTTAATGTATTCTGAATTTTTATGAACAAATTCCCATGAAGAACTATTATGCTTAAACAAGCTATCTCCAATGGATGCTACCACTTTTGTTAAGTCGTTTGTTAAGTCGTTCGTTACTCCTTGCTCTAAGATTTTTTGTTTAATAGTTTTAATATTCCGAATGTCTTGACTAAAAGTGTTATAAGATTTAATAAAATTCAAATTTTCTAAATCTGCACGATAAATAGTCGTAGTATCATTGGATCCTATATATACAACCGTATTAGATTTAGAAGTTGACGTACTCGCATCTTTTACCATTAATGAATGAATAATTGTCTCATTGCCAGAAAATACAATTAAATCGCTTGAAGTTTCAAGGTCAATAATATACACCCGTCCCTTATTCCCTGTTCCTGCTATTAATAAGTTTCTCCAAATATCCATTGAGTAAATAGCATCCCCAATACCAGTATATATAGGAAGAGAAGTAACATTATTTTTGTGCTGATAAATACGTCCTGCTCCATCCCCAAAATATACTATCCCATCTAATGATATTGCGATTGCATTAAAATCATAAAAAGATGATGCGGCTACAGAAAAAGTTACACCGTCTACAGATTTATAAATAAGCCCATAATCAATTGCATCTTTAGTGGCAACATATATTACATTGTTGAAAGTTTTTATATCAGTAATAGAACGAGTTATATTACTATCAAGTAAATTGATATCTGCCCATGTACTCGTGATTGGATCTAACCTCCAAATAAGTGGAGGATTACTGGTTCCAGCATATAAATACACAGTATTATTTGATGTGTCCGTCCATGTTCCGAGTCTGGAACCATTTCCTACTATATTTCCTCCATCTGTTTCTGATGGGAATTCTAGACTTGTAGAAACTTTGTTGAGTCCAACTCCAATATTATGAGTAACAACTCCATCTAAAGGAAGATGTTCAAAATCTTTATCTGTCTCTCCATCCGTTGTAAAGTTATTATAATTTGATAGTCTATATCCATCTATCCCGGAGTGAATATCAAAGGCTAAAATTTGGAATTTCAATACAGTTGGAGTAAGAGTATCAATCTGTTGAAAACATCCTGTGGGCAAATCTCTATCTAAAAGAACAGTGGTAAATGGAAGAACATTACTAGAATCCATAAGTAACACTTGATGGTTATCTGTTCCTGTGAGTAAAAGAGTTTGATTTTTGGATATTGTCTTAATAATTTTCGAAACATTTGTTCTTTTATATCCTACAACTCGTTTCTCTATATTTGTTTGATTAAAATCATGAAGTTGAACAAATTTATTAGAGATTAAAATCTCAACATTGTCTTGTGGAAGCAGAGGGGTTAAAAAGGTAATAGATTTTCCCATATCTCCGACTGAATATCCAAAACTTAATTGCTGTTTGTTTAATAAAATCTTAACCGATTCTGGGGATATGTTAGATTCTTCTCCTAATTCTTCTAAATCAAGAACGTTGTAATTGGTTGTATCGAAAGAATCTTCTGTTAATAATTCTGTATGATCATATTGAACCACTTCATCTTCAACGATTTCATGAGCAGGATCACGAAAAATAATTTCGTGTAAAGTGTGTAATCCCGAAGCCCATAGGCTTTGAGTCCCGTTGTCCCATAAAATTTGTGAAATATTATTATTTAACAAATCATGAGTTGTTGTATCAATGGTTGAGAATGAGGTTCCATTCATTCTGTTAATGCCATTTGCCGTGGCGATGTATCTCAAATATTTGTTAACGATAGTAACATCATTAACATGACTTGACTTCATTCCGCTTCTTTTATTAAATAGTAAGAAATTTGTTCTATTTTGAATTCTAACAAGGCCAAAATCCCCTCCTGCCCAATAAATATCATTTTCGTCAACAGCTATACATCTTACTTCATTTTTGACAGAAGGATTATTGGGTAATCCATCTGTTATTAGTAATTTTATAAAAGATATTAAATCTGTGTTGGCGATTACAACTCCATTATTTGTCGCACATATTGCGTTGCCATTGGAGTCTATATCTATATCATGGATAATCATAGTAAGTCCTGGGAATGGTTTCCATTCTTTTCCCGCACTTTTACTCACAAATAGACCAGCAGTTGTACCCACATACCAAATCCCATTTCTTCCCCATTTAACAGAAGTCACTAAGTGCTGTACATTTGGTGCTAGTGGTATTTTTTTAAGAACCCCAGTATATACGTTATGATAAACTAATCCATCATATTTCGCAACAATTAAATTCCCAAAAATGTCAACAAACAAATCATTGATTCGATTGTCTCCCCATCCAAAGACAGTTGAGCTATTAAACTCTCCAATACTGAGTGGTTTGGCATCATATCCGAAATACATCTTAAAGTCTTTCCAGTGAGCTATTAGGCTTATATTTTCTGACATGTCTCCAAAAGCAAACTCTTTAGAATCAATATTACTAACAATATCTTCTGACAAGGTAGATGTGACCACAATGTCGTCAGGATATGATTCGGCATGATTAACAGTAGATTCTCCGATAAGATAATAGTCAGGAAATTCTGTTGCTTCTAATGAAGAATCTTTTTCTCTTAGAAAATCATAAACAATTTTTGCAGATGAGTTATTAACGAATTGGGCCATCCCAGGATTAGAAGCAGAACGATTGGGAGGAGTTTCTATTAAAATGTCAGAACCTCCAGTAGCACTTCCAGAAAAAGAATGAAGATTACTATCATAGTTAGATAAAAATATTTGTTCATCCGAGTCAAACACGATAGCTGCTTGATTATTTACAAATCCAATAGTCGGATTTTTACAATCATATAATCTGCTCGTAATTTGAGTTGGAGCTACTATTTCTGTACCAAAAGAGTTAAATGAGGCTCCCCATATTTGTATTATGGGCTCTGAGTGATCCTCCCATGCGATGACCATACAGCCTTTATTGGGGTTAATCGCTATATTGGGGTTAAAACAAAGTCGATCGTTAAGGCTGACTAAAGTTGAGGATCCATTAGAAATAAAATCTCCATTTGAATTAAATCTTGGGAACCCCATACTCTGCCACGTTTTTTGTGATACATTTCGAACACTTGTATAAATGGATGAGGTGTGATTATCTTGACTTTCTGCTTGAGCAACAAGCCATAATCTTGGATGATCATACGCAAATTGAGGGGATTTAAACTCAACTGCTCCTGATAGATAAGGATCATTTGAATCATTTTGTTGAAGAATTGCTACATCTTCACCGAATTGTCCACTAGCTGTCCATGCTTCTGTGATTTTTTCTCTTTGAGCCCAGAATATTTGACGAAAACCATTCCTATCATCTTCCCATGCTAAATGAATATTATTAAAAGCATCTGCCATAATAGTAGGGTTGGATTTATTACTCTTGAAATTTGTGATTCTGATAGGATTATTCCATCCCGCTGAATCTTTAACGCTAACACTAATTTCGCTTTGTCCCCAAGATGTATCTTCATATGCAACCCATATTCTATTCAAAGAATCGATTGTGATTGATGGATTACGCAGAGAAAATTTAGATTTTCCTATAATTTCAGGATTTGACCAAATATTTGAAAATTTGCTATATAGGATTTGTGACTGTCCATTGCCATCATCATTCCATACTGTATGATAATATCCGTCTGCATCAAAAACTATATTAGGTTTTCTGCTATTACCAGAGGGAGAAGAAGAAGTGTTAAATAATCCCGTCCCATCTACTAATAATTGGAATGAAGTAATGGATGCATTATCTAATTTTTGATAAATGAGGAGATTTTTATCTTTCCCAACAATTCTATATTCCCTGGCAGAAGTAGTAACTATAGGGATAAAAACATTTGCGTAATAAAGCCGAATTCTATCTGGATAAAAATACAAAATTTCTTGATATGCTCCGTCGTTTATATAAACTCCGAAACCTTTATGATCAATGCTCTCGTTTTCATAGTCATCTTGTTCTAATGAATCTAATTGAAAACTGAAAGTAACTTGCCATCCTTTTGAATTGTCTACTTTATCATACCACGCATGCCCATGAGTCCTTTGAGAATAATAATGAATGGCATGACTTTGAATCCCATATTTGTAAGGATCATATTCATCTCCCGTCGCAAAGCCATCGTCGAGATTTGTTTCTCCTATTGTTCTAAAACTGGTGTCAATTGTAAACCATCCATTTTTATTGTTCGATTCTACTTCTGAAATATTTTCAAGTGAAACGGTAGTGATTTTATCAAAATCTTGAGTAGTAATTACAACATCGTTTCCTGAAGTTATGAACTCATAATCGGGATCATGCTTATCTCCATATAAAGCATTAATTCCATTAGCAGTTCCTATATATTTATTTCGATGTTGATCTATAAAAATAGAAGTGATCGGAGAATAATTTCTAGTAACAGTAGGAAGTTGTATCTCTGATGAATTTTCATTTAACTCTATCAATTTGGAAGATTCAAGGGGATCATTTGGCAACCAAGACAATAAGTTCCCCTGTACGCATTCTATTGATCCTCCCTCTAACTTCCCGACAGAATGAAAAAAGAACGTGTTTTCTAAAGAAATATCACTATCAATACCAAAGGCTTTTGATGTTGTATATCTAAAGAATTTAATAATGGCTTCACTTGTGTATTTACCGTCAAGATCTCCATATTCTATAAATTTTAATTTTGATTGTTCTGTTAGTTTGGAAGAGGCATCAAGTAATAAAATATTTTCAATGAATATTTTGACATCATTCCCCTTGCCAGAAATTCTAAATGTTTTTATACTTCTTAAATCTGGAGCCTTTGTATCTAACTCTTTAATTATTGTTTCTTGCGAATGAAAAATAATTCTTTTTTGCTCCAAAGTAACTGAACAAAAATAAGTTCCGTCATGGATATATACCCCCATCCGAGGGTATAGAAGATCCTGTCCTGCTACTACTGGTGGAGCAGATCCTGTAAGAGGATTTTTTAAGCTATTTTCAATGAGCTGTAATTTTATTTCTATCGTCCATCCGACATCATTCTCTACAGAATCTTCCCAACTACTTCCAGAAATTGAAACTTTTTGCGAGAGATAAATATCGTTCGATATAGAAATACTATCAGATGCTCCGACATGAATATAAAAATCTCTTCCTCTCAATAAAATATTTTCAGGAACAACAAAAGAATTTTTTACATACGCAACTACTCCGGTATCATAAACAGGGCCACTTAAAGAAGGAGTTTTTGTAATTAAAAACCGGAAATAAGTAGGAGCATCATTTGCTTGAGATGATGTCTTATAAATATCCCAAGCAACAAATGGAGTGAGATCAGATATATTAATATCTCCCCTTAAATCATTGATAGTAAGATTTAATATTTCCCATTCCACGTCATTAATAACCACTAAGTCACTTGTTTCTTCTGCTATTGCTGCTCCTTCTGCATTAGCCAAAGATAAAGTAACAGTAACTGTATCATTGGGTTGCAATCTTAATCTTATATATTGACGGTTTGAATCTTCCACCGCAATATCATTAATAAACCACTCATAGGACACAGTGCCTGATGCGGTTGTATATTCATTTTCTGTCAGCGTCCACTCTGCTTTTAATATATCATTAATTGTTGGATCAATTGGAAGAATTGAGATTTCATCAAAAGAAGAATCAAATAAACCAATAGTTACAGACTGGGTTTCTACAATAGATCCGAATTCAAGACCATCGGATGGGATTATTTTAGCACTCCATGACTCGGTCTGTGAAGTGGCTTTTGTTGGAAGAGTACATAAATCATCATATAATGGTACTGCAATATTATTGCGATACCATCTGATCTTGGTCCCTGACTCTTCATGAGAATCGAGATCGTGATATATGTAGTTTAATTCTAAATCCTCTGAAGCCAAAGGACTGGTTGGGCTTATATAGAAGTTAGTTACAAATGGAAGATTATTAATGGTGAAGGCAAAAGTCACCCAAGGAGTTTCATCTAAATCAGGATCGGCAACTTTGACCTGTCCATAATACGTTCCTCCTCTTAATAAATTATGAGTAGAATATTCATAGAAGTTAGAAGAAGATTCGGCAAAAAAAGTTAAAATATCCCCATTAAATGCATTAGTTCCAGTGCTAACCGCAGAACTCCCAATTCTTACGTAAAGTTGACGCTGAGCAAAAGCGGCAACATCTTCCGCAAAATCCCAATGGAACACAGGGTGTAATCCCGCAATCGTGATAGAATCATTAATCGCTTGCTGTCCATTAATATAAATTTGTTCGATGAGTGCCATTAAATCTTAATGCTTACTCCACGTAGTCTAATGCCACCATGAGTCCACATTAATGTTCGATCTGTATCTATTGGGCTTAGATTTAATAAGGATACGGAATTTGCATCTTTGTAATCATATTCTTTGTCCCAAACTGTCCTGGATCCTTTAATAATTTCTCCATTAGATCTAGTAGCAAACACACTTCCTCCGTCTATAAAAATGTTTGTGACTGAGATTGTAGAAGGTTGAGCATAAGACATACCGAAATAGATGAATCGAGTATTTACTAAATGTGAATACGTTATATGTTCATATCCATATCTGACGGTTTTCAGAGCCTCATCATTTAATGCCGCACTGGCCATTAATACTAAATCAAACAATCTAGCTCCTACTTGAGTGACTGCGTGAGCTATATATCCTGGAGCAACACTATTAATTCTTAAAATTCCTGAATGTTGTAATGTATCTGCATAAACCAAATTAAAAATCCCTTGTTTGCCATCTATGTCTATTCGAGAACGTGCAATCGTGGCATCTATAGCAAATTCTGCAGCTATAACAAAGGTTATAAGGACATGATGCAAACCTGGCGCAGAAAAAGGTTCTGAAAGTATAATTTTATTAATAGAGGCTCCATCCGTTGTTGGCATATATAACTGAATAACATTTTCGGTTTTTGAATACCCAGCTTCAGTAACCACAAAACTAGTCTCACTTAAAGAGGTTGTTGTGCTACTTGTAGAAAAACTAGTTTTGGCAATAATTGGAGCGATTTTAGGTTCTAGCTCTCTAGTAGTAATATGTCTAGTGAACCCAAGCGCAGATGGAGAATAATACCAAAAAGACAAAGTTAAATTGTCTGGGATACTATATTCCAGAGAAGCATTATAGGTTTTGCCTTCTTCGAATTCTAACCCATATTTATAGTGGTTTCGCCTAATTATGTCATAATGTTGAAACTTTTTATATTTGACAGATCCCGTTGATGGTAAAAAATCATTTTGTCCCACTGCATCTTCAACAGTTTGATTAAAAGTCCAAACTCCTTTTACTGAACTTTCAAAAATATTATCCCCAACAGGAACGGGTGGAGGAGCGTGATCAATTGGTTGTAATGGTACTACTGGTACTATTATTGGTTGTGTTTCTCTAGGCATCTTTGTACCTCAATATTAAAACTGCTCCTGTATCAGAACTCGGTTTTACATTGGCTGTTAATACTCTCTTTATCCATACATAAAACAAATCATATTCCTGCATAGTAGTCCCGTGCTCTAATAATTCTATAAATATCCCTCCTGCAGAATTATCAAACCCTTTAAATCTACCAGAAGTGGTAGACGGAGCAGTTACTTCATTTGCTATCCTTTGACACGGAGCTGGCAATATCACAAATTCTCGACCAGACAGAAGCCCAGATACAGATCTATCTAAAATAAATTCACCACCAGCAAATGACTGAACTATAGCATAATCCGTGGGATTTATAAATTTGATAGCAACTCCATCAAAATATCCAGACTCTTCAGTAAAACTGGAATCTACCAATAAAGTAGAAGAAGTACTATGCACCCAATCTTCGGCAGTTCCTCTACGAGAGTCAGATTTGGGATATTCTACTCCAATAGTGATTTGATTGTGAGATAAAGAATCTTGAATAACACCTATCACTACATCTTTAATATCGAAATTGTTTTCTGTATCATTATTTATCACAGCAATACATCTATATTGGGTAAGTGCTTTTGATGGTCTAGTATTGAACAGTAAATTTACATCACTAAGGTCATATACTCTTTCTGGAACCTTAAACGAATTAAAACCTGCGGGGAAAGAAGGTAAAACACTGCCTCTATTAACCTTAATTATATCGTGTTCTGATTCATCTATTGCTTCAGATAAAAATACTTCAGGGCCTACAGATCCTAATCCTGGAGAAGGCAAAGAAGATGCGGCATCAATAGGAATAGTATTTTGAGATGCATTAATCCAGTCGCCAATTAAAGAGTGAGAATAAATATTATTTAATGCAACATATGATCCTATACTGCTATCTGGATTACTTTGATTAGAGGTAGGATCTAAGGATGTATATTTCATGTCTAATTGAGGACGAGCTTCATCTTCAATCACATAAGAAATAATAAGTACTGGATCATTATAAGGCTCTGATCCTGTAGCTGCTCTCCATTCATTTGTGCCTCCTACTAAATGAGATCCTCCGATTTCTACGTATCCTGAAGTCCCAGCAAATTCAGGATCACGGTCAATTGAAAACCTGATAATACTATTCGCACCAGAAGTAATTTTTATGAATGTTTGGTAATAGAAAAAATCAACATCTGCCAATGTTACAATTACGCGGGTAACATCAGTAGAGATAATATCAACAGTTGCCAATTCTGTATTTGATAATGAATTCAAAAAGGAACTATCACCAGTTGGCTCCTCTCCATCGTATTTTAAGAAGCGTATACGATTAGCATCTACAGCATGATTATATCTAAAAGATAATTGCATTTTAATAATTTCAGTAGCAACAATTTTTTCTGGGAGAACAAATTTCATGACCCCAAGCATAGTTTGGACATCTCCCACTTCAGTAACTATCGCTGGAATGTCTACTCCTACCAGAATACGATAGAATGAAGTATAATGGACGACTAAATTTTCGACATCAAAGGAATTAGTAACTCGCCCATAAGCAGTCATAGTTTTTATTGACATTTTTTAATCTTTATCAAGAGTCTATGTCCGAAGTGACAAAAACCTGGCCATTATACACTGTAATTAATGAACTATTAAGCAGTCCTATGTACATTAATTCTTCATCCCCCACAAGACTACTTATAGGGTTAGGTAGAGTGGTTAACAACGTTAAAGTTGTTCCGCTAAACTTCCATAGTTCACCGTTTTCTAACCCGACGTATAACCCATCTTTAAATTCTGTGACAGCGTTTGGTTCTGAGTTGGAATTCGGGAATTGAAAAAAAAATGAAACGCTTGATTTATCATCTCGATACACAGATCCAGTATCAGCTATTAAATTGTTGTTAACATATGTAAAAATAAATATATAATTATGAAACGGATATATTAATTTAAAATTTCTATCATATCGGCTATCTACAATAAGTCTAGGAAGTGGTTCTAATATATAATATTCTCCAGTAGAAGTAACCAAATATGCAACTTCATAACTACTAGACTCAGGAGGCGTAATAGGAGCTCCATTAGTATCAAATGTTGTAACCGATCTTTCTTCAATGGTGACTACAATATCATTAATTTTTGCTCCGAAATTAAAAACTGGAATAAAAGAATTAGAAGCGGTTTGAATCGCAATGTTTCCACCAGAATCTGTTAATAAAGCTTCAATTTTACGAAGTCCACTCTTATCTTCCAATGTCCATTGAGTTTTTGCAGAATATCCTAACGGCTTCCCAATTAATTTCCCAAAATTAACATCTGCCCCCTGATTCGCAATTAATTCTGTAATAGAAGTGCAATTTATAACAGCATCGAAATTAGCTCCAGTTACATCTCCGAGGGCAATTTGATCCGTCGCATCGCATTCTCTAATTTGAATTTGTTCTACTTCACTTGTTTCATCCTCGGCGTATACCGTAAGAGTATGTATCAAATCGTTGGTTATACCAGCGCTGCTATCTACCCTAAGAGACGCTTCTGGTGGTTTTGTATCAATTAAAAATAAGCCAGGTTGCTGAATTTTTATATTATAAACGAATTGCATAGCAACCTGGTCAGGAGTAGGCTCAGAACTTTGCAAACAGGATAAAGCTGCATTTTTCGCGGTTAATTTTAAAACATAATCATCTGCAGGAACAATCCCCTCTAAATCCCATCTGATTACATTTTGACCAACAGGAATGTCTTTTGCAATATTAGTCCAATCTAACTCTCTCGCTTTAGAAGAATAATCTAAATAGTATCTCACTTTTTGATTAAAAGTATTTTGAACCAAACTTTCATCCAATATAATTAAAATGTAATCAGTATAAACTTGGTTGCCAACTGGACTGGCAATAATAGGAGCAATAAGTTTAAAAATATTTACAGAAAATATCCCACCACACATTGACCAATCAGATAGACTTCCGTCTATGCTGTTTTTGGCTCGAACTCTTATTTTAAGAGATTCGCTTTTGATTTTTTTACCAACAATCCATTCATAGGAAGTTTCATTCCAAGGAATGCGACGTTTAACGGTAGACCAATTAGTCTGTTCAAAATCATAATTATCCGTATACTCAATCTCATAAGATATTACCGAAGAGGCATTATAAATGTCGTCGGTAGGCGGATCGCTTTTATCCCAAGTAATAGATACTTTACTTTGGTTAAAGTTTTCGCCACCTATAGGGGAAGTGAGATGTGGGGCATAAACCGTAGACAAATTTTAACCTCCAGGGGCCTTACATTCGCAGACAGGGAACCCTAACCAAACGCGGCCACCCAAGCATCCCCCGACAGGAGGATCACAAGAACTATTGTCATTATCTCCCCCTATTGATAGTTCTGTAGCAACAGTCTCAAAAGGAACTCCTTGACGAGGTTGTTGATTATGCCATATAGAATAATTTGGATCTCCAAATACAAAATACGGATCTTCTTGAGACCTTATGTCTAAAGAGACTCCAACAAGTCCACTAATTTGCTGTCTATATTGAGCTAAACTGTCTGCTTCGTTTAATTCTACTTCCACTTGAGCATTCAAACTGTTGTATTTGTCCCTTGTATAAGTGCCAGAGAATGAAACATTACTACTGATATCTTCACAAGATTGAGGAAATGACGGACGGATTCTGGCTAAACCATCAATATTAATATTATTTTCTCTTTCTATTGAGAACTTTCCTCTATATAATAGTTTTCCAGCATTGTTTTTGCCTTTTACTGCAATTAACCCTATAGAATCATTTTCTCCTTGTTTTATAACATCAAAAGAGATGCTATCGTCATCAAATTCTTTATTGAGCACGATTTCTACTAAAATAGTTGCTGGTTCTACCATTTTATTATCAATCGGCATAAGGCTTGCTATTGAAACTCCCTCATTCATTGGTAGCGGTATTAATTTTGCATCCAATCCTGATGGGAAAGCCCCATTTGTAACTGAGTCAAATGCCGCCACATCTAAAGCGTTCGTGTAAAAACGTGTCTCAAATATGGGTTTTTCATAATCTGCAACAACAGGGACACAAATTTGAGATGTCATGCCAGTATATGTAATTGCTTGTACACAAATTTCTTTTAAACCCGAACCCGCAGATAATTTGTGTTCTTTTTCGAAAACAAAGTCAGAAATTTGAGAGACCCATGTACACCATGGATCAAATATCCCAGAATTTTCATTCTTGATCCGAATTGCTAATATTTCTGGAACCCCGTGAATTTCTAATACCACCCTACAACTTGAAACTACAGGAGTTAATTTCCCTTGAGCATTATAAGTAAAATAGTTCACGAATTCTTTTTTAATAAAAATCTTACGAACTATATCTTGAGAAATAAAAGCATCATATGTAATTACGTTTGATTCTAATTTTGAAATATCACATGTTGTACCAGCACTTCCAGTGCCAGAGGGAACGGTTCTTGTTAAATCACAAGTTTTTTCAAAAATATCTGTACGAGGAAGTTCGTCTGGCGTAATCGCCCGTCCAGGAGTAATAATTGCTTTTCTTTCAAATACTATATTAGAACGATCAAAAATATCCATAGCAAAATCAGGATTTTGACCATTAATCCCAAAATCGTAATCAAAAGAAGAAAAAGACCCAGAAGAATGTTGCTTATCAGTTATAGATTCATTTAAAGATGCCGCTCGTACACAGGGAGGATTTGGACAGTTATAATCTTCCCATATTACAATAGTCGTGTTAATAGAATTATGCTGAATTCTCGGTTTTAAGCTATCCTCAAACGAGTCAGTAATACGAGTATCAGATGCCCCATGCCCACTTGAATTCCATTGAGCCTTTCTACTTAATAACGACGTTCCTTCTGCAAATACAGAACTTGCACAATCGCAGAAAAAGATAGAGCCAAACTGAGCAAGATTTGACATTGGTTCAGTTTGATATTGATAAATTTTTAAAGGATTTGAAGAGACCACAATCGTTGGAACATTATCATATTCTAAAACGGATATTTCAGGATTTACAGAAGAGATTAAAGTAATATATTGATCTCTAAAATTGCTACCATTAAAAATTAGAGATCGTAATTCACTTTTATCCACTTGTTGAAGACTATATGCAATAATTGGCTGATTATTAACTGCACATAATGATAAATTTGTATTGAAATATTTGTATCCTAAATTAGAATCTATTTCTACCCATGCACTGCCATTGAATCGCGTATATATGAGATGAGATTTTTCTCCATAAGCTCTTAAATAAACTATTGCTGGTTGACCATTAACCTCTGCTAATCCTACTTTAGTTAAAATTACATCAGTATCAGCTATTGTTTGAACATCAAAATTTTGATTCGTTTCATTCCATTGAGCATATTTTAAAACATTAGAAGCAATATACGCACAACAAGGAATATTATTAATTATTGAAACAGAGATAATGCAAGAACCAACTTTAATTCCATTATCAAGACAGGCTGAATTTTCATCGAATATTTCAGTTCCATTAACCGTAGTAAAAGTTGCAAAGCTATCTTCTTCTGAACTTGCGAATACAATAATTGGAGAGCTATTTAAAACAGAAATACTTACGGGATTAGATTCAATCCCCTGAATAGTTCTTGAGAACCCATTTACGCTCCTCCATTGATTATTCTCATAAATAATAACCTCTTCCACCGCAATCTGAGAATTCCATCTTACATAGGCTATTGTTGGCTTGCCATTTATAGATGATAAAGAACAATAACTTACATCTCCTGTAGACACTATTTCTTGAATTTGCCAAGAAAGTTTATCGTATGTTGCATACCTCAAATTATTAGAATTTGTCACCCAACACATAGTAAGATTATCTTCAATAACCATTGTAGACAGATTCCCTTGCAAGTTTTGGGATAAACTCACCAATTCGGAAGCTTCTCCAATTTGTTTTTCTACCCAGTTTTGAGAATTGCTGATCGAAAAATCTGAGCATTCAATAGAGGGGTGTTGACACTTATTAAGCTGGACATAATATTTAACTCCACAAAGAAAACCTGCTTGTGGATCCAGCGATGGATACGCTTGCAAAAATACAGATTGATTATAAGGAACCAATAAACCCTTATCTGTCCACGCTTCGGTTGCTGGCTTATTGTCCACTTCAAAATATGGAAGATCTACATGATTTGGACGAGCTTCAAATCGACGGATTAAATGAGTTTTGTTTGAATCAGCATAAAAATCTACTTGAAAATTAAAATATTGAGGAACTCCATTAGAAGTATAGCTAATGGTCAATTGGGGACGGTTTGCCGCTGAAATATTTTCAGAATTATTGAACGAAAAATAATGTCCAAGAGTTGATTCATCATCCAACATCATAATAAAATGCAATTGACCGCCAAGATTTGAAACCGCATATTGCACAAGAGAGGTAATAGTGGCAATAGTCCCGATACCAGTAGAAGTCGGAATAGTAAAAACAGCAGGAGTGGGAATTCCAGAAGAAAAATCACCACCTGCTAAATCCCATGCAGTTGATGTCGCGTAGTCGTTCCATGTCGCTTGATCCTCTATCCATTCCGTTTGAGTTAATTGTTTAATTTTGCCTTCTTGTGGAGGAGTTGCTCCGGTGAAACTAACTACTCGACCACTTAATATCGCTGAATTTATTGTTGAGACAGAAGGAATAGAACTTATATCAAAATGCATAATAGTTCTATGAATAAAGGGATCTCCTCCTAATGTCGTAGTCTCAACTCCAACCACATTGTTGCCACCATTAAAATTCGAGTCATCATAATTCTCGGGAAGATGGGAATTAGAATTAAGTTGTGTATCCTTAGCTGCTGAAAACTGGGATGTTTCATTCAATGGAGCAGATCCATCTATTGTCTGATCATTTTTTATTACCCATGAAAAAGAACAAGAATTACTATTATAATTGTTATCTGAAGTTCGATGACACTTAGAACAAGAAAAACTATATTTTTGCGAAAGAGAAGATTGCCGAATATTGCCTGATTCAGAGATTAAAAATACTTTGGGGAAATAAGTTTGATTAGTTTGGAATCCATAAGGAATAGATAAATTACTCATATTAGGAACAGAATGGGTTGCATCAAAAAATACAATGCCTATTTGTCCTGGAGCTATCTCTACTCCATCAGCATCCATGCCCTGTACTGCTCCTGCGAAATACTCATCTACTAATAATTCTTCATTTATAAAAGCTTCTAAATTGTCCCGACTATCAATAGAAAAATGTGGATTGCCTTCCAACCCAATATTATCATAAAAGTCAATACGTATATGAAAAAAGCTTGAAGCAATATCCTGTTGGAAAACCCTTTGATTAGCAATAGAAGAAGTTCTTCCAATCGGTAAAACTCCTTCGGTGCCCGCTAAGGTCAATGAGGTCATTAGAGTCTCTGTACCATCCAACTTGCTTATCTCATAAAGATCATTTGTGGATGTAACTCCCAATAACACATCATTGGAATCTGATGCCATTGACACATAAATTTGAGATAATTCTCCTACTAATATAAAATCGAAACTGGCATCTTCCCCATTAATTACTGGATATTCTGAATAATATAACTGATTACCAGTGGCAGTATTGGCAATTATATAAAACTTATTATCAGAAGTCGTAGTTATACCACCATAAGCTAAACTTAAATTTTCTACTTCATTTTCAAGTACAGAAGCAGTACATGCTACCGAATTAGCCGTATCAAGTTGAGCTAAGTCTGCTTGAATGATTCGGAGTCTATGCCCAGCATTAAAAAGGCCAACTAATGGCATACTAGACACCTCAGTACTAAATCCTATGCCACCTCCACTGGTAGTTTGCTCGCTTATTAATATCCATAGTCTATCAAAAGAATCAGTGGTTACATCTAATACGTTTTGCCGATTAAATCCAGACTCAACTATAGTTATTGATCCAAGTAAAACCGGCCATTCTCCATGCTCAGGCTGAGTATTTAATTGCTCATCAATTATCCTGCCTAATCTATAAAGTCTTACACTGCTTCCATTTGATGGAGCAACCCCATAAAAACTTTTTGTAGTAAAAGCTAAGTGAACAAATTGAAGTCCACCTAGATTAGGGAGAGCATCACTTACATTCCCATTGTCTTTATTTAATTTGTATACATAATTTTCGCCATCATTAAAATCGTCAGAAGATTTCTTTGATGCCCACAATTGACTCGCCTGAATCACAGGGGTCACAGGATTATCAAGAAGAACTGGAAATGTATCCGTGTAATGAGTGTATCGATTGTACATTGATGCCAAATAGGCATCTTGCTCCAATAAAGATTTGATACGTTCCTCATTTTTGGTCGCTATCATGATTTCAAATGACCCAAATCTATCATCATGATAAACAACAGAGATTTTACCTTCTGTATTGATAGAAATATGAGGGAAAGAAGATCTGCTTTTTGCATTAGTAACCCGAACTGGTTGAAATAAATCAAAACTATTTGCGTAATAAATTTCCCAATATCCATCCCGGTTCGATTGCCACACAATATGGGTTACATCATTGGCGTCTATAACAAAATCACATAATTGATTTAATCCTTCACCAGGAACTGTTATAGCATATTGAAAATAAAAATCTTCTGGAACTACAAAACGTTGAATTCGAGATGCTTTCGGACCAGTAATTGATTGTTGATAAAAATCCCCAGTACCCTTAATGTGAATCTGATTTGTCCCAGAATCAAATGTTTCATAAGCGACAATTACTTGATTTCGGTTATTGACAACCACCTTAGGTTTTATAGCGTTAGTTGCTATTAACAAATCTAATTCTGTAACAGCACTTGCTCTACTCCCAACGTAGGGATAATCATAAAGCAATAAACCCTCAGATCCAAACGACACCCAATTTTCAGGAACCCCTTGAATATGAACATTTTTAATGTTATATACTTCCGTTGTCGCAAGACTGAATGGAAAATTAGATAACCCCTTATTCTCTTCCTGCGGGAATGGAGCATGATCATCCACAAATTCAAAGTCAGACTTATTAAATGTCCACAGGTTAGAAAGATCACCTTGATAGGTGATTAATACTTCTGCTGATTTTAAGAAGCAATTGTCACTACCCTCCTTAGAACGCTCTGTAATGATCGCTAAATTCACCCTAAACGAAGAATTGATAGAATCGGCTATATCTTTTAATAATGCATCATAATCACTCGAACCTATATCGTGAGATAATCCATTCCACCCTGTTGCTGTAGCTACATCGTCGTAGAAAGAATGTTCAGGGTTAACAATTGGAATAAATGTTACCCTTTTTTCAATTAGATGATTAAGAGCACTTTGCTTTGAATATGAATAAGATCCACAATTTGTTTCTAATTCAGTTTGTCCCTCATTAGAAAGGAGAATAATATATTTTGAAGAATTTTCTCTCCATTCAAACTGCTGTTGATCTAAAGAGAAATTAACCGCAGCCCAAGGCACACTCTTCCCAAATCCTACTCCCCAACAATTTAAGGCTCGCAATAGATAAAGAGGGTTCTTCGTAAATCCTTGTTCAGAAGTTCCGTTTAGAAAATCATGATTTCCTATCTGACAAACCGAACTTTCTTGTAACCCATCAAATAAATAACTGTCTGAACCACAAGACTCTGCTATCAAAGGAATAGGAGATTGTGATTGATCTCTACCAAACACTACAAAACCATATCTGGCATCAATTCCTCTATTAGGCATTAATGAAGTAAAAGAAGAAAGAGAGCTGATTATTTTGTCTATTGTGCTTGTCATATTTGAGCTATGATCAATAACAAAAATAATATCTACTTCACCTCTGGTTGTATCTGGCCCAGTAAATACTTCTTCTTTCATATGATAGAGAACACGAGTTACATATTCGTCTGGAGCAGTATTAAGAACCCACAAATCTTCTGGTTTGTAGGTTACATTAGATGCTGCATATGGATCATCAAAAGAACATATATTTTCAATACAGCTTGCAAAATCACCAAGAAATCTTCCACCAGAAGATTCACAGTTTGATCGAGTGATAGACTCCGTACAAACCAAATCATGACAGCAAGCTCCTACCACTTCATCGCAAGATACTGCAGCACAAGTTGTTCCGTCTCCTCTATAAATTTTCCCTGCACCTCGACAATCATCTGCTGTTACTGCATCTTCACACGATGTATCAAATGGATCACAACAAGCTCCTGTGGGATTGTCTGGTTCACACGGAGAATCTTCACACAAAGAGCTATATAACCATGTCCCAGTACAAGCAGATTCAATTGTATTTAAGCAGGTTCTATCTGCAAAGCAACATGCTCCTAAATGATAATCTACACAAGGATTTGGGGAACAATTTGTGTTATAGCCAATAAAAGTATATCCTGCATTCTCACAGTCTTCTTTCGAGCTAGAGCTGCAAGTTGTGCCATCACAACAGGCTCCTAAACAAGAACTGCTAATACAATCAGTGCCTGCCCCTTGAAATGTTCCTCCCGCTCCAGTGCATTCCGAAGAGGTTTTAATATGACATCCACTTGATAGGCAACACGCCCCCAAGGATAAGGAGGGAGAACAAGTAATCTCAGCACAAGTTAAAGTTGAATGCCAATTTGTTAATGGATCGGTATTCCCCCAAAAAACTTCGCATTCTGGGAAAGTATTGTAAACACAATCTCCAGTAGGACGACAACAAGCTCCTGATACTGGAGGGCAAACTCTAACATCGCAATTTATATCTGTTTGCCACTCGCATCCTGCACATGTCCCAAGTCCTTGTCTGGTAGCTTCGGCTTCTGTTATGTTGTCAAAACAAAATCCATCTTCTCTACAAACTGATCCTATTGCAAAAACGCTATCACAATTAGCTGATACGCAAGAAATATTTGCGAAAAATTGATCTGGAGACTGACAATCAATTGCAAGGGCATTAGATTCACAACCTCCAACTGATCGACAACACGCCCCGGCAGTATCTGTTGCATCTGGTGTTTTTTCTAATCTCACAAAATTGACTGCTGGTACAGCAGGGAAAGATCCATTTTCTAGCTCCCATTCACGCATATTCCCAGAATGTATAGCAAATCCATAATACAGACCACCAGATCTAGATATTACTGCATTTATTTGAAAAGTGTGAAGTAATTCAAATGTAATATCTTCATATAATACTCCCTGACCTACATAGATGTCAAATCTAATTTGATTGCCAGGTTGATCGGAGGCAATCACTTTAAAATATGGCCACTGGAATCGTCCACCTGTAAAGACTATATCTGGCCATTCAATATCTGTATCTGTCCCTATTTTAAGATATGCTTCATCTGTAATTGTATCCGTAATAATTCCAGTTGAATTCGTCCCATCAAAAATTTGTAACCTCCAATATTTATCATTTTCAGCAATTGTTGGTCGTTGGCTACCATTCGCAATGGTAGTAGCAGAATATCCAGTAGCATGTGCGTTAAATCTAGAAATTCTTATTCTGTATCCTTTATACCAAGATTCATTTGATTCTAATAGCCTCATAACAAAAGTAATATGTGGCCATGCCCAATTTGAAAAACTATCAACATCTAAACGACGAGCAACGGATAATGTCATGGAGACATTGTAAGCAGGAATAGAAGGTATTTGTTTAATATTGGTTGCAGAAAGTTTTAAAGAAGCATAACCCCATGATCCATCTATTGATATCAGCTCGTCAAATAATATAGCATTCGTATGAGAAACCAGATAGGCGGTCTTTTGATTTTGATAAAATCCAGTCCCAATAGGAACTCCAGGTTCTCCCCAAGATCCCCAACTTCTTGTTACATAACGATATAAACTCAATGAAGCGTAACTCCATCCGGACTGGAAACTTGGAGCAATATCCGCTAAGTTCAACCATCTCTCTAACTCAGTTAAAACATTCGTATGCGAATTATATTCTAGATAATCTTCATAAAAAATATATTCATAACTATTTGTGATAGTCTCTAATTTGACTCTATCAAATAAAACCTCTACTCCTGCTCCTTCAGTCCTGTCATCAATTCTATTGGCTACTCCAAAACCGTAATAATATCCCAAAGAACAAGAATCTAAAGATTCTATAGTTGGATCATCTTCACGAAACGCTGCGATTTGCAATCCTTCAGGATGTTCATGATTAATTAAAGATATATCAAAACACCTCTTTTGCCCGCGAATATATGAGTCTATTTTTAACTCATTCCAATCATCTGTGACATAATTACTCAGATATTTATTCGTTTCGGGATCCAGTGGAGTGCAAAAATTTATACTATTAACAGGAGTATCACCTTGAGATCCAGTTGATAAAGATCTGCTATTAGTCCTATAGTTATATCCATTGTAAAGATTAATCACAAAACACGGAGTAGAAGCATCACAAGCACGATCAGGATCATAATCACAACTAACATATTTTCCTACAGATAAATTTCCAAATATTAACCTTGCAATTTGTACTCTCCATCCCTTACCAAAATCAGAGGTTGCAATATCTGGCCTTCCAAGAATAAACCAAATTTCATTTCTATTTTCTGAGCTTTGAAATCCTAATTTTAAATTCATTGAGACATAAAGATGTCCGCGACCCATATTGTCTCTTGCTGGGACAGAGTTAATAACAAATGCTCTATCATTAGCTTTATTAAAAATTGCAGTAGAAGTACTACATCCATTTAAAGGTCTAAATGGAGAAGATCCATATCTTGCAATGCAAATTGGACCTAAATCACCATTCTCTAATTCTAGACCTTCACAATTGGTTAATGGATATAATCCTGACCGATGGATATTTTTGCAAAAATAAAAATATCCATCGGTCATTTCTATATAATCGGTAGAAGGAGCTACTCCTACAGAGTAATACCATATAGGCAGAGGTAAATCTAAGTGAGATACCCAGCTACTGGTTGTAGTAATTTCTAATCCAGCTAAATTATCTGGGGCATGAAAATCATCGTCAAAAATAGTTGTAGAAAAAGATTCTACACTATTCTGAGCCATGATTTGTACCGATTGCTCATTACCATCAAAAATATACGGAGAAAGATAAATCGGAGCCGCATCACTTCCTGAACCTAAAACAATTTCTCTAAGATATACTCTCCATTGCTGTGATTCAAAAACTTGATACGCGATATAAACTACCTGTTCTGAGGCTGTCATAATATTGTTATTCGCCACAGCAATGCTGGGATTTGCCATTGGCAGTGCATTACCAACACTATCAGTATGAGCAGGTAAATTTAGCTTGGTGATTATGGTTGGGCCACCAGGAAGACTTGATGATGGCACATTGTTTAAAAGAAACCACTGAACGTCATAAACATTATTTTTATTTTCAAAGGTTACATTTTTAGGATCTACTAAAAAATTGAAACGAATTTTAACGCGACTTGCCTCTATCAAACGAGTGATTTTAGTAATAGTAAAAAATTCAGGACGAGCCAAAGGGCCTGTTAGAAACCCAATTTTTTCTTCTTGAGTGGGAGCTGACTGTGAGTTTACAGAAATTAACATATCATCAAAAACATCAAATGTGGCAACACCTTTAGACTCAACTAAATTGTTTAATAAAGTACCTCTACTTTGTTGCCTGTAATAGCGAATATTTTGACTAACCGAACTTGCTAAAATAGCAGCACTAATTTTTGTTGATCCAGTTGCATCCCTGCTCTCATATGCAATAATAGTATGACCCGAAGGTAAAGAAGCCACAGAAGGATGTTGAATGCTTTCACATTCTTTTAGAGATGATTGATTCCACGACAGCAAAGATTTTTCTGTTTCACATAAAGTATCTATGCCTATGGGAGGGTGAGCTAGATCCCATGCCCATGGGATCTTTTCCTCTTCTATTGGAATAGATGGGCGATCTGGTAAAATTGAAATTTGAGGAGTTTCAATTAGATTGTGGTCAGGAGCGGATGGCATTTCAGCAAAAGACGCGACAGATTGACAGTTTGAACAATCATATAATTCATCACATATTGAACTTGATCCCGATATAGAAAAATGATGACCTTCAAAATCAAAAGAAGTAACATTTATCTCTATCCCCAAAACTCCAGTTGAAGAATAATTTTTCCCGAAACAAAATTCTACAGAGCCATAAGATAAAGCATTACAACTATTTGATTTCGCCAAGCCGTTTTCAAAACTTGTAATTGTTACACTACAAGGAGTAATTAATAGAGTATAAATTCTCCCCATCTTAGAAGGACATTCATACCATATCATTTTACAACTAGGACAATCTTCTATTGTATGAATCGTAACCGCGTCTGCCGTTGGGAGATGACTTTCTGAACACCCAATGGATATAGTCCGAAAGGATTCTGATGGACAAATGAACGCTGCAAAACCATCTAATTGCTGATTAGTAGCCAATCGCAATAAATCACTGGTTATTTGATATGGGCCGAGAATGCAGTTCAAAAATTGTCTCTTTTCACAATATTTGAAATCGGGATCTTATAAAAAAGATCATTTGTTTCAACAAAATCTGGGGAAACCAATTCAAAAACACCTACATTTTTAATATTTTGTATCGCATTTAATGGGATGAACATTTCTTTAATTGTAGGATACAATTTAAAAATAAGATCAGTACATTGAACATTAACAGAGGGATCTCCCACACAGGCAATAATTTCTTTATCCTCAAAATCTTGGACTTGTAACTTAATTACATTATCCAAATGTAAATGAACTTTCCATTTACTCTGTGGTTCTGTCATATATTGAAAAAATTCATTCATTCTTGCATCATAATTCAAATTCATAGTTTGAATCACTCTCGGCTTTGTTGGCTTATAGTTGATCCCTAAAGAATTATCAAAAGAACAACTTAATATGTCTTGAAAAACTTCTTTGCCTTGATTTATCCCTATTGCTATACATTCTATTATGGGGTCTAAAGATGAATATTCCATTATTACATTCAGAGATTGAGGAATAGAACTAATAGAGTTATCTACAATGTGTCCAGCAGATGTTTTAATGATTGCTAATTGTTTTCCTCCGCAATAAAAAGATAAATGAACAGTATCATATGTTGTAAAATCTTCTAATCCAATATGAGCATCAATCAACAATTCATCCGCTTGGCGAAGTACATTAAGATTGAACATAATTTGGATCTCCGAAAACAAAATAGGGATCATCAGTTCTGATATTTACTGGATAGAGTATATTCCCCAATTTATCCCTACTAAAACCAGAATTATCAACAGGAGAAGAGATCATTGGAACAGACCCAAATTCATTAAATGCGTCCTTTTTATAGCTTAACATACTCACAACGGCACTTATTGTGGAACAATCTAATTGAAAATGAGGGATCAAATAAGACAACCCATCGCGATGTATTGTTTTATTATCCCTCTTAATTGGGAAAACTCCTCTAAAAGTTCTAGTAGATACATTATAAACTGTAGGTAGATTAAAAAGATCCTCACTCCCCTGCTGCAATATATCAAAAGAGGGAGAAAGTGAAGCAATTGTGTCTCCCAAAAGTTTAATGTATGAATCTTCTGGAATAATCTCTATAAATATAAATTCACCATTCTTGAATGTTAATGAATTATCATCTGCCACAGTTGGATGACGAATGGCGGTAACTGGCACTCCTTCAAGACTTGATAATTCATTTCCCACAGAAAATACACTTGCTTGACTACTAACTAATGTCAATAAATCAGAATTAGAAGTAAATTCTCCAGGAGTGGGAGCATTTAAAGCTTGTGATCTATAAAATTTTACGACATGAGTAACCCCTTGATAATCGGCTACTATATTTATAGAGAAAGTAGAAGAAAGACCTTGATAAGTAGCCGCCTGAGCAGTTACTACTTTTACCCCACTGTTGCTAGATAAGTTCCACGGAATGAGTAAGGTGTAATCTCCAACTTGTCGGTTAAAAGGATACCATGTAGACCAATCTCCGTCTTCATTTTTTAATCTGATTGCTACGACTTCTGGCTCACAGGCTATTTCTAATTTGATTTTACATTTATCTACTACTGGAGATACTTTCTTATTTTGTGTAACAAAATATTTCGCAAATTGCTTAAGTACCCGAATCGATCGGATTGTTTGTTTAAATGTTGCATTTGAAAATGTCGAAGTTTTCTCCATAATTTGAGAAGCATCGCAAGGGGCTAAAGATGATTGCTGATCTATTTTTTGTTCGTCAAATATAAGATCTTTAGCGAGTAGCCCACATCTATGAACTACTACTTTTTGCTGTTTGTTTATAGTAAAAGCTTCGCACTGGGCTTGATCATTTGGTATTTCTACGGTTAAGAACAAATTATCATAATAATCTAAAACAAAATAGGGATTGCGACCAGAAATGGCAAGAGGAATATCTGAATGAATAAGGATGTCATTAAAAGAACTATTAATAGATTCTGCTCCACTTGCATACATATTGTAAGCAGGGAATAGAGAAAAAGCACAAGCATAAATTGAGTATTTATTAGGAAATTCAAGAGACCGAGTTACATCTTCTCTGTCTGTCTCAAATAACACTATACCAGTTCTATCACTTCTGATTTTAATTATTGGATTAAGACTATCCGCCGCAACTTCCGTTAATCGCGTATCTTGATATCCATTACCACTACTATGCCATCTGACGAGACTTCTAATATTTTGTGGAGATTCTTCTAGCTGCTGATTCCATCGAGATGAGGAACAATCACACACCCATGAGGACAGACCTGTTGAAGAAAGATTTCCTCTATTGCATGCAGACCCAGAGGTCCCAAAACAAATTTCAGTTTCAACCCAATAGGTTAATCCGCAAATGAGACCAGCCGTATTGGATAAGAGAGGCCATAAAATAATGCTTCTACTCTGATTATGAAAAACCTCCAATCCTTCAACCTTCCACTCATCTTGTGCAAGATTATTATTGTCGCAAGTAAAATATTGCAAGTCTCCGTCATTGAAAGCCTCAAATTGAGCTATTAAACTTTGTTTTTCTTTATCTGCATAAAATCTCACGCGAGCATTAAAATATTTTGTATCTTGATCTTCTGTTGTAAAATTTTGGAAATTAATCTTAAAAGAACAAGACATTGCTGTTGCTTTAGTGTCAATTGAGCATAATTCACATGAAACACTTCGTTTTTGATCTCCAAATACACGCAATTGATTATTATCATCTATCGCCAATACGTTAATAAAATATACTCCATTTTTCTTGGCCTTTACGGGCAATGGAGTTTCTACCGTTTGAACTCCTAACGAATCCACTCGTATAGAAGGAGTCAGATCTAAATACGCAGTTACAGTATCCCGAGGGGCAATACATAATCTGCTCTTTAATACGGATATAAATTCAATAGAACTTACATCAAAAATAGCCCCACTTGTTAATCTAATTTCAACCCTTTTATATTTTCCATTGCCCACGTTGATTGGAAAAGTTGTATAATAATCTCTAATCAAAGCTTCTACATCATAGACTACTCCAGATACAAGTTGATCTGCTTGCATCCAATTATTAGAGCTATTCAAGTCTATCATCCAATTCGTGTCGCTTAATAATATAGCATTGGGATCTTGTCCTAAACTTGAAGCCATTTCTTTAAGGATAACGAGCTCTTCATTTTCGTCTTGATATGGGCTAGATATAAACCTGATAAATTGAGGTTGCGTAGTAAAAATAAGTTTTATGGTTTCAAAAAAAGAACCTGTCAAACCAGAATTTACAGATCTTGTAACTGGGCCATAATTATCATAAGTTCCAGCAGCAATTAACCCCCATTCGCTTCCTGGGTCACTCCATGTAGAAGTAGTTCTGTCATCTTGAGCATCAGTGATAGTAAAAGCCATTGGGAATTGGCTCTGGGAAACATCAAATTCAGAAACATCTAATAAGCGATCTCGATAAAATCTAACAGTTAAATTTGAAATGCATAAAGTATCAGAATAACTCTTGTTATGTAAAATTAAAGGGATGGAATCAACTGAATGTTTATACCCTGAATTTCTCGCTGCTGCAAGATATGGATCTTGTTCACTGATAGTCTCAGTTCTTGTATCATCTAAATACGCAAGAAAGATTTCCCAATTACCAAATCTATTATCATGCCATACAATATATAAATTACCGTAATTATCTCCAGATATTTTTGGCTTAAGAGATTTACTCTTAAAATCAGTTATTTTTGTATTAGAAAAAAAAGATGTTGAATTTGCATAATAAATTTCCCAATATCCAGAACGATTTGACTGCCAACATAAATGAACCACACTGTTTAAATCTATAAATATATCAGGCAATTGATTTAATCCTGAATTTGTTATGCTTGTTTTGAAAACAAAATCATTGGGAGATAAGAAATAATCAAGATTGCTATCCATGTTTTTGGGATTAAACACACCAAACGGTAATGAACTTGTTGGAGTAGCAGTTCCTGTAAGATAAATCTGAGTTAAAGAAGGATCGGTGTGTTGATATGTGACAAAAACATCATTATTAAGATCCACTGCGACAACAGGATGCGTACAATGGCCTTCTTGATTACTGCTTAGTAAAATAGGCTCAGAAACATCGCCGCCTTTAAATCTCAACAAATCTTCAAGGGTAGTCGAATTTACTGTAACCCAAGAGTTAACTGATGGATCATCATACCAAATTGCTCCGACTTGGGAAGAATCAATAGAAATGTTCCCAACGATTACTGAACTTTCTCCAAGATCTATTACAGCGTCATTAGCCCTGCGGAGTAAAACAAATAATTGATTCGCAGTAAGAGAAATAAAAGGAACATTATATTCATCTCCTACTATCCAATTGTAAAAAATATCATTAAATTCAAATTGATTTGGACATCTATTCATAACCATAGAATGAGTAAGATTAGCAAAAACTCGTTTTTTCGGGATTTCCCCAGACGCTAATCCTTGACAGATGTCCCAAGATTCACTACTATTTAATAAATCTTCATTGAATACTTGCCGTCCATCTTTAAGAACGACTTCAAGTGTCACGCTTCTTTTTGTTAAAAATTTATTGCCAAATACCTCACAAGAATCATTAATACATACAACTCTATATATTAGTTCTGAGATCTGTAATTCTGATAAAGAAATAAAAGTTGCTAGATCAGTATCTAACTGCGTCTCTCGTGAGTATTCTGATAAGCGAATTTGTCGTAAATAAATATTCCATCTCTTATCTTCCATGGCCTGATATGCTAGATATACAAAATGAGAATTTTCAATCGCATTCATATAATTAGAAGCACAAGCTAAAGAGGGGAAAGCTACAGGGACAGGGCGACCATTATAAATATGAGCAGGAAGATTAAGAATGTTATCAACTGCAGTTACATCATTTAGGAATGAAGTTCCAGGAGTATCACTATTAGCAATAGCACTTCCAGTTAATCCTGTATCATTTCCATCTACTAAATACCACTCGATATTATAAACATCATCTAAACTCGGGAAAACACTACTTAAACCATAAGTAGTTTTAATATTAAATTGAATATATTTGCCATTGTCATTTTCCCCAACAGGAACCACATTCAAAGAAAAGCATTGATTTTGAAGTGGGCCATTTCGAAAAGCAACCAAATCAGTTAAAACACCTGGCTGAGGAATGGTAATAACTCCATTCATAAAATGAGATGCAATATCTTCATAATAGTATAATTTCGCGATCTTAATCGAATTAGTAGTATCTGTAGTCCAGTGTGATTCGTTCTCTAATCTTCCATAATTAGTTTTTCTATTGGGCAAAATTTTTGCGGGAATAGAAGTATTAAATTGTTTAATTTTGATAATAGATGAGTCATTAATACTTTCATAGGCTACTAACCCTATGCCATTATTAAGAATAACACTTGATGTGTTCTTTATGGAAGAACATTGATCCCCAGTAATATATTCATCCAAACGATCACATTTAGGTAGACAAGTAGCTTCATCTATAGAGGGAGGAAGTGGGCCATCATCTGGTTTGAGACAATTTGCCCATATTGCTTGAACTTCTGCGACTATCTCTGATCTAGATCGAGTGAGAAACCCTCCCAATCCATTGGGAATTTTAATAGTGCAATTCGTTATTGCATCAATATCCAATGACCCATAATTCGGATCCTCCTTAGAAGGAATAGTGCATTGCGTGCATCCTGGAGTCTCAAGTATAAATTCTCCATCACGAGCCTTTTGCCAGCATTCACACCAAATCGCATTAATCGCATCTTCAGCATTTTGAAAATCAGTACAAATATCTATATCTGAGCATATAAGCCCACAGCAACCTTCTGGGGGAATGATATCTGTAGGACAAGTACACCCGCCTCCTTCAATCTCTCCACAACAAACAACATTGACAGTGCTTGGATCTGGTTCTACTATTACTATTTCTCCACACACTTCAAGAACAAAAGGTTCATTACATTTACAATCACTATTATCTTCTTCTACGCATTTTCTTATGGGAATATTGGGATCAGGATCAATGCATTCATCTCCATTGGGTCCTGCCCCTCCTTTGCATAACTGTACTGGAATAGGAGTAAAATCCATACATCCACAAGCCGCTCCAAAAACTTGTAAATTTAATTCGGCAATAATATCACCAAAACTGGACTCGTAATCTAAATTTTTGCCATTAGTTCCTATCGCAAGATCTGTTTTTTCAGGAGCATATCCAGAGACACCTTGAGCGGGCTGAATAGAATGAACAGTTACTCCTAATTCATTCGCTAAATCAATAAGAAGAGCAGCAGTGGGTTGCCCATTTGGATCCCCTATTCCACCAGATATTGGAGTTTTTCCTGCTTGATCTATTTTTTCATTACCAATTAAAAAGATAATGTTTTCTACCCCTTCCCATGGATATGTAAGTAAGGCTAATTCTACTGCATCAAAATCTGGTTCATTTCCTCCAGATACTGGTAAATTAGAACTTACTTGAGCTTTGAATACATCAACATCAGAAGTGAGTATTTCTCCAGAAGTTTGATCCCCAAATCTATTAATAGTAATATCATTCGCAGTTGTTTTACCATATACAATGAGACCCAATCTCGCAAAAGCTCCCGTTGCAACTAAATTATCAACCAAAAGACCAACGTTATTTATCACGCTGACAATATAATCAGTCATACTATTTGAAAAGTCAATGACAAACACAGCATCAACAAAAGCAGGAGTGCCACAACATTGATGTCCAGGAGTTAAATTAACCTGATAACTACAGCTTCCAGCAACCACTTCAACATCTGCATTACACTTTAATCCAGAACAAGTAACACATGTTAAATTACATCCAAGCTCTGGAGCATTGGGATCTATATATTCTAAACAGTTACAAGAACAAGGACCAATACTTGGAGGAAATCCCCACCAATCTGCAGGAGAAGGTTGCCAACTTGGATCAGAAGTATATTGAGAAATTGAAGTACAAGCTTCGCTCCCTCCTAATGCTCGATTACAGGCATCAAAACATACAGTACAATCTATTGGGAAAGGAATTTCTCCTGGTCCAGGCGAAGTTCCATCTATATTACAAGAAAAATAAATCCTATCATAACAACGGGCACGAACTGCAAAAACAATATCTATACTCGCACAACAACAACACTTTTCTCCTTCGCATTTTGAGGGAGTGCATGATAAGCAATTGCCATAAGGACAGAAACTTGATGGAGGAGGAGATCCATTACAATCACAATCACCACTGAAACAATTTGGAATGTTAAATTGAACCATGTTACGGCTCTGTCCAATCTACAATAATTTCTGGATGCCATGAACCTGCAGGAACGGAAGGAGTAGTGCTATAGAATTCTTTGCTGAAAAATACAGACAATGCGACAGATGATGGAGGAACAATCATTTCTTCTGAAAACATAATTATTATAGATAATTGTCCTGAGCGATTGGATATAGCATCTTGAGTAAGCACTTCCATCCCTCTTACATAAAAATCAGGACTAGTGTTATTTGATGGTATGGGTGATCCGATTATAGGATCACCTATAGGCAAATTGGCAGTTACCTCATCATTAGTAGTATATATATCAGAGAGACTACCATTTGGTCCGACTAATGTTTCCCATGTTGTTGTTTCCTCATTCCATGTCACAGTAGTCATTCTTCGAATTTTGCACCTTATCTGTGGATTTATTTTTCTTGAGCCATTCAAATGTAAAACCGCAGAAGTAACCGTGGATGTCAATGGGATAGAGGATAAATCAAACTGAAGTAGAGCATATAAAACCATTGCACTGTAACTGGATCCTATAACAATTTCTGACCCCACTTCTACGGATACGTAGCTGGCGGTGGCTGCGGATTCACTGCTTGTTCCGGCAATTAGCCCAAAATCACTTATTGTAGCTGCTCCTTGGTTGAATATCGCTGTTCCCCTACCAACGATGGTTAGATCTTTCGTTGCCAGGAACTGAGTGCCTGTAATAGGTAACTCTTCTAATGGTTTCAAACAATGGATATTGTCGGCTTCTGGACAAGCCTGATCAGGGCACCACTCTCGATAGTTTACAGAAATAGCATCCCAATTTTCTGTGGGTATATGAATAAAAGAAGTATGTTCTCTTAAGCATAGATTATTATCAGAACAATTAACAGGTAACCCTAAACATTCTTCTTCTTCTAAATTATTTCCACACCCAAAGAAAGCTATCGTTCCGCCCACATCACTTCCTAAACAACATCTGCCCAATGCTCCTGCAGACATAGCTCTAATCTTGTTAATGAAGGGTTTCGGGATATTCATATTGGGAGAATCAAAAAGAACCTTAAGAAGTAAATTTAAACGATGATACACTTCATCTCTTGATTCTAAAATTACTTTATCGTCAAGGAAAAATTCATTATAAAGATCAATAATTTGAAATTTTTTATCATTTAATAAAGTATCTATGTTTGTTTCTTCGCTAATACTAATGTTCATCCCAATAACATAATCCACCAATGTTTTAAATGTCCAAGCGACTCCATCTATAAAAGTGTTTGTCATGAATCTAAGAGCAGCTCCAGATCGTCGTAATAAGAGTATTTGTTCTATTATTTCATTCCAACTAATCTCCAACGGTTCTTTTAATCCGCTTAATGATATATTTCTTAAATATTGTAATTGATCCTGATCTATCATTGTTTCTGGGATAGTGCCTGACCATTTGATAAAGCCTGCGATATCAGATAAATCCCACTCCTTAAGGGGTTTGAGATTTTTCAATACTATTGGATTTAGAGAACTTACTTCCAAAGGAGTTTTTAATTCATTTGTTTCTGCATCGATAAAAACTGATTCAATATTAAAAACCCCGAATTGTTTAGTTTGAGACAATCTGGTAGGATCAAAATCTTTAACTAGATCAATTATGATTTCAATTTTGTTGGCAATAAATTGATATCGAGAGATTGAATTTTCAATTTCTTTATGGACGGTAATATGACTAATCAAACATTGATGTAGATTGGCAGTGTTAAACTCCTTTTCATAGGAAACAACTAATTTTAACAATTGTTCTTTTAGGAAATAACTATCAGAAGTTAATTTAAAAAGAACAGAATTTCCATGAATATATAAATGCCCATTATTTTGTTTAGTGCAATGGTTTATAGCTTGAATTAATTTGTTGTGAGCCGTAGGGAATTCAAGCATGCTGTTGACGTTTTCTTGAACAGGGAAGACATTCTGTTTTTTTTGCTGGGTTTATCCCAAATGTTGAAACTTTTTTATTTGTATTAACTTGCGGCTTAGATTTCGTTGCTATCGACTCATACGCTCCTGAAACACTTTTTAATAAATGGAATTGATTAGAAGATATGCCAATTGCTTTCTCTTTTGAAACCTTATGTTGATGAATAATCTTGTGAGTTTCCTCTATTTTACTAGAATCATTTTTATCTGAAAATTGATGTATTTCTTTGCTCAAGTTCTCCATATCTTGTCCTTCATTAACAAGCATAGTGAGATCCATTAATTTTTCTTTCCCAAAATTATTTTTAGCGGTGAAGCCACTATGTTCTTTAGCGACAAATACTAAATATCTGTCACTAATAACAAACTCAGAATTTAATTGTCTCCCAACTGGATCTTTTCGAGATTGGGGTTTAGGAGATAATCCATTAGGGATTTGAAAAGAAAAGGTAGAATGAGGAATTGGCATATATTTTCGATTGGCTAATTTTGAAAAATTAGTTCCTTGAAATTTTATATAATAAAGCTGAAATACTTTGCGTCTATTTTTATTCAAATCTAAGTCATAATACAACATAGGAGCCGGGATTTCTATGTAATTCACACCTTTTTGAACAACAATCTCAAAAGGACAAATAGTTGACCCATCGGTAGATCTTACACAAAGTTCATATTTAGTTTCTATTCCACTTATAAGATCTATTTTTACAGGCTCAAGCTCTTGTAGATTGCATACAAGGTTATGAATTTTTATATCGAATGGGATAATATCGCCATCCAAAGAATGACTTTCATTATAAAATGAAACTATACTTTCTTCTGATTCTTGTAACTCTTCATTAGTATTAAAATAATCAACTTTACACTTAATATTAACACTTCCATGAGTAGCAAATTTTTTGTTCATTTTGTCGTCAGAAAATAAATTAATATGGCCTTGAACTAAAGATGCATTTTTAATAATGATTTCTTTTTCATTAGAAATATATCCAGAAGTTACTCCCATAATATTCAAAAATTCAGCAGATGTTTCATTATAAAAAGTAATGACTGCTTTAGGAAAAGTTTTAATAGTAACTGCAAATTCAATATCAAAGTAAGAATCAGAAAAACCGCTCGGGGGATCCAATTTAAATTCCATCTATTTCTCCCCAAATAGCCTTAAACATTTTTTTTGCGATCGGATTATAAGTCAAATTTGCATGAACGTATTCATAGGCTCTTTCTGCTTTTATTTCTCTATCTTTAATATCAAATAATACCTTTTGCATTTTTTGTGCAATTTCTTTTATTGAGATATATGGCCAAATACAATTAGTTAATTGAGGAATATTATCCATGAGGGGAATTGTAATATATCTTAATGGTTCAAAATAATTACAGAGTTCAGGCTTGGCATATTCCAACACTCCACCAAAACGAGTAGTAAGTACAGGAATCCCCATAGCCATTGCATGTAACACAGGAAGAGCAAAACCTTCACCTATAGAAGCAGAAACATAAATATCCCCCTTACGAAGCAAAGAGGGAATATCTTCAAAGTCAACAAGAACTTTTTCTTCACAATATATAGGAGCAGTATTCTTCGCTCGCCAATCTGAATTTTGTTTTATTTGTTGAACCATTGCCTTAAGCTCATTTGGTTTATCTGTTTTAATTAGCAAACAAACATTGTGCTTATTTTCAAATGCTTCATACCATCCACGAATTAACATTTCCCAGTTTTTCCTCTTTTTCCATGTTCCTATGCTAATAAAAGTGGTACGCCCATATCTTCCAGAATTTTTCACATTTTTATTGAAAAGTCGTGCGTCAAAACAATGAGGAACTACTGAAATAGGTACTTTCACTCCTGCCTCGGCAAAAGTGTTTTTATTAAAATGAGAAGCAGTAACAATGCTGTCCATATTATTCATCATTTCAACCCAATTTTTAGGAGGATTGATGGTTTCAAAAACACAAAAACCAATATGCTTACTTACTCCTTTTTGTCTCCTATATCGTGGAGGAATACAGTGATAAAAATCAATACTTGGCTCAGTTCTTTCTTTCTTCTCCAATGATCCTAATATTTGTTTCCTGTTTGAACTTATTCCATCCCCTAATTTTTTGTTAATCAGATGCAGTTTTATATTAATGTCAGGATAATTACTAAGCAAAGAAAACAAGTAATCGGAGGCGGCAACGGAGTAACCACTCTGATTCATATATGCGTGATAATTCAATTGCATTTTTTCATCTCCAACCATTCCTCATTATACTTCAAGAACTACGTTGAAATTATCATCGAACCATCAAGTTTTGTACGCACATCATTGATCAAACTATATAACCCCTCTCCTACTGAAAAGGTAATATTCCCACTTGTATCAAGTTTAATAATGCGACCAGAACGATCAAAACTACTTTCTGCAACTGTGTATTTACCAGCATTATCAATATCAACATCTGATACCAATAGCCCCTCAGGACTCGTATACTCAAATAAGGTAGTGTTTACTGTTCTATCATAGACAATTACTGATCCAACATGGGGAGTCGCAGATTTAAAAAATATTTGATTCAAAGTTTCTTTCTGAATATTTTGGCTTGCATTATCCCCAGATAAAGTTCTAAAATCTAATACCTGACCAGCAGGTATTGTTCCATTGGTTCCTCCAGGACGAATTCCTCCAATAAGAAGTTGTGATTTACTTTTTTCATATACTCTCCCCGGAATAAAAGGAGAAAAGAACATTTTATCAAGTCCAAAAATTTGATTATTATTATCATCTATTTCAATTACATTAGACACCGTTGAGCTACGAGTCACAGATGCTCCACTGGCTTCTGGATTGCCAGAGAAATTATAATCCTTGATCGCTATGGAGGCGTTAGTCACAATCGTCCCATTCCTAAGAGATTTATTTGCATAAGTAGGACAAAACACTCCATCTATATAGGCAAAATTACCAATGTAACACGGTATTCCCAATCCAGAAGATAACGTAGCATAAAATATAGATAATTGATCTACTCCGCCAGGAATTACTCCATCAAGCGTAGAACCATCTACTTGCAAAAAAGTATCATTCGTTGGCATAACTTGAGCCAACCCCGCATTTTGAGAAGATAAATGGATAGGAACAATTTGTCCCTCGGTGTTCGTCCTTTGCAGATCAGCCGTGGACAATCCTAAAATTTTATCAAAATCTTTGATTAATTGCACCTTTTGAGTGCTAGATTGTAATGTAATTTTACTAACGTTGATTGTCTTAAATGATACTTTTTTACTCCATACTAAATATAAAATTCCAGTGCGAATATCCACAGAAGCAGCAATTGGAAACAATGTATTGGCCGCATAATTGATAGATCCAAATCCCGAAAGCAATTCTCCATCTTCATTAAGTTGTAACACCCTATCCGCAAAAGTATCTGCCACAACAAAACTTCTATCACTCTGTCGAACTACTGATCTTGGTTCAAACAATCCAACAGAAATACCAGATCCCTCTTCTACTGCTTTAAATACATGATTAGGAGATATTGGAACATCTTTAGTTCCTAATATAGTAGGCTCGTCTCCACTTTGAAAAATATCTCCATCCATACGCCCTTGATGTACCCCATTTTGTAAAATAAAATAAATAGAGTCTACATATATTGGAGTATCAAGTTCTATAGTGTTGCCAACAATTTTAGTATTGGATGTATCTCCACGACCAAATTCATCAGAAGTGTCTATAGAAAAGCCATCTATCTCCGCTTCTGTTAAAATTGTCAATCGAACGCTATGAAGAGTAGGACTCACTAACCGATCATCATCTGGCGTAAAGGTAAATTCAACCTCTAAATCTGTTCCTTGCAAATTTAGATTGTGTCCACTATTTAAGAAATCAGTAAAATTAGCTCGATTTAATAAAACAGTTCCATTAGCTGATCTCGCCCTGACTTCAATTTCTGTCCCAACTGGCTCTGTAGATATCCATTCTAAAGCTCCAAAGGTAATAGAAGACCCAGTAGAATAACGAAGTCTCATTGTGCCTTCTTCTGGTAACAACAAGGCTTTCTGTATATTCATATTATCTATAAAATATGAAAAATCATTAACATGATCATCTGAATATATAACGATAGATTTGATTTTATCAAGAAAATTGATTGTTGTTAAATCTATATTCCGAGCCTCAAATTGACTCGTTATCTCATCTTGCTCCAATAAAACAAAATCAGGGGACTTATTACTTGAGGTATCTGTGAAATATAGTTTTACTGAGCCATGAATCTGAGATAAACACTTAATTTGCAAAGTAAAAACATCATATTGAGACCAATCTTGAGCCGTAGAAAATTCTTTGACAAATTGCACCCTAAAAGTTTGTTGATGAGTAAATTGACCAGAATAAAATCCATCTGTAATATTACTCGAATTATTATTCGATAACACCATCGCCTTATCAACCAAAGTAACATTTTGCTCTTTAAATAATTTTGGAGAAAGATCTTCCTCCGGCTTGGTAGATGACTCAAAATCCTCAATAACTGTAGTTGTAGTTCTTTGATCTGGATCAAAGGCCAATGTTAAGGAATCTCCAACAACAATAAGATTATCAAGGAACTGTGACTTCCATGCTAAAGCAGTATTATAATTGACAAAAAAAGAAGTTCCCGTTGTTGGAGGAATTCCCCTAATAAAATGTTCATTTAAATCAATTTCCGCAGTCGTATTATCAAAATCTATCCGACTATTGGGAGTAACCCCAGGAATAACTGCGAATTCATTCACCATGAATTCATCAATCTGAGATCCAGAATAAAGAGAAGAACTTACATCTTCATATAATAATTTTGCTGCCAAAATCTGCTGCAACCAATTAGAAACTCCAATTTCTCCAAATAACTCCGTATTGTTGTTGTCTAAAGTCTTAACAAAGGAATCAAGTTGTGGATGGGTCAATAATCCAACATTTAATAAATCTGAGTGATCTAATAATGGAAGCCTCTCTAAATCAAAAGTTCCAGATACAATCTTCTCTGCATCAAAGTCTGCAATGCGGAATGATGGCAACTGTCCTTGTACTTCAGATGCTAAATCAATCTTAGAAGGATACAATGATCCTCCACGATGCTTATGCGTCCTAATGCTGGCCTTGATCAGCTCAATGAAGCCAATATCTTGACGAACGGTATTATCAATGGCTTCAATGCCTAAATTGCCAAGAGTTACCTTTGATAATAAAATAGTGTTCAAATTAGTAAGAGATAAATTAGCACTGCCATCAAAAAGGAATTCTACTTCTTCTGTAAATGTAGTTCTTGCTTTTGTTTGAGCATAAATGTAAACGATACTATTTCTAGGTAATCCATCAAGCGTAGTAGGGAATGTGGTTCTTGCCGACATGAAGTTAATATTTCCATAGCCTTCATTGATTCCTATAACAAACGCTTCTGAGGCAGTAACTGTCCATCCGCTTACTACTCCATTTCCAAAAATGGACATTAACCCATAAAGAATTTTATCTAAAAATGCAAACCTGGAAATCTCGACCTGACTATTAAAATCAGTACCAAGAGGTCCAAAATCGAAAAACCCTATTCCGTAATATCTAGTACTTGATGGCATTAGTAAATTACATCTCCAGGAGGATAACCATTACGCAATCCAGAATACACTGCATTAGAAACCCTAAGAACTACTTGATCATAATCTGGATTGAATTCTCTTTGCCAAATTTGTCTATTGGCAATAGCGACTGCCTCACGAGCATTAATCGCTTTTTTGCGTGCAATATTTCTATTCTTTTGACTTTTTGCTGCCATTTATTTTTCTCCTATAGTTATGGGGGAGCTGGTTCTGTTACAGGTTCTAAAGCATCTAGAAATCCGATGTTACCTTTATAGTTCTTAAGCCAAAAACACGTGATTGAGCACCACGCGCGGTTGGTGGATGGGTCTATATCATGACTAATCTCTGTAATATAAGCTAAATTGTTATCCAATGTAATTATATCTAATGCTTTTAATCCTGGTACACTATATGTCTCAAAAGACATAATCACTGGGGGGAACTTCTTCTTAGCATATACTGAAATTGCATTACGAACTCCTTCAATACTACCAAATGCTCCTTCTTGTTGATATAGTGGTTTCCGATAGCCTATAAAACCCTCAGACGCGGGATTCCATAATTGATCGAAGAAGGTATATCCTTCAATAATAAATCCACCTGTTCTACTTCCATCTGCCAATCGGATATCATTACTTGCGCTCATAACTATGATCTGATTGGCACATTCTTCTACACTTCTCTGATAAGTTAATGTATTATAAACCAAATGAGCAGCATGTTCTAAAGGATCAAAGATAAAATTCTCTGGATCTTCTTGATTTGGAATACTTCGCTCACGAGAAATAGGAGTGGTTACAAAATCAAAAACCGATTCAAATAATATCTCTTCATTAGCAGAAGCAAAAGCCGCCACTAAGGCAGCAGGCGTTTCTAATCTCAAGACCCCCCAACGATCAAAATAAATTGTTTTACCAGCAAGCTGAGCAACTCTTTTTACCGCATTTTCATAAGTTTCACCATTTTGGAATTTAACAGAGGGTTCTGCCAAAGAAGAATAACTTCCTGGCAAATCATATCGTTCACAACGAGTTTTTTCTCCGTTATAATAAAATACACGTTCTCCATTTCTATCCCCGTCAGACATGACCTTTCTTAAATATCCCAATGGTCGTCGATCAATTCCAAAAGGAAGCTCAGATTCATCCGCAAATCCTGCCAACTTTGCTAATTCATATACTGCTTGTACATCTTGTACGGCATCAAAAAATGGAGAATTGAATATAAATTGATTTTCTAAAACCGACATATAATCTTTAATTGTAAATGACATAATCAACCTATTATTTGAACGCTCAATTTGAGCCCCATAAGCCACCCCTGTCATTTGTATTAGCACGTCATTTGTAGATGGATCTTGACCTGGATAATTTAATTCATTTGATCTTACATAACGATAACCAATTCCGTTCTCCCACCAATAAGATACAGTCACATAAAAAGCCCTATCATGAAGGGGTAATAATTGTTTGCCCAATGCAAATAAATTTCCTAATTCTTCATCTTGAGTATCAGGAATAGTATCTGTCGTAGATTCTATTGGAATGTAACACTTTAGTTGCATTTCATGTGAAAGACTATGAAAATCTTCATCAGACCAGCTATCAGATATGTGAGATACTAATGGCGATATATCAAACGGTTCTACAGAGCCTTCAAATGATTTTCCTCCTCCAAGAACTATTAATCGCCAGCTTGTGGCTATAGGAGTTACATAATTTTCAAAAAGTTTAGCATTAAATGTATCCTCCACAGGAAGACTGTTCTCTCCTGAAGGAGGTAATAAATTGACACTCCCTGCTTGTAACTCAATCCCTACATCCCATCTTGCCACATAATCCTTCCATTCATAATGGCCGTCTGATTCTTCTTCTAATGATAATGGAAATTCTTTTGAAGGATTTCGTGCATTAATTATGCTTAATTCACTAGGAATTCCCCCTTCACTTTCTGACATACCATTAACTTGTTGAGGGGGCAGAGGAGCTTGAGTATTAGGATCAAGTTGTACTTGTCCGCTTGTGTCTCTTGGAACTCTATTGTACCACCCTTTACCATGAAGACGATATTGCTTGTGATATTCTTCATAAATTTTTATCGGAGTCGTTATATTCCTAATTTGCTCTGAAACTAGATAAGCATCACAATCATATCCTACCTTAGCGTATAAAAATCGGGGGTCACTAAAGTAGCGTCGTTGTACTGAGGGATTTGTATACTGAACAGCATTTCCCACATGAGAAAATGTTAAATAAACATCATTATTTGTCGCTCTAGAATCATTATTCGGACCCGTATCTACTTGTCTATTTACAAAAGGAATAGTAGCGGAGTGAACATATTCAGTGGGAGTAAAATTAACAGCACAAGATATGTTCCCCCCATGAATTTTAACAGGAGCAGAGGGAACAACCATTGGAATTAATTTTTTAGTACCATTGGCAAGACGAGGATCATTATCAAGCCTACTAATCACCCATGGATTACCTTCATACCCTTCAAAAGTGATAACTAATCGTCCTAAGTGATTGCGAACATTAATTCGAAAATCTTTTTGCCGAAATAATTGATCACATTTAACATGAGCATAAGGTTCTCCAATCTGTCGGCATTTTTTCATAGGAATAAAACTGGCATTAGCAGCATTTGCTCCTTGCTCAAGACGAGTAGGATTATCCCATTCTTCTCCTAAATGCAAAAATCGAGGATTACGTCCCTTTACTAACTCTATAAAATAATTATGAAGAGGATCATTGCTGCCAATCTCAATCAAAATATATGTTTTATATCTCCAATCATATTCTGCTCTTGCTGTTCGAATTGCTGCCTGTTTTAATTCCTCTTCCGAAGCTCCCGAACCAAGTGGCTGCGGTTGAGGTTTTATATAAAAAGCTTCATTGGTAATTCCTGGAACATTATTCCCATTTCTAGTCAACAAACTATAATCCAAATAAGGAGTATATTTTTTAGACATAGTAATATTTGATCCATCATTAGGATCTCTTGTATCGTCAGTTCTTTTGTCTCCCATTTTTACAGTAATGAAAAAATCTTCCCCTTGCCAAAGTGGTGTCCATTTTTCTAAAGTCCAATGAACTGAATTTTGTAAATCAGGAGATTGTTTCGTGATCATAATCGGCCAAATGGATAATTTCCCATTGTCCGCGACTTCAATATAATCCCATTTGGCAGCAGCTTGCAATTGTTCTAAAGAAATAAAATCAGTACCAACAGTCCCTATATTTTTAATGGCTTGTAAATCAGACAATGGGAATTGATACTCTGAAGGATGAATAAGAACTCTATCGCTTAATAAACTTCCAGTATGTTTCCATACTTGATGAGGAAAAATATCTTTACCAGTACTTGGATCAGATGCAAAAACAGTTTTCCCATTAACCTGAACCGCACAAGATGAAAGGTCAGTGCTTATTCCTGTATCTGAACCAATACCTCCATTACATTTATAAATCGTTCCATTAGGCATCCTGGATTGAGCAATCTGACCCACTCCCGATTCAAGAGATCCTACAAAATCAACCGTCCCATCATTAGTTGTTTCTCCTGGAGCCGGGGAAGAAATTTGCTCAGTACCTTTATTGGGATTTTGAGTACAAACAAACATGTCATGACACTTAAATGTGGATTTAAGAATCGCTCCTCCCAATTCAAATTTGACATTGGAGATGGTCTCTTGCATTTGATCAGAAGAGCTAGAAGAAAATGGCCAAGATAAGATTTGATTTGGTCGAGACCAAAAAGGGTCATGTTGCCACACCATTACCTTGGACTTAATAATCCCGATATTGCCAGGAATTCGACTTGGCTGAGGACCAGTATCACAATTGGGGACTGCCATTAAAAGCCTGAACCTCCAAAGCCACCAGTAACTCGTTTATAATCAGTAGTATCAGGAATATTTGCCGGTTGTGAAGGATCAAGAGTTCTTAAAAAATCATCACTCCACCATTCAGACCCTGTCCATAGAGCAGATTTCAAATTAACTGAATCTGAATGTTTATAGAACACTCGTAATAAACCTGTAGGTAAACTTGTAGCACATACTCTCTGAGCAGAAACAGATCTGGATTCATTGAAATTGGTTATAGCAAATGGATATTTAAAGATAATGTTGCCGTTATTCATTATTTCTTGAGTGGAATCATTTGGGAAACCATGTATTTCTTCTGTAATCTCATCTTGATTCAAAAAGCCATCTATAAAATGAGATTTAGATTCTCTTTCCACAATTTTTTTAATCGCCTCTACGTTTTCTGCGGGGAATATTGCATCATTAAACATTTTACATAATAAACAGCTTTTGTAAATGTAAAAAATGAACACTCTATCCGTAGTGGATTGATAAAAAACGTAGGGAGATTCAATCTCTAATACTTCAGATTCAGAATTTATATCTAAAACTCCTTCCCCAATCTTGTGTTTTTTTAACCTCGACCAATGAATATTTAACCCGAAAACTGCTAGTTGATTTGTTTCTAGTTTATCTGTCCCCTTAATAATTGTGGGTTTTACATTGGGAGCAGATCTATCTATAAATTGAGTCTTTTTGACTTCATCATATCTTAAACGATTACATCCATATTCCGTAAACTCTAATAAATCATACCAATTAATGCCATCATCCGTACTAAAATGACACTGCAATTGCCCAATTGAATCATTCGCTAATGTAGGAGATAAAAACCATAATCTAAGTTGCCCATTATCTTTTCTATATGCGGAAAAAAAGAAATCCTCTACATTTCTATTCGTAAATGCAGTATTCGAGCCAATAGCTAATGTAGATTTACGAACTTTTTGAGGAACATTATTTATCTCCCTGTTTTCAAAAGTGTCTTCCCTATAAAATAACTCAATAAATACACTTGAAGCAAGATCACCCGCAGCCATATAAGAAAGTAACGACCGACGTAATAATTGACCCTTTTCGCTATAAATACTCTGCTTCTGAGATGAAATCTGACCAGGTTTAATCTCTAACACATCTTTAGAAAAACGCTCAATCAAATTGCTGTCAATAAAAGAGAAAAATTCGAAGGGGATTTTTTTACACAATATTTTTGAATCCATCTGGAAAAAGATAAAACAATTATTCGCCTCAAAATTCGTCACAACAAAAGGATTCCTTGCCTCAAATTCTCCAATCTGCTCTATGATCCCATAATAGTAATACCACGACCCTCCAAAATCATTGCTGTAAACACCGGAAATGCCTCCATCCTTATCATTGAAAAATACATAAAGATTACTATGCTGATCCTCTGATAATGTCACAACATCAGTAACAAAAAATAATCCAGAAGAAGACGCAATCGCTATAGACCTCCCAGGCTGAATCCCAGGAATGTCTCCAATCATCCCACTAAATCCCAATAAATCTTCAAATTGATCTGCTGTAGGAGAACTATTATTCTTTAATGGAGGAGGAGTTAAATCTGGACGATAAACTAATTCCCGTACTGCTCTTGCAGTATGCCCACTACTAAATGAGTTATATACAATGAAACTGTCATCATTAACATGGCTTGCAAACTGCATCTCTTGAGAAGGATCAGATAATGCCGTAACAGATATTTGTGTACCACCTCCCTTTCCTTCAATTGTAATTAATTGCGGACCAAGAATTCCAGCATTAACCGCAAAATTACGCTCAACTAATACTCTGGTATCTTTATCAAATTTCTCCTTAATCAAATTACTCTCAAATGAATGATATGTGTTAATCCCGTCAGAAGGATTCGTGGGAAATGAACCAACAGAACCACACACAGCTTCAAAATTACCACCATAAGATGTCACAGGTTTAATAGGTTGAAATAATAAGTTTGAGGAACTAAGATACTCTTTACAACCCAAAGTTGGATTATCAACAGTTGGATCATCCATAAACGGGAAAAAAGTAGATCTTCCAGCCTGAACGTCTTTCTCAAGCTCAACTGCTAAATATCTCTCAATACCAAATTTATCTATGTCTCGTTTTCTTAATGCTAAAGGATGAACATTGAAGAACACGTGTTGAGATGCATCTATTCCATTAGTGTATTTACTAAATTCATTGCGGAGAAACCATGGAGCATTGATATAAGCACTATTGTCATTATTAGAACCTGCATTTGTATGATAAGAACCATTATTTGTGATTTGATCCAAATTAATATCTATTTTAGGCAAAGAATTTCTATTCTCTTGATACCCTTTTAATTGGGTGAGCGTAACTAATCCCGGCAAAATATCAAAAGTAGTTGCCCCTAAAGTCTCTGGACCACCCATCACAAAATCAGCAATGTGAACTACATTATTTTGCAAAATCGGAGCAACAAAATTAATGTCAGAACTAAAACTTTCTACTGCCCTCCATCCAGCCAAACGAACCGGAGTTTCTCCATTTTCACTTTCTAAATCCCATTCGTAAAACCTATAATGTACAATACTATAGCCTAATGGCAGAGAAATACATTCCGCACCTGCTCCATCTGCTGTACCTGGATCAAACACTTGCCAACTAATATTTACTCTTTGTCTTAAATAATGCTCCTTAACCGCAACATAAGTCAGATATAAAATATCCCCTTCCTTATGAGTTTCGTTTAATTGAACTTGTATTTTCTTACTACTGGCATCTCTATAACTCGCAGCGTTTAAATCCCCAATACCAGCTTGATTTAATCCTTGCTTACTCTTTGGCGTACCATTATCAAGGCGATATTCAATTCCTTCTTTATTCGGAACTACAGAAATTAATAGATTATTCGGAATATCTTTTTCAAATAACTTGCGAAATTCACGATCTGATTCTGCCTCTTTAGAGCAACCTATAGTACATTCGGGATTTTCATCTAAGGCATCTTGTTCTTGATTCGTAAGCGTTATATCAATCACTAAAGGGATAGTAGTTATTGCTACTGCCTCAAAAATGTACTCGCCAACTTCAATAATGACAGTATGTAATGTATCTTTACGTTCAATATCATTTGCGGTTAAAGTGTAAATAGTATTAATTCGATTGGCAGTTCTTGCGAAAATAAGATAGTGGTGGCTTTGGAAATTGTGTGTAGTTGGGAGAGTTGGAGCAAATGCTCCCGGCAAATCTGGAAAGCCACCAATTGGGAAACTCCCGCCCGGCACTAAAGCCTGCGATAAATCAAATTGGCTGGCAAAAACAGCATGCCAGATTGTGAACGTAGAAGGTAAAAAATCTGCGGGATAAATACCAACTTGATTTGGAAACGTGGAAGAATGAGCTATCTTACAGGGTCGATTAGCTGGTCCACATATTCCCGGTAATGCCATAAAAATACCTTAAAACATTATACTAACCTTTAGAAAAATTTAAATATTTGTGAACTTGTTTTAAGACTGAGCCTGCACAGCAGTACTATATCCACCCCTACCCTGAGTGAAATTCCCCTGCTCACTACTCACTGAATCAATCTCGGATCCCATCTCTTCCACTATCTGACCAACCTGCTGTAACATCTGACGAACTTGTCTACCCTTACCTCCCCAATTACCAGTAGAACTATGTGATAATTGTTTCATCGGAGTCGTTGATGCACTTGGAGTTGATGATGAACTAACAGGAGCAGGCTGACTAACAGGAGATGGAGCCATAGAAACAGTTGGCATTGGGCTCGTCGCTGGTGAGCTAGAAAGCTCAGGAGGAACAGGAGTAGACGCTTGAGCTGTATGCCACGTCCCACCATCAGGCGTTCTCCCAGATCTTGGGCCAGGGCCAAAAATATCATCCCACGAAGTTCCTTGGCTCGGAACAGGAGTAGTCATTGAAGGCATAGAAGTAGGACCATAATTCCCAGGGACTTGAGGCATAGAAGGAGTCATTGCAGGAGGAGCAGGAGCAGTTAAGGCAGGACGAATAGGAGGCCCTTTAGCAGGGTCATAAGCCGTACCCATCGCAATATTAGCTTGCTCTGTAGCCCTTTTGGCCTCTGCTTCTTGCTGCTTAAATTCTGCATCTGTTATTGGAGCAGAAATAGGACGCAAGCCTTGGGGCATTTTAGACGTAAATTCTTCAGTCTCTTTAGCCTTTCTTTCGTAATAAGCTTGACGTGATACTGCTCCTTCTTTCTTCCTTTGCTGATCTCTTTTCAGAGTTCTTTCTTTTGGAGAAAGCGGAGCAGATGGGCCAACCACCTCTTCAGTAGGCTCTTCGACCAATGGAGGATGAATGTTAGAAGATTCTTCTTTCTCGATTTGAGCAACTTGTGCTTTTGCTTCTTCAGCCTTTTGTTGATAGTATTCGTGACTACCAGCTATCGGCTTAACCTCTCCAATAGCTTGGCTAAAATTATTCTTAAAATTAGCTTTAGCTAATTCAGTATCGTGTGCTGCCCCCGCTTCTCTGATTCTGTCGTTATTCAGCTTTAGCTTCTTTTGGATTGCAGCTTTTTTCTTATCCTTAGATTTTTGCTGTCTCTTTGCTTCATTCTGCTCCCTCTTAGCTTCAGGAGTGTCTGGAGTCTCAATTGGCATCTCAAATCCATGTAAATCCTTCGGGCCTTCTGCTGTTTGATCTGTTATATTGAGTTCCTTCAATTCTTTTTCTAAGATTGCTGCTTCTTTATTATTCTTATTAATTATCTTGCCATGATGTGGCCCATATTTTTTGATAAAATAATCGTCATCCTCATTCTTCCCCGCACTTTTAATAGTTGCAGTTTGCAATGTTGGCAAACCTGTTAATGCTTCTGCTTGATTATTTTCATCTAATTCTGTAGTATATCCTGCTGGCTGTTTTGTGGATCCTGGTCGGCGAGATACGGCTTCTTGTAAGGTTCTTTCTCCACTGAAAGTATCAGCAAAATTAGCTCCACTAAAAGCCTTATCATTAAAGGTTTCTGCAAGTGCTTGAGCTCCTTTTACTCCAACGCTCATAATCGGAGTGACAGCAGATACGGCTTTCTCCCCGAAATTTTTTGCCATCATTAACCAATCTGGAACTGAAGAGGTGACAGGCGTACCCGCAGGAACTGGTTCTTTAGGAATAGCAGGAGCACCATCTTGTACTTGAGTCCCATGTATTTGTAACAGAGCAGGAGGACCAATCAAATCTCCTAAAATTTTGGGGAAATTAAAATTCCTCATCAAATCCATAGGGTTAAAACCCCAAGACCTATCATTTGGAACAGATTTTGTAACTTCTGTATGAGCCTCAGACTTACCTTCTTTAGGAAGAGCCTCAGTAAGCCTATTTCTAACAAAGTTGGCGGCTAAATTAGTATCAATTTCTGACACAGTTGATCTAATCTCTTTACCCACAACAGAACCCGTAGCAGAAGGACCAATAAATTGGCTAGAAGGAGTAATCGCTGCTAAATCCTCTGAAAGTCTATTTATTTTTTCTAAAATATTACTTTTTGCCGAACTATGTTGTGTAAGAATATTCTGTTCTTTTTTAGAATATTCAAGTGGAGGTAGCTTCTCTCCTATTATTCCTTCAACCTTCTGACTTCTTCTTTTCGCAGCTTGCTTCTTTACATATTCAATTGCATCAGAATGCTCTTTCGCTTGACCCTTTAACGAAGAACGCTCCTGCTCTATTGAAGAACGCTCTTGCTTCAATTGCATTAGCCGAGATTCGCGGTCTGAATCAATCATTGGAGGATGTATCGGCTCCGGCAATAATGACTTCATATTTTCTGCAGGTTTATTCATAGGTCGAGGCAAAGACGCTTTGGCATATTCTTCTTTATAAATTGCTTGATTTATATCATACTGACTTGGAATTTGCTTCTTAAGATTTACAATTTCTTTTGTTTGTTTCGAAGATAATGTTCCTTGTTGTTCTTTAAAAGGACGTATCACCCCGCCGCTGAAATGTCGCTCCTCTGGATTTGATTCAATAGCTTTAATTTGTTCTTGAAGACTATCTCTTTTGCTTTGCAAACCTTTTCTTTGATCAGTTAAATCTTGAACCGTACCAGATAAAGGCGTAGTTGCAAGCGTTGTAGCAGCAGCAATAGTAGGAGTTTGCTGAGTATTATTTTGAACTTCTTTGAGAAAATCTGGAATTGCAGATGTCATATTCTGCATAAAACCTTCAGAAATCCCACCAAAATCAAACTCCGGAATATTTTGAACAACTTGAATAGGCTTGACCACTTCTGATTTTACAGAAGGTGGTGCTACCATTAATTCTGACTTTCTCTTTTCTGCATATGTCCGACGTTTTTGGTAATCTGCTAAAGTTTTTTCATCTTCTGGAGATTTAGATTTTTGATTCTCAATTTCTGAAATAGAAGTGTCAAGCCGATCTTTCCAACTAGACATTTGATCGTATTCTTTAGCATTATAAAATACATCTTTTAATCCTTTAGGCAATTTTTGTAATACTTTATTAAACACTTTTTGTAATGGAAATGATTTCTTTAACACACTCGCAAATGAATGTTCAGCTTTAGATTTAGGATCATTAACAGAAGATGCTGGCTTTACAGGAGCTTCTGGTGGTTTTGTAGTAGCTTCTGGTGGTTTTGTCTGAACCTCTAGTACTTTGGCAGATTCTTCTTCATAGCGAGCTTTGAGTTGAGAATATTTTTTTTCTAGATCAGATTCAGGAGCATTATATCCATATCCACCAACAACACTATATCTATCTTGATTAACAGGAACAGTTTGAGTTTGTGATTGATATTGATCTCGAATTTTTTCAGAATTTTTATGAATCTCTTTCGTTAAATTCTTAGCAGAAACCGTATTTTGACCCAACGCAACAGCAAATTTACGACAATCAGTTTCATTCCGAAGATTAACATCAACCGCTACATCTCTTGTACTTTGTGGAACATTTTGAGTCACGGGGAATCCAGCTATTGGAGCTTGACGAGGAGGAATTTGACCTGCTTGATTCATGGCTGCTCCTTGAGCAGTTCCACCAGCAGGAGAACCTCCAGGTAAAGCTGTGGCTCTTGCTGCAAAAGGAACCATAATTGATGCTAAATTAGAAATAGCATCAACAGTTCGATCTGTATTTGTAATAGATACGTCAATCTGCCTCATAGTATTTTGTTCAGAAGATTTAGATATCGATAAAAACATATCTGCACCTTGTTGGGCCGCAGCTCGTGCAGATTTATCAGAAACATTAGCCACTCGATCATAAACTGCTTTAGAAATATCTTCTGGAGTCATTGTTTGACCACTAAGTGTTTCAAGTTGACCTTGTCCTTGAGCACTAAATTTATAAGCTTGAGCTTTGTGTTTGGCGTCTTCTCCATATTGTCCGAGTAAGAAATTCTT
>ERZ1292625.124-Hain-H41-01um-R1-124-length-126730-cov-13_pt2 | contig 77240 bp, 36 predicted proteins | sample MGYA00564400_ERZ1292625 | MGnify/ENA primary metagenome ERZ1292625 (study PRJEB36523, sample SAMEA6512639) | groundwater metagenome | collected 2019-01-08 | study: AquaDiva: Metagenomics assemblies of 32 groundwater samples | reverse complement strand
GTCAATACACATCTCATTACCAAATACTTAAAACTTAGCCTGACGGCTATGGCCTACCGGCAGGCAATTTCATGAATGCTCTGCATAAAGATGGTACGCACGAAAAGGAATCGATTAAACAAAATTGCAAAAGGATTTTCTAATGCGTATTCTGGGTTGAAACTACTTCGTGTATTATTTGCGTCTTGCGGTAAAAAAATAACTGCAAAGCGCTGAGGCGCAAAGGAAAACGCAAGGAATGCATAAAGTCAGTATTTACAGTGTGCGGCAATTTGAAATGCACACACCAGAAGTAAGAAAGTAACAAAAAGAGGCTATCTCAAAAGGCACCGTCATTGCGAACGGAGTGAAGCAATCCCCAAATATTGAAACCAAAATGGGGATTGCTTCGGTCGTACCTCCCTCGCAATGACGCCTATATTTACTTTTGAAACAGCCTCCGATTACTAAAAAGAATTCTTAATCTCGATTGGTGATATCAGGGTTACCGCGATGTGAAACAGAGCTGGCTACCCCTTTCGAGATCTCAAGGGTTTCTGTTGCATTAACTTTGACGGTAGAGGCACCGTGAGCTTCTACCACAGCTCGCTCTACTTCATAGCCGTACGCTCGAAGGCCTGAGGCGCCAGTTATGTTTGCCTCCAGAAAATTCCCTTCTCCTTTTAATTCCAATGAAGAGGCGCCTGTCAGGTTAATATCTAGATTGCGTACTAAAAATTCGCCATCCCCCTCTACTGCACCTAGAAATTTAATTTCCATCTCGTCTTCATCAAATCCTCGAATATCAACTTTGCCAGCTCCACGCACATTCAGTTCAGTAAGGCTAGGTGTAATGATGGTTATTCTAAGGTCGTTTTCGTTTAAGAAATTCCCTTTCCAGAAAAACTTACGGTCGTCATCATAATCTACAACCAGGGTTTCACCGTCTAAGGAAACATTATAGTGTCTCTTCGTGGCTTCATTGCCCTCTATCCGAACTGAATATGAATTTCCTTGCCGAATGGTGGCTTTGAAAATTCCATTAAGATCAATACCATTGAAATCCTTATAGCCATATTGATCCTGAGCATCGATATCCGCTGGAGCTGGAATATCTTCATTGTATTCATTTTCCGTTTCGTCTTTTGGACATGTAACACACTCACATCCTCGCTCTGTCATAATCCAGGTTTGGGTTTCAAAATTAAGTGATCTGTAATTACTGCCATAACCATGTATGATGTTGGTATCAATATATCGCCACAGTTCGGCATCCACCACAAACGGCTGATTATAAGGTATAAAGATATCTACATCAAGACGTTGAGCATAAAACTTTGCACCTGGCTTAAAGATAATATTGGAATCAAATGTTAAAATGCTATCGGATTGAGTAACGGTATAGGTTACGGTTTGTGCATTTTCTCCGGCTATTTTTCGAGTGACACCTTGTGCCTCAAAGCGCTCTATCAATTTTATTTCTTTTCCAGGGTAGCCTTTCAGTGCGAGAGAAGTAACATCGTAGTCATCGAGGCCTACTTCACTAATTTTAAATACAGGCGTTTTCCCACCCAGGTCAAACACTTTCTCCACTCTATGCTCGCCATCTTCTTTAAACGAATACACAAATTGTGGTATCGTGAAACTAATTACGGCAACGCTGACGAAAAAGATGACGAACATCGTCCAACCCACTAAAGAATTAAAGGCAAATCTCTTACTAATAATGGAGCCCCCAATGAAAAGGATAAACAGCGCTGGAATGAATGCTGCCAGGAAGGCAAATAGCAATGTCCATGTTGGGAATGCATTCCACATAGCTTCTAATGGAAGGCTCAATCCACTAACATGATCTCCCCACAACGGTACAGATCCTACGGTGAAAAGACCTAATACAACACCTCCAACGAAGAGCAATGAAAGCACAAGCGCTAAACCAATTAATAGAATGATAATTCCAATGGCAATACGCATAATATCCACAGCCACTCTGAAGAGCGGTCCCAAGACTTTTGCCAATGCATTAATAACAGCAGCAATGGCGCGGAAAGGAAAGAGAATGATCTTGGCCAGGGTGCTTTCTTCTGGTTCATCTTTCTCATTCAAGCTTTTCTTTACACTCGATTCAATATTGGAAAGCGTAACAGCCTCTCCCTGCATTTGCATTTTCTCCGTAAGGGTCTTTGCTTCAGGCAGCGCGATCCATAAAATGATGTAAATAATGAACCCTAGACCACCGATAATGGCAGTGATTACAAAAAGTAATCTGATCAGAGTGATGTCAGCACCAAAGAAAGCTGCCACGCCACTGGCAACGCCACCCAGCACTTTTTTATCGCTGGTGTCGCGAAACATTTTCTTCACGGTAGGTTCATCTTCCAATTCTGTTGAAGCGGGTAAGGCAATCCAGAAAATGATGTAGACTAAAATTAAGCCACCATAACTACCCAAGACAAGCAGCGCAAATAACAACCGCGGCCAAACCGGGTCAATGTTAAAATAGTGACCAAGACCCGCACACACTCCACCTAAGATTTTATGTTTTTGATCACGAAATAGTTTTTTATTAGCTGCTGCCTTTCCGGTAGTACTATACGTTCCTGACTTTTGACTGCGCTGTTCCCGGTTGGTTGAATCTCCTACAGGTACTTCTTGTTCCTCCGCAGCTTTGAAGTCGTTTACACTACCCATGGTAGCAATCAGGAAGCTTACATCTTCAGCCGTAATGACCTGTTTGCCTTCATTAAGTTTACTTAAGAAAATTTCGGCAATCCTTCCTTCAATATCGGCCAGGATTTCACTGCTATCTTCGAATGCCCCGAAATATTTATTTACGGAGTCGAGGTACTTGCGGAGTGTATCGTATCCATCTTCTTCGATGTGGAAGATTATGCCGCTGATGTTGATGCTAATGTTCTTTTTCATACGTCAGTTTGTGAGATAGGAAAGTTATACGTTGGTTTTGGTGTGGTTGGTGATCATCTCCGTGGAATTGATAAGCTCATTCCAGGTGTCCGTCAGTCCTTTCAGAAAATTAGTCCCAATTTCTGTTAGTTTATAATACTTGCGTGGTGGCCCCGATTTTGATTCCACCCATTTATATTCTACGAGCCCGGCATTTTTTAATCGTGTAAGGAGGGGGTAAAGAGTTCCTTCCACCACAATCATTTTGGCTGAAGTTAGTTCTTCCAGCATATCTGAGGCATACACTTCACCACGGGCAATAATATGGAGGATGCAATATTCCAAAATACCCTTCCTCATCTGTACTTGCGTGTTTTCAAGGTTCATACATCCATTATTAAGTGATTCTTAAGCATATATACGGCAAAGTACTATGTATGGCCAAGTACTATGAAGAAATATTTTGATTTATTTCTGGTCATAGGTCAAAGTTTTTGAATTTCGTCAAATTTTAAAGGTTTGATTGATTTCTGCAATTCGTAGTCAACAGTCTGGTAAAATTTTTTGGGGCATACTTTATTAGGATATTGCGTGTTGTTACTTGTGAATTTTGGATTGTATCAAGCTGTGGTGATTAACTTTTGTTGCAAATCGATGGTGAATAAGGGTGTTTTTCTCTTCTTCCTACTCTCACAGCCCTTTTTAACTCTGGCGCAAACCCCAAACAGTTGGATCGACTTCAGCCAGACGTATTATAAAATCCCGGTTTCGAAGGAGGGTATCTATAAGCTCATGTATTCTGATTTGGAAGCTGCCGGCTTTCCCGTGGGTTCAGTAGACCCAAGAAGGATGCAAATCTTTCATCGCGGTATAGAGCAGGCAATCTATGTTCAGGGACAAGCTGATGCTACCCTGAACAATGGTGACTATCTTGAATTTTATGGTCAAAGGAATGATGGCACAAGGGATGCAAATCTGTATAAGCCATCTTCTCTTCAACCACATCCTTATTACAATATTTATACAGATACATCGGCTTATTTTCTTACCTGGAATTTTACAACTCAGGGAAAGCGAATGGCTTCATTTTCGGAAGTCAATGTTTTAAATATTCCAAAGGAGACATTTCACACCGAGGAAAAATTAATCGTATTTACCGATCAGTATTCAGGTGGCTACACGCAAAGTGATGTATTGCAATACACCCAATTTGATCAGGGCGAAGGATGGACCGGGGTCGCACTCAGGCAAGGTCAAAAAGCAGAGTATGTGTTGGATTTGTTAACCAATACTGTCCAGGGCCCTGACCTTCCTCAGCTGGAAGTTTTGCTGGTTGGCAGGGACAATATTCCTCACACGGCTAACATCAGTGTTGGTCCTAATACAGGATCTCTTCGTTTGGTCAGTACGAAGGATTTTTTCGGATATGAAACGCCAAAAGTTTCCGTTGCCCTTAATTGGACTGACATTGGTACAGATGGTAAAATGGTGGTACGGGTTGAGGCGGTTGGAAGTGGCATCAATCGATATCAGCTGAGCGCCTCTTATGTAAAAGTAAGTTTTCCTCAAAGTTTTGATATTACAGCAGCCACAGAAAAAGTAGTTCACCTCAAACCTAATCCATCAAATGTATCCTACATAGAACTGGAAAATCCTTTGACTGAGTTGCGGATGTGGGATATAACGGATTCAAATAATTTGATATTGATTGGCACTCAAACTTCGGCCACTACAACAAGTGCCATTATTAAGGGAACACAAGATTCAAGAACACTCTACGTGAGTAATAGTACGATTACTCCTGCAATTGAAGCAATTTCCTTTCGGCAAATTAATCCGCCAAACCATAATTATCTGATTATTACCCATCCTTCATTGATGAAGCCGGCTGGCTCATATAACGATGTCGTAAAAGCATATGCCGCTTATCGGGCTTCATCCGAAGGTGGTGAGTATGATACATTGGTCGTAACGGTTGACCAACTCTATAATCAATTCAATTATGGAGAAACTTCTTCGCTTGCTATTTATGAGTTTGTAAAATTCATGGTAAATGGTGGCGCCCCCCGCTATATGTTTCTGATCGGCAAAGGTCGTGATGTTTATTCTCACCGAAGCTCCGAATTATCTTCTACCCAACTTAAAGACTTAGTGCCGGCTGCAGGAGTTCCGGGCTCTGACATGGCGTTTTCAGCTGGATTGAATGGAACAACATATGAACCTGCTATACCCACTGGTAGGTTAACGGCCACTAAACCAGAACAAGTGGCTGCTTATCTTAATAAAGTGAAGGAGACAGAAATCGGATTTGATGCTCCGGGCGATAATGTGTGGAGGAAAGAAGGTCTTCACCTGAGTGGAGGTATCCAGCCTTTTGAATTAACCAACTTTAAAGATATTGTCGATGGTTTTAAAGCAGTGGCAGAAGATTATTATTGGGGAGGGAGAATCATTACACTTGCCAAGCGTGAGCCTAATCCTGTAGAGCTAATAAATGCCTCGGATGAAATTAATAAAGGTGTAAACATCGTCACTTTTTTTGGTCATTCTTCACCCAATACAATAGATATTGACATAGGATATGTAACAGACCCCACATTAGGGTACAACAATCCGGGAAAGTATCCTGTTTTTTTAATAAACGGATGCAATGCAGGCAACTCTTTCTCAAACGGAATCGCTTTTGGTGAAGACTGGATGATGGCGCCAAACAAAGGAGCCCGTAACTTTATTGCCCATAGCTCGTTTGGTTTTGTCAATACTTTGCAACGCTATTCAGATTATTTTTACCAGGTTGGTTATGGCGACTCAACATTTATCACCAAAGGCATTGGTGATGTTCAAAAAGAAGTTGCAAGGCGTTATATCGGATCGGATGGTGCCAGTATACCAACAATTACACAGGTTCAACAAATGTTGTTGCTGGGTGATCCTGCCATGAAACTTTTTGGTTCTTCGAAACCGGACTATGAGACCAATGACAATTCAGTTTATCTTCAATCACTTGATGGTAGCCCTATCACTGCCTTGAGTGATTCCTTTGCTATACATGTAATCGTAAAAAACTTTGGCGCGGCACGCGAGACCCCGCTCGAAGTAAGACTCACTCGAAAATTTAATGACGGTTCCAGCGTGGATTACAATTCTGTTTTTTCAAGTCCTTTTTTTCAAGACACACTTGTCATTAAACTTTTTAAAGGACAACAGGATGGATCGGGTAGCAATGAATTTTCGATACTACTGGATCCTGACCAGAAGCTACCAGAGTTGAATAAAAGCAATAATAACGGCAAGCTCATTATCACAATTCCTTCCAATGGTACTAAAAATCTCTATCCCTTAGCGTACTCTATTGTCAGCAATGAAAATGCTAATTTCTTATTTCAGGATACTGATTTATTGTCAGAGAAGAGAGACTTTCAATTCGAAATTGATACCGTTACATCTTTCAACAGCCCTTATTTAAAGAAGCAGAAAGTTTCAGGAAAAGTATTGGTCAATCTTTCTTCGAATTTATTGACAAATGATTCTTTGGTTTATTATTGGCGAACAAAATTTGATATGCCAAATGTTGGCGAGAGTCAGGACTGGGTTACAACGTCATTCATCTTCATAAAGGACAGCCCCGAAGGATGGGCGCAAGCTGAGGGAAACCAATTGGAGGAAAATAAGTTGACGGACTTAATATTTGATCCGGTTAAAGGTTTGGCTTTTACTGAGTCATCATCAGATATTTTTGTAAGGACATTTGGCAGCAACAACCTGACTCCCTATACTTCTGTCTCTGTTAAGATAAATAATTCTGAATATAATCTGAATACTCAAGGGCAGCCCTGCCGAAATAATACCATTAACCTGATCGCGTTTAATAAGATAACCACTGTTCCATATGCAGGTATCCCGTTCAATTTTCAAGATCCACGAACGTGTGGACGTGAACCACAACTGATCAACAGCTTTACCTTATCCGAAATTGAAACCGGACTTAATGATGACCTTTTGACGTATATCGATAATATTGGCGTTAGCGATTCTGTTTTAATATTTTCGATTGGAGATCCTGGTTATTCTTTATGGTCTACCGGTGTGCAGGATAAACTTAGTGCGCTCGGAATAAAACCAAGTGATATTACGTCACTCCAACAAGGTGAACCCGTAGTAGTTTTTGGAAGGAAAGGAGCCAGCCTTGGTACAGCCAAAGTTTTCACTTCTCCAACAACTCCTAAAAATGAGCAAGAGCTCCAAGTTTACGAGAGCATCACGGGACGCGCTGCTTCAGGAAAAATGAATTCGGTTTTAATTGGCCCTGCTCAAAGCTGGAGCAAATTGTTAACACGCGTTTCAAAAGTAGAAGTGAGCGCCAGTTATAGTTTTTCAATTTTTGGAGTTAAGATGGACATGACAGATTCTTTGATTCAGGAAAATATTTCCGATGATTTTGATTTATCATTTTTAAACGCTGCCAACTATCCGTATGTACGAGTTGAGTTAATTACAAAAGATGAAATTAACCTTACGCCAATTCAACTAAAAAGTTGGTTGGTGTTATATGAACCTACCGCAGAAGGTTTGTTACTGCATTCGGGTACGCCAGTAGCAAAAACAATTCAGGAGGGCGCACTATGGTCCGACCAGTTTAAGTTTATCAATATTTCAAACAAAGACTTTCAAACAGCCCTTGCAGTTGAAGTTGAAGTTTTCAACAAGTTGGAATTACGTAAGGAAGTTCAACGGCTAGTTATTGATGCACCCCTTAAAAATGATAGCACGATTTTCAAGGTTGAAGTCGACTCCAGGTCAAAAGTAGGATTAAATGACCTGAGCGTTTATGTCAATCGAAAAATTATACCTGAGCAATATTACGTTAACAACGGAATTGTATTGAAGGACTACATTGAGGTAACTCCTGATGACACACGCCCTTTGCTGGATGTTTCAATTGATGGACGTTATGTTCGTAACTTTGACTATGTGTCGTCCAGCCCGTTCATTTTGGCAACAGTAAAAGATGAAAATCAATTTCTGTTTAAAACAGATACTTTGGGTATTAATATATTTTTGCGCTCTCCTTGCAGTATGGGCGAATGTGAATTTGTTCGTATCAACTTTAGCAGCAGTGAACTTAAATGGTTTCCGGCATCCGTTACTTCTGATTTCCGTATCGAGTACGAACCTCAAGGCTTGACAGATGGCGAGCATACTCTTCTGATCGAAGCAACGGATGAAACTGGAAATGCCAGTGGCGATAAACCGTATGAAGTTACTTTCCTGATTAACGATGAAACTATGTTAACCTTCAAGTCGGTATTCCCTAATCCATCTTCCAGTGATTTCTTTTTCCAATTCCTTTTAACCGGGAATGTTCTTCCAGATTATTTCTCACTTCAGATATTTACTTCTGAGGGAAAGTTAGTACAGAAATTCTCGGACGGGGATATGATTGATTTCAAGTTAGGCATTAATGAAATGATATGGCAGGCCAGAGATCTTTCGGGCAGTCTATTGCCCAATGGTATGTACCTATATCGAATGAAAATAAATGTCAAGGATAAGGAGCTAAATCAGCAAGGTAAACTAATGTTGATCAAATAGAATCTCTTGTTGATGCATGATTTAGAAATTCCGCCAGAATTCGAAATTCATAAATCAAAACTCTAAAATGATTTTTAGTGATGATGTCCTCCAGGGCCATGCACATGTCCATGGGAAATTTCTTCGGTAGTAGCGCTGCGTACATCCAATACTTCCACCGCAAAATTAAGTTCGACTCCCGCAAGTGGATGGTTGCCATCAACGGTGATTGAATCTAAACCAATTTTTGTAATCGTAACAACCTGCCCATTGTTAGTTTGAAATTGCATCCCAATTTGGACAGGCTGAGACCCGAATGAAGAGCGTGGAACTTGCTGCAGTAATTTATCGCTTTTCACACCATATCCTTTTTCGGGTGAAACTTTCAAATTAAATTTATCCCCTTTGGTTTTTCCTTGCATCCCTTCTTCCATTCCGGGAATCAGATTACCTGTGCCGTGTATATAAGTTAGCGGTTCACGACCGACACTTGAGTCAAGTACTTTTCCATCATTATCAGTAAGTGTGTAATGTATGGAAGCAACTTTGTGTTGGGAGATTTGCATAGACCTTATGTTTTTCAGCGGGCAAATCTACAAGAATTATTTGTTTTGAATAAGAGATTGTAAATAATTCAGTTACTGGAAAGTGGCCTTATAGAAATACATTTTTTGTGACAACTTTGAGTATCTTAATCGAAGTATTGATTCGGACTTGGTAGCAGAAACATGATGGACAACCCTTTTGGTTTGGAAGGACTGAATGATGAAGCAGTGACAGCAGCCAGGCTGCAGCATGGCAGTAATCAATCTTCTGGAAAAAAACCAAACACATTGATAAAAAGTCTGAAAGAGGCAGTTACTGAGCCGATGTTTATTTTGCTGGTAGGGGCGTCTTCCATTTATTTTGTATTGGGTCAAACGCATGAGGCCTTGTTTATGACTGGCGCCATTTTGCTGGTGTCTGCCATTTCTTTCTATCAAGATAATCGAAGCCGAAAGGCGCTTGAAGCATTAAAGAAGGTTACGGCCCCTATGGCGAAGTGCATTCGTAATGGCCGGCTTGTAGACATACACACTGCTGAGATTGTGTTAGGAGATTGCCTGGTTGCCTCGGAAGGTTCCATGATCGCAGCGGATGGTATAATCATTAAGTCAAATGATTTTGCCCTTAATGAATCATTGCTTACAGGTGAATCTTTTTCTGTTCAGAAATCAAGCGGAACGAAAGATGGAATCGTATTTCAAGGAACACAAGTTGTATCTGGCCTGGGTGTTTTCAGAGTTACTGCAATAGGTGACAAGACCGCTTTGGGTAAAATCGGTAGTTCGATGCTGAATATTGAAGATGAAAAAACACCTCTCCAAATTCAGATTGGAGGCTTTGTAAGAAAAATGGCCTTCATTGGGGCTGTTGTATTTCTACTCGTGTGGGGTATAAACTATTTCAACTCTTATGATTTTCTGGATAGTCTCTTGAAAGGCCTTACACTTGCCATGTCAATCTTACCTGAAGAAATACCGGTGGCGTTCAGTACGTTTATGGCTTTAGGTGCATGGCGTCTAATGAAAAAAGGAATTGTCGTTAAGCAAACAAAAACGGTGGAAGCCCTGGGTGCGGCAACCGTTATTTGTATTGATAAGACGGGGACGATTACAGAGAACCGCATGGAATTGGCCTATCTTGTTGTACCGGGTAATCCTAAATTTCTTGAGCCCGCGGATTGGAAAAAAGTTCCTGAGGCGAAAGAATTAGTTAAGTTCTCTATGTTTGGCAGTGAGACAACTCCATTTGATCCTATGGAAAAGGCGTTGCATGAGGCGTATGGAACGTTAGAAGTATTGGATGAGAGAAATGAATTTAAGATCGTTCACGAATATCCATTGGATGGTAAGCCACCCATGATGACACACATTTTTGAAAACGGTAGTGGAGGAAGAATTATTGCAGCGAAAGGAGCAGTTGAAGCAATACTGGCTGTTTCAAATCTGGATCAAGTTTCACGAAAGCAAGTTTTTGTTTCCGCTGAGACATTGGCAAGCCAGGGCTTTCGAATATTAGGTATTGCGAAAAGTAATTTTATTGGAAATAATTTTCCAGGAAAGCAGCAGGAACTTCCATTTGTATTCATGGGGTTGGTGGCATTTTATGATCCTCCTAAAGCCAATATAGGGGAGGTTTTTCAAAAATTTTATAAGGCTGGAATAACAGTAAAAATTATTACGGGAGATAATGCATTAACCACTTCTGCAATTGCTGCTCAAACTGGCTTTAAATGTGCTGAACAAGTATTAGATGGAGAAGATTTGGTGAAGATGACAGATGCTGAATTAGAAGTAAAAGTGATGAACACCAATATCTTCACACGAATGTTTCCAGAAGCAAAGTTGAGAATAATTAACGCTCTGAAGAATCGTAAGCAAATAGTGGCTATGACTGGCGATGGCGTCAATGATGGCCCAGCACTAAAAGCAGCACATATTGGAATTGCTATGGGCAAGCGAGGGTCAGAACTGGCGCATAGTGCAGCTTCACTGATACTGACAGATGACAATTTGGGAAAAATGATGGATGCCATTGCTAGCGGACGGCACATCTACACCAATCTAAAAAGAGCAATACAATATATTATTTCTATTCACATCCCCATCATTCTTACCGTAGCCATTCCGTTGTTGTTGGGTTGGATATATCCAAATATTTTCACACCTGTACATGTTATTTTTCTGGAACTTATCATGGGGCCAACGTGCTCTATCATTTATGAAAGCGAACCCCTGGAGGCTAATGCGATGCGGCAGCCACCCCGAAAAATGACTCAGACTTTTTTCTCAACGCAGGAATTAGGGGTCAGCACAATTCAAGGTATTGTGATTGCTGCCGGAACGTTGATCTGCTATCAGATGGCGTTACATTCAGGTTGCACAGAGGATCAAGTCCGCACCCTTGTATTTGTTACCCTTATATCAGGCAACGTTTTTTTAACGTTAGTAAATCGTTCGTTTTATTACTCCATCATCAGCACGCTCCGATATAAAAATTGGATGCTGCTGGGCATAATCTTCTTCACTATAGTGATGGTGATGTTAATGCTGAGTGTCACCCCTGTCCGGACTTTTTTTTCTTTTGCAAGGGTTGAAAACCTGCTAATTATCAAGGCGGTAACACTTGGTTTCTTAAGTGTTATTTGGTTTGAAGGATATAAATTTTACCTCCGAAGTAAAGATTGATTTCAAGACTGCTCTAGAAATAAGGTTTATATAAATGTATTCCCGTTAGAAGACAATTGAACTCTTCTTGTTAGTGTTGTGAAGAATTTTTTGAGCTTTTATTTTAAGTTGATCAAGCGGCATAATAGGAAGATTGGTTTCTTTCGCAAGTTCATCCCACTTGCGCATGAGAATACTGATTTCGAACAAGGGATCACGTTCAAAGGCCTCGGCTTCAGATTCGTTCATTATTCCGCCTTGAAACTCTAACGTTTTCTTGCTGGCTTCACTTAGTTGTTCGCAATAGTCGGGGTATTTGAACGTAAGGTATCTTTTCGCCTGCACATGGTTCTCCACTAATTTAGCTATGGTTTCAGGAAACCCTTTCGTGCGCAAGAAGTCGGCTCCTATTTTCTCATGGCTTTTTACGCCAAAGCCACCCATGTTATTCTGCTGGTTCTGCATCACACAAATGTGACCTATATCGTGGAAAAAAGAAGCCAGTACAACTTCATCGTCAAAACCTTCATCAATCGCCAGTTGTGCCGATTGTGACATATGTTCAAGTTGTGACACTGGTTCTCCCATGTAGTCGGCACTACCAAACTTTTCGTAAAGTCCAAAAACCTCTTCTACAATGCTATTGGATACTGTTTCCATATATTGAATTTGCTCAAAACTAGACAAGTTGATTTTGGATTGCAGTCCATCCGTTTTATTAAACTATTAAATTTAGTGAGGGATTTCATAAAACAACGTTCACTTGAAAAGCTGGATCACAGTGATAACACTATTTACCTTGCCAAAAAATAGTTATGAAAACACAGTTGGTTGTATTCGACTTGGCAGGCACAACAGTTAATGATAATAAGGACGTGCATCGTGTCTTAAAAAAGGCGTTGGCCAATTTTGATGTGAACATCTCCATTGAAGATGCCAACGAAGTCATGGGCATCCCTAAACCCATTGCGATAGAAAAACTAATCAGGAAGAGATATCATGGTAGCATGGATATTATTTCTGACTGGATCAAGGAGATTCATGAGCTGTTTGTTGAAGAGATGATCTATTTTTATCGCACTGATTTGTCTGTGGCTGAGAAGGATGGAGTTTCAGAAACCTTCAAGAAATTAAAGGCAAACGATATTAAAGTAGTCGTGGATACTGGATTTGACAGGCCGATAACAAATGCGATTTTGCAAAGGATGGGCTGGGAGCGAAATCATTTGATTGATGCGAGTGTGACCAGCGATGAAGTTCTTCGAGGCAGACCTTATCCGGATATGATTTTCAAGGCGATGGAACTTACAAGTATTCGTGACATTTCTAAGGTCGCCAAAGTAGGAGATACAGTCTCTGATCTTCAGGAAGGAAATTCTGCGGGCTGCGGATTGGTAATTGGAGTAACGACCGGAGCATTTTCGAAACAGGAATTGGAAAAAGAAGAGCACACTCATTTGATTAAACAAATTCCAGAAATAATGGAAATACTTGGATTAAAGTCCCATCTAAAAGTCTTTCATTGATTTCCAGAATGAAGGAGGAGAGAAAGTATTTCAATCTCTTTGATTAATATTATCTAATCGTTAATTTCATGTTAAGCAAACTTAACATGAGATGAGAATTCTGCTTTTAGTTGTACTGATAAGCTGGGGAGCAAACGTTGCTGCTTCCGATTTGGTAAAATGGAGCCAGGGAATTATTGTGATGGTGGATGGTGAAGTCCGTCAGGGAGAGCTCGCTTTCCAGGTATCGGAGATTGTTTTGTTTAGGGACGCGGGTGTGGTTACGGTTTTTCCGGCTAACAAAGTCCGTTCATTTCGCAATTATGATCAGGAAGAAAATATCAACAGGAAGTTTGTTTCACGGGCTTCCCAGACTGGCAGGATAGCTTCTTTTTATGAAATTGTTGTGTGGGGAGAAGTGAGTGTTATGAGAAAGCTTAAGTCCCAGGTTATCTCAAATCAAGAAAATTCTGACAAAGATGGTTATGATTATTTTATTTGCTTTCAAAACAATCTCGTTAATCTAAGACATTTCAGGAGTAAAGTCTATCCGAATTTGATCTCCAGTTCTAGTCAAATGGAGGTTTTAATCAGTTGCCATCACTTTAATCCTAATAATAAAGCCGATGCTATTCAAATAATTCAATTCTACAATAGAGTAACCTACACCGAGACCTTAGTCGCAGGCACTTGAGTTTTGCTCCAGGACATATGCTTCTTATGGAAGTATAGCATGGAACCTAATACCAATGTGCTTCCGGCAATTGAAATTATATAGCCTGAAGAAATAAAGAAATTCAACCAACTTATTTTAACAAAACCAAACTCCTTGAAGAAAAGAACGCCAATACTTCCCAGGTAACCAAATGAATCACTGAGGTACATAATGAACCCAACTGTTCCCGAGTAGCGGAAAGCCGCTAACATTCGGTCAAAAAAAATACTATTAAATGGAACATAGGCCATGTACAAACCTGTTCCAATAATAATCATCATATAAAGGGGAGAAATAAGGTACGTTTGAAATAGCCAACAACCAATGCCAATTACCACAAATCCTATAAATATTAAGAGATGGTTTAGCAAAAAGGCCATCATGTTGCCGCGAACGAACATTATCCCAATAGCCATCACCAAAACTATTATTACCGAGGGAAGTTCGGCAGTAGTGAAAATTTCAGGATTGGCTCCATACCCCAAGGTGGTCCAAATTTCTGAAGCAAAATTGTCTCTGAAATCACGAAAAGATGTTAACAAAATGTAGGATGCAATAAAGAGAAGAATCCCCGGCCAGAAAGTAAAAAAGAAAAGTCTCCTATCCTGTCCGCTCATCGGATGGCGTCTAGTTCGAAGAGCCTCATCTTCAGAAGTTGGAGGAGGAAGATGATTGAGAAGATTAAGAAAGAAAAGCAAGGGGAGCGCAAATAACAAGCAGGTAACAAAGGGCATCCAGAAAGGGGAAATGCCAGAAAGCATTAGAAAACCTCCGACCGATTTGGCCATGCCTGAGGAGAAAATAAAACTGATGGACAACCCAATCGCCAGTACTTCTGTTGTTTTCCTTCCTTCTAAATAATTAAAAATGATTCCCCAAATCATCCCCAATGATAATCCATTTGAGAAAAGGAAAAGCAAATTCCATGGAGCTGGAATCAATCCGAACAAAAACCAAGACAAAGCTGAAAGGGAAATCATCGTCACTATGTATTTGGCCCGAGTCTCCCGCTTTAATTCGGCCACCACTGTTATACCGATGATTTTGGCCAGAGCATAACCCACTACTTGAAAAATAACCAACCAAACTTTGTATTGAACACCCAGGAAGATCAGATCATGAAAGGTGGCCACGGCAAAAGTCCTTCTAAAGGTATAAATGCAACTATATAAACAAAATGAAGTGATAGAAGCGAACATAGCGAGTTGAATGGGGCTTGATGAATTCAATCTTCTAGCAAGTTTGGGTGAAGTGATAATCATAGGTGCAATCTACTTCTCCATAAAAAACTAAAAATGAAATCCGCGTCAAGTCTTGATTAATGATTGCATTTGTTCAATTCAAAGCCAGTAATACTGGAACTTCATTAACTTGTTATTGTCTTAACATTGCCTTAACGAAAAGTGAACGTCTGGCTTTTCTTTATTCCTTACCTTTACTGCGAAACAAATCCATAAAGGATGGGCAAGAGTAAAAGGAGAGAAATAGAACTCGTAGTGATCTCCGATGTGCACTTAGGCACCTACGGATGTCACGCAGAGGAATTACTGAAGTACCTTAAGTCCATCAAAGTAAAACACCTCGTGCTGAATGGTGATATTATTGACATGTGGCAGTTCAGCAAGCTCTATTGGCCTAAAACCCACACCCAGGTTTTGAAACACATTACAGGAATGCTAACTCGGAATTCCAAAGTGACCTACCTCACCGGCAATCATGATGAGAACCTTAGAAAGTTTTCCGGGTTAAGATTAGGCTCATTTCACTTGGCTGATAAAAAGGTCATCTCATTGTATGGCAAAAAAAAAGCATGGATTTTTCATGGCGACATTTTTGACGTTACCATGAAGCACTCCAAGTGGCTGGCCAAATTAGGTTCGATAGGATATGATACACTCATATTGATCAATACCTTCATCAATTTTATACTGAGGCTCTTAGGCCGCGAAAAAATATCACTTTCCAAAAGAATTAAGGATGGTGTGAAAAGGGCTGTTCAGTTTGTTCAAGATTTTGAAAAGACTGCAGCCGATATAGCCATTTCAAACCATTTTGACTATGTGATATGCGGACATATTCATCAGCCACAAATGCGAAAAATTTCAACGGCCAAGGGAGCAGTGATGTATTTGAACTCTGGCGATTGGGTTGAAAACTTGACGTCTCTGGAGTATAATTCAGGTCAGTGGAAGATTTACCATTACAAAGATGACCCAGAAGCCCACCGGGTTAAGTTGCCTAAAAGGTTCAAAGACAATAAGAACAACGAAGAAATTTTCAACGACCTCGTTAACCAATTCCTCTCGCCTCAAGCATGAATATCTTATATGCCATCCAGGGCACAGGCAACGGACATTTGGCCCGCGCACAAGACATTGTTCCTGAACTTAAAAAGTTTGGTAATCTGGATCTTTTTGTGAGCGGTGTCCAGGCAGACATTGCTTTGCCATTTCCTGTTAAATACAAATCGAAGGGTCTGAGTTTTTATTTCGGGAAAAATGGAGGAATTGACTTTATCAAAACTTTGCAAAAAAATAGTCCCCGTGATCTGGTGATCGAGATTAATTCGTTCCCGGTTGAAAAATATGACCTGGTGATAAATGATTTCGAGCCCATTTCTGCATGGGCGGCAAAGAAGAAAGATGTTCCCATAGTTGGCCTTGGCCATCAGGCCTCGTTTCTCTCAAAGAAAACCCCGCGCCCCAAATTAGCTGACCCATTAGCCGAATGGATTTTCAAAAACTATGCCCCAGTTAAGAAGTATGTGGGTTTCCATTTTAAGGAATACGATAAAAATATTTACACCCCTGTAATCCGCTCGGTCATCAGGCAAGCGAAGGCGCTGGATAAAGGACACTACACAGTTTATCTTCCTGCTTATGCCGATGAAAAATTGGTTAAATGGTTATCCACTTTTCCTAAAATTTGCTGGGAGGTATTTTCCAAGCACTGTACAAAAGCCTATCGTGCAGAGAACACCCATATTTTTCCTGCTAGCGACAAGATATTCGTGGAAAGCATGGTGAACGCCACCGGGGTTTTGTGCGGGGCCGGCTTTGAAACCCCTGCGGAAGCTATATACCTGCAAAAAAAATTAATGGTGGTGCCAATGAAGCACCAGTATGAGCAACAATGTAACGCTATTGCCTTAAAAAAGATGGGCGTGGATTGCATAAAAAAATTGAAGCGCAAATCACTCGAAAAAATTGAAGCCTGGCTCGACAGCGACTATGTTCCCGATTTCAATTTTCCCAATGTAGCAGACAAGGCGGTTGAGCACGCTATCCAAAAATTTCAGCAGTTTATTTGATGCAGTGATAATATTAATATAACCTCTGGGAATTGGCTGAAGTCATTTCAATCATGTTCTTGCTTAAAATACTAAATGGAAAAATCAGCAGATATTGCAATAGTAGGTGGAGGAATCGCAGGACTTGCGCATGCTTACATGGCACTGAGAAAAGGATACCGCGTTGTGCTCTTCGAGCGCGAACACTTTGCAGTAGGTGCCTCCGTCCGCAATTTTGGTTTGGTTTGGCCTATTGGTCAGGAGCCAGAGATAGGTTTACAGTGCGCAATAAGCAGCCGTAAACATTGGATTGACTTATCGCAGAAAGCAGATTTTTGGCTTCAGAAAAACGGATCGGTGCATTTAGCTTATCAGGAAGATGAAGAGGCGGTGTTAACAGAATTTTTGGATTTATATAAGCACTCTGGCTTTGATTGCGAATGGTTAACTTCAGATCAGGTGGTACAGAAATCACCAGCCGTGAGTGGGAAAGGATTGCGCGGAGGTGTGTATAGTAGTACCGAGTGCATTGTTAATCCGAGGGAGGCCATCCGGAAAATTCCATTGTATCTGAAAGAAAAATATGGTTTGATCCTTAGATTCGGAAGACTGGTACATGAAATCACACATCCATTTTTGCGTACGCAAGATGAAACATGGCACGCTTCTCAAATTTATGTGTGCAGTGGATCTGACTTTGAAACATTGTATCCCAATCTCTATTGGCAACAAAATCTTACAAAATGTAAACTCCAAATGATGAAAGCCATGCCTCGTCAGTCTTTTACGCTGGGGCCTTCCCTTTGTGCCGGTTTAACGCTTCGTCATTACGCGGCTTTTTCAAAATGCAAATCATTGCATGCCCTTGACAAACGCTATGATGAACTCGAGATTGGCTTTAAAGAGCATGGTGTGCATGTCCTACTCGCTCAACATGCAGACGGTGGTTTGATCATCGGAGACTCACATCATTACTTTAAAACAGTAGAGCCATTCGACAGTGAAGCCGTCAACCAGCTAATATTAAAATACCTTTCAACTTTCCTGCAAGTTGAATTTGATATTATTGAACGCTGGCATGGCGTATACCCCAAGCTAAACGGAAGTATCAATCTTGAGTTTGAACCCGAGCCTGGTGTCACTATTATTAATGGACTTGGGGGGGCGGGGATGACGTTATCTTTTGGGATAGCGGAGGAAATCGTTGGTAGACTCTGATTTTAGTACGACACTAAAGTAGGCAATAGGGCAATGTTCAATATGTAAATCAGTAGGCAAATTGCTAACTAACAGTGAATCTGTCTGACTATTGCATTCTATTTCCCTTTTGTCTACTGCCTATTGCCCATTGCCTACTTATTTACGCAGTACTACTTCATGTTAAGTCTGTGCTTACGACTGCTTCAAAAAAAGTAGATTCTATTAATGTCGATTAAGCCTTCGTTAATTTCTGACCCTACAACTCTTCGTTTTCTTAATTGATCAATAATGTTTGGCGTGGGTTTTCGTCAAACTAGTTTCCAACTTTTGTGGCGTGATGAGGTAAGGGACTTTCATCCAATTCTTATCAAACAAACCATAAACCACAACGTATGCAACAAATTTTACGAAACCAGAATGGCGAGAAAAACCGTGGCTATCTGAAGATAGCACTTGTATTTCTTGTTGGGCTATTGTCAGCTTCTGCTGTCTTGGCCCAGATCAATGTTTCCGGAAGAGTGACTTCCGGAGAGGACCAAAGTTCACTTCCAGGCGTGAACATTTTGGTAAAGGGATCTACCAATGGTACGATCTCTGATGTTAATGGTGATTACAAGCTCACTGTTAATTCTGCAAATGACATCCTTGTTTTTTCATTTGTAGGTTTTCTCTCGCAAGAGGTTACCATTGAAGGACGGTCCTCTGTCAATATTGTCCTTGCCTCCGATGCCAGGCAACTTTCAGAAGTTATTGTTACTGCGCTGGGCATTGAGAAAGACAAATCAAAAATAGGATATGCCGTTCAGGATGTAAAAGGTGAAGACCTTATAAAGGCACGCGATCCAAATCCAATTAACAACTTAGCTGGCAAAGTAGCAGGGTTAACCGTTGCTGCCTCGCCCGAATTGTTGGGTTCAACAGGATTGTACCTTCGGGGACGTAAACCTCTTTTTGTAGTGGATGGTGTACCTATTCAATCCGACACCTGGAATATTAGTGCCGATGATATTGAGACTTACACCGTTCTTAAAGGCCCGGCAGCTTCTGCATTGTATGGTTCACGCGGACAAAATGGCGCTATCCAAATTACAACGAAGAAAGGATCGCGCGATAAACGGGGATTTTCTGTTGATTTCAATTCGTCATTCATGGTAGAGAATGGCTTTCTGGCGATACCAAAAGTGCAAGATGAATATGGCCCTGGCGACCATGGAACTTACGCTTTTGCGGATGGTAGAGGCGCAGGCTTGAATGATTCGGATTATGATATTTGGGGCCCCCGTTTTGAGGGCCAATTAATCCCTCAATATGATGGCGTTGTTGATCCAACTAATACGTATACCACTACTTTTCCTAATGGTTCATCCTTTACAGGTAATGTTATTCCTGCACCATGGACCGCGAGAGGGAAAGATAACTTACAGCGCTTTATTCAAAATGGTATTATAAGTACAAATAACATTGCAGTTGCTGCAAGTGGTGCAAACTATGACTTACGTTTTTCTACTTCCTATAATTATCAGCAGGGTTTAGTGCCCAATTCGCAATTGAATTCAAATAATTTCAATATTTCTGCGGGCATTGATTTGTCTCCCAAGGTTAGGTTCGAGACAAACCTAAATTACAATAAGCAATACACCGACAATTTCCCAGATGCTCAATACGGTCCTAATAGTTTAATCTACAACATGGTGATCTGGGGTGGTGCCGATTGGGATGTAAACGACATGAAACAAATCTGGCAGCCAGGTAAAGAAGGCGTGCAACAAATTTATGCTGATTATACCCGTTATAACAATCCCTGGTTTCAGGCGAACTATTGGACACGTGGTCATTATAAAACGGATACGTATGGATATATGTCATTGAAATGGGAGATAATTGAAGGTCTGAGTCTGATGGGACGCACGCAGATTAATTCGTATGATATTTTGAGAACTGAAAAGTTTCCTTATTCCGCAACTACGTACGGGCGTGAGCAGGCAAAAGGCGATTATCGCGAGGACCAACGGAACTTGTTTGAAAACAATACGGACTTCATGCTCTCCTACAACAAAGAACTTTCAACAGATTTTACATTAAGTGCTTCTGCCGGTGGTAATCTAAGATCGTTTATCTATCGCTCCAGTTATACCACAACGGACTATTTAAATGTTCCGGGCTGGTTTAGCTTCTCGAATACACTTAACCCTATCAAGGCTTACAATTTTGAAGCGCCAATGTCAGTGTTAAGTGCTTATGGTTATGCGGATCTTACCTATAAAACCTTCTTGACATTATCCCTCACCGGTAGAACAGACAAGCATTCAACCTTACCGGTTTCTAACAATCGTTACTTCTATCCATCTGCTTCTTTAGCGGTTGTTATCTCAGAAGTGGTAGAGTTGCCTGCTTTCTTTTCTTACTTGAAAGTCAGAGGATCGTATGCCAACGTTGGCTCTGCCTTAACCTCTTCAACAGTTGGGCCTACTCCATCTGTCTCGATTGCAGGTAACCCTCTTGGCTATGGCTCAACATATCAATCGCCTTATGATGGTCCAAGTTATGTGAATGCACCCGTTTACAACACATCTCTCTTGTATAACAACCAACCTGCTGCTTTTTATTCTAACACAATCACAAATCCCAATCTAAAACCAAGTTTTAGTTCAGCATGGGAAACAGGTTTAGATGTTAAGTTCTTACAAAACAAGATTGGACTTGATGTCACATATTTCCAGAGTTTAGATGGCCCAGGTATTTACAATCTTCCTATTTCAGAAACATCGGGGTATACTAATGCGCTTGTAAATGGTATTGAGACACAGCGCAAAGGATGGGAAGTGATGTTGAATGCAACACCTGTGTCTCCCAATAACGGCTTTAGATGGGACGTGAATGTAAACTGGTCAACATACAAAGAGTCCATTACTAAAATTTATGAAGACATAGTAAATCTTGATGCCTATCGACAGGTTGGTGAACGCCTGGATCAGTATTATGGAACAGGCCTGCTTCGCAAAACGGATGGGACATTGATTATTGGGTCAGATGGACGATCCATTCCACTGACTACAATTAATGGTAACGCGAGAAGATACTTGGGCAATTTAAATCCAGATTGGACATGGGGTATCAATAATAGAGTCAGTTACAAGAGTTTCAGTTTGAGCTTTCAGTTTGATGGCCGTGTAGGTGGTGTGATTGAAAATTATATCCAAAAACAAACATTCCGTGGTGGCCGCCATATTTCAACTATAGAGGGCACTTTTGGAGAAGCACGTGAACAGGACGTATTGGGTGTGAAATCGTATGTAGGGGAAGGAGTAAACATTACCTCGGGCACTCCTAAGCTTGACATTGAGGGAAATATCACCAACGAAAGTGAATTAACCTTCTCTGCGGCCAATACCAATAAAACCTTCCTGCAGGATTGGATAAGCCGCTACTATAATACAAACGAATCTAACATGATCAGCCGGTCTTTTGCAAAGCTGAGAGAGGTGATCATCACTTACAATCTTCCTAAAACACTTTTAGATAAAACATTTATCAATCGTGCCAGTGTTTCTCTGGTGGGAAGAAATCTCCTCTACTTTGCTGAAACAAAGGACTTGGATATTGAACAGTACGGTGGAGGTGAAGCTGGATCAGGCCTTCAAACACCTACCACCAGGAGATACGGTGTCAACTTAAACATCACTTTCTAAACACTATGAAAATGAAAAATATAAAATTTGTATTCGCTTTGCTCTTGTTTATACCGCTTCTAGAAGCATGCGAGGACTTTGCCGAGTTAGAAAAAAACCAGAATAAACCTAACCAGGTTCCCGCGGGTCTGGCACTGAATGGTGTACTTAATGATATGTATGAACGACCCTGGAGTTTAGAACACAGACAGAATCAATTCTGGGCTTGTAATTATAATTACTATGGTACCAATGAATACTGGTCCGCGGCAACGTTAAATTTTCAAACACTTAAAAATGTTGTGAAAATGGAAGAAGAGGCAATTCGTACAGGAGCAGGTGAAGTGAATCCGTATGCTGCTATTGGTAAGTTTGCCCGGGCCTTATTCTATGTTCGCATGAGTCAACGTGTTGGAGACTTGCCATTAGATGAGGCGCTTCTCGGACTTGAAAGCACAACCCCTCAATACGATACACAAAAGCAAATTTATGTTTCTGTACTCGATTGGTTGGAACAGGCAAATACGGAACTCGGTCAATTGATTGCAGCGAACGATAAAACCCTTCAGGGCGACATCTATTTCGGAAATGATCTTTTGAAATGGAGAAAAGTGGTGAATAGCTTTAAGCTTCGCGTTTTGCTTAGCCTAAGCAAAAAAGAGAATGATGCTGAGTTGAGTGTAAAATCAAAGTTTGCAGCAATACTCAACAACCCTGCTAACTACCCGTTGATGTCAGGCCTTTCAGATGATATGAAGTATGTCTACAATGGAACAACTAACCTGTATCCATTGAATCCTGGTAATCGCGGATTTGATAAAAACCGGTATAATATGGCGGAGACTTACATGAGTCTGCTCACTTCATTGAATGACCCCCGTGTATTTGTAGTAGCAAACCCGGCAGAGAAAAAAATTACCGATGGTGTTGCGCCAACTGATTTTGCCGCCTATGTAGGTGCAAGCTCTGGGGAAAGCTTGGATGACATGACTACTAAGGCGCAGAATGGAGAGTATTCTTACGCCAATCAAAAGCGATACTATTCCACTTTTATAGGGCCAGAACCTGGTGTTCAAATTGGTTACGTTGAGCAATCCTTTAACATTGCAGAAGGAATCAATAGGGGCTGGGCAACCGGAAATGCGGAAGACTTTTATGACAACGGAATTATAGCTTCCATGCAATTTTTTGGAATCAGCGATGGTGCTTTGATTACGATCACTGAACCTGACAATGACGCTGTGATCGGGTCTGTTATCGCAGATGTTACTGCCTATCTCACCCAGCCTTCTGTAAAGTATGCCGGAAATACTGTGGCGGGTCTTACCCAAATAGTTGAGCAGAAATACCTCGGCTTTTTCCAGCAATCCGGACAAGAAGCGTATTTTAATTACCGCAGAACTGGTATACCTGCCTTTCTATTCGGACCAGGTACGGGCAATAATGGTGTAATCCCAAAAAGATGGTTGTATCCTGTTGCCGAGAAAACAAATAACGGTGAGAGTTATTCATCAGCAATCAGCAGTCAGTTTGGTGCCGAGGGTGATAATCTGAATTCTGACTTATGGATTGAAAAGAATTAAAGATGTTCAGGGTAAAGTAAAAGGTAAAAACTCTTAGTTAGTGCCAATAGTTTAGTTTAGTGAGTTGATTCCGGGCCGTGTGGCCCGGAGTTTTTTATATTAAAAGAGCAAAGTCAATACTATAAAAATGAAAAAATCACTTCTTATATCTATTTTCTGTTTGTTGGCAGTTCAACTGATCGCCCAACAAAAACTCAAAACTGAAAACGTAGTACTCATAACGCTTGATGGAATGCGCTGGCAAGAAGTTTTTAATGGAGCCGAAAAGAGATTGATAGTGAAAAAAGAATTTGTCGATGACACCGCAAGTTTAAAAAAATTATTTTGGAATGAATCTGTTGAGAAAAGGCGTGAATTATTAATGCCCTTTTTTTTGGCAAGTGATTGGCAAGCAAGGCCAACTTTATGGAAACCGGACGTTGGGTAATAAAGTCAATACGACTAATACCATGTGGTTTTCATATCCCGGATATAACGAAATACTTACCGGATTTGCCGATGATGTGAATATCACAAGCAATGATAAATTCAATAACCCGAACAGAAATGTCCTGGAATTTATTCAATCACAAAAAGGGTTTCGAGGCAGGGTAGCAGCCTTTACATCGTGGGAAGCGTTTCCCTTTATTATTAATTCAGACCGCAACAAAATTGCTGTTAATTCTGGAGTAGTCCGTGCGAAAGGAAAATTGAGTGACCAGGAAAAATTATTAAATGATATTTCATTTCAACTCCCAAACGATGAAGGACAGACCCGGCTTGATGGGCTTACCTTTCAATATGCGTTTGAGCATCTGAAACTAAATCATCCTCACCTTCTTTTTATTTCCTTTGATGAGACTGATCATTATGCCCATGAAGGAGAATACGATCGGTATTTGAAGTCGGCCCGCTACACTGACGATATGATAAGGTCTATGTGGGAATGGATTCAGTCGGTACCTGACTATAAAGACAAGACTACGCTGGTGATCACGACCGATCATGGAAGGGGAAACAATAGGGATGAGGATTGGAAACATCATGGAAGTAAAATGCCAGAGGCAGATCAGATTTGGTTTGCTTTTTTGGGGCCCGATACGCCCGCTTTAGGAGAAGTAAAAGCAGAACAACAACTTTATCAAAATCAGGTAGCTAAACCGTTAGTACTTTTCTGGGAATACCATATGTCAACGAGCCAAAGCCCGGTGATGCAATAATAACTACTATTAATAAACCATAGAAACTGTAACTTTCAACTTCTAAAGCTACTGCGAAGCGACTTAAGAGTATCTTGGAAGAAAGCACTGCTGCGAAGGTCACGAAGAATAAACCTGTGACCATGACCCTTTGATGATTCAGAAGCAGTGGTGTTTGGCAACAAGCCTGACCGAGTTGATGGGACAATAGTAGGCCGGGTTTTTTCAAGTTCGAAAGAATAAGCATTAAATTTCCCCTCGCTTTCGCCAAATTGCCGGTAGCCTGAATCTTTCACTTAGCCGCTGCGAGAATTATCTACCATGAATAAAGACGACAACGAATCAAATTCTCCCACTTCCGAAGACGAGAAGCGATTAGCAGCACTTGGATACAAACAAGAACTCAATCGAACATGGTCTGGTTTTTCCAATTTTGCGATTTCATTTTCCATTATTTCCATTCTGACCGGGTGTTTTACAACCTTTGGTCAAGCCTGGAATAATGGCGGGCCGGTAGCGATTGCTTTTGGTTGGCCTCTGATATCGGCCTTGATTTTAATTATTGGTTTTTGCATGGCGGAGTTGGCATCTGCTTACCCTACATCAGGCGGAATCTATTGGTGGGCATCAATATTGGGCGGAGCGGAAGCAGGGTTTTTTACAGGTTGGTTAAATCTTATTGGCCTGTTGGCCGTCACAGCTTCTGTAGGCTATGGAGCCGCAACGTTTTTGAACATCACATTGGGTTCCTATTATCCAGATTATGCGTCAAGCTTTTTAAGAGGGGACTACATTAATCAGCAGTTCTTTTGGTTTGTACTAATCATGATACTAATTACTGTGCTGAATTCTTTCAGCAGCCGGATCATGGCAGTGTTAAATAACATCTCGGTGTGGTGGCATGTTTTTGGCGCTGCTTTTATAATTGGCATACTTATCATTGTGCCAACTGAGCACCAAAGCCTGAAATGGATATTTACCACTCAGATAAATAATTCTGGCTTTGCTGGCGGAACTACTTACTGGTTATATGTATTACCAATAGGTTTTTTACTAACCCAATACACGATCACAGGTTATGATGCTTCTGCGAACTTGTCGGAGGAAACAAAAGAAGCTCAAGTATCAGCTGCCAAAGGTATATGGCAATCCATTTTCTATTCAGCGATTGGTGGGTATATCCTATTATTGGCATTCTTGTATGCTGCTACAAAGCCGGAGATTGTTAGCTCATTTGATCCTGAAGTAAACCCTTTTGGTAGTGGTTCGGTGATTTCAATTTTGTACATCGCCTTAACTCCAATGATGTTCAAACTCGTGTTAGTGATCTCCACCGCTGGACAATTTTTTTGTGCATTGGCCTGCCTGACGTCATGCTCACGGATGATGTTTGCCTTTGCGCGTGATGGAGGGATCCCTGGGTATCAGTATTGGTCAAAGGTTAATACATATCATGTTCCTGAAAATGCAGTGTTAGCTTCAGCCATTATGGGCGTGATCATTACTCTGCCTGCACTTTGGAAGAGCCCGAGGGGGATACCTACTGCTTTCTACGCTGTCGTTTCCATTGGTGTAATTGGACTTTACGTGGCCTTTCTGATACCCATTTGGTTGCGATGGCAGGCGGGTAGTAAATTCATTCCTGGCCCATGGACATTGGGAAAAAAATATAAATGGATGAACCTCATTGCCATTGTTGAAATTCTGGTGATCTCAATTTATTTCATTTTGCCGTTTGAACCCTCAGCCGTACCTGGAAACGAAAACTTCAGCTGGCTTGCTGTTAACTATGCACCGATTCTTGTTGGAGCTTTGTTTTTTACACTTTGGGTTTGGTGGCATTTGTCTGCCAAAAAGCGATTCACCGGTCCCAAGTTTCATAACTGAGACAAAATCAATAATATTAAGACTCTCTGCTAATGATTGAGTATTCCATCAGTTTCTTCCTATCCATCTTTGGGTAACAGAGTCATAGGTGATGTCATGTATCTACAATTCCTGGATTCACATAGAAGTAAGCCAAATCCTAATGTTTAATTTTTCCTTGCTTCTTTTGATCAGAATCAATGGCCTTCTTCATATCTTCGGGATCATCGAGTTCGGGAGAATTCATAGCTGCTTCCCAATCAAAATTTTCATCGAGCGGACTCATAGCCTTTTTGGGATCAAAGATTCTTGCGTCAACAGGCAAGGCGTTGTAAGGTGTTTCGTTAGCATCGCCTGTGAAATAATCAGCAAGATCTGATGCTCCGGCATCATACTGATTCAGGTAGGGTATTCCTAACACATTCCAGAATGTTTTAAAAATACTTCCGAAACTGACGTGCTCATGACTCACAAAATTCCGTTTTGAATACGGAGAAATGACAAGGAGCAAACTGCGATGAGCGTCAATGTGATCGCGACCACCCTGCGCATCATCTTCCGTCACCACGATCATCATGTTTTTCCAATACGGAGTATGCGATAAAAATTCTACGACCCTTCCCAGGGCCAGGTCATTGTCGGCCATATAACTTTCATGGAAACCAAAGCCAGCATGAAGTCGTTCGCCAGCTCCGTGATCATTGAGAAGTTGAAGGGTGAGAACAGCCGGTAAGTCTTTCTGTTTGTCCAACCAATTTTCGGTCACCTCTTTTATAAATATGTCTGCACGGAATTGATCCGGTATAGCCATATTGAAAGTGGGGAACATGCGAGAGGTGCGTTCGTATAATGGACCTGGTAGCGGATAATTTACCAGATACCGAACACCACCATATTTAAATGTAGAGTCTGCAAAGCCCCCTGCATCAAACTCAACACCAAATCCAAAGTTGTAAAATTCCTTTCCATTCCGGTAAAGGTGATCCCAGATTGAACCGTGTTGATTATAGTCTTCCGGATAGATTGCTCCAGAAGCGCCCGTCATCGCGAATTTGCCTGGTGCTTTGGAATCAAAATTTTGGCTGCGTTGACCTCCGTATGAGGCAGGATGTTGCGTTTCGATCCATTCGTTAGGGTATGTGCTCGCCAACCATTTGTGGCCGTCAGCTGATACATCCGCATCAACATAAAAGTTGTCACCAATTGTGAATTGTTCTGCCAGGGCAAGATGATTCGGCATAACGGTAGCTCCTGTTATTTCTTGATCTCCTTCGTCATTTTTAAAAGAAACGTTTCTTCCATAACGGGCAATGGTTGAATCTCCAATTCCATTCTTTAGCTGTCCAAAAACCTCATCATACGTTCTGTTCTCCTTTGAAATGAAAACAATATATTTTATAGGTGTTGCTTTTTCACTTGTGTACAATGGAATTGGATTTTCTTTTCGTTTTTTGAAATCCGCTTTTTCAATTTTAAAGTTATTGCGCACCACTTTTTCGGTTAGACCCTTTAACTGATCATCAGTTGGAACATCGATAACCGATACCGTTCCTTTCATCAGGCTGCCGATGTAACTCCCTTCAGGGCCGGCCACAAAGTTGGTCCCGCCATTTGGTCCTGATCCATAACCTTTTGCGTTTGCGACAATTAGTTTTTTTCCATCAGGTGTAATCTTCAATTTGGAGGGGAACCACCCGACAGGTATATGGCCCATCACCTTTCGTGTTGTGATATTTACTACCGCCACGGCATTGATCCCTGATTCCGCTATAAATAGTCTTTTTTGATCCGGAGATATGGCGATGCCAAAGGGAATAATTCCTTTTTGTTTGCCAAGCCGGGGATCCAACGGAAGATCAATATTTTCAATAACCTTTTCTGTTTTAAAGTCAATCACGGATATATTATCATTGTTTCCATTGCTGACAAAAACAAATTCGTTCGTGGCCACTATCGAATTAGGACTTGATCCTCCAACAGCAGGAATACCATCGATCGCTTCCCCAACTAATACGCCTGTTTTTATTTTTGAAGAAACTTTTGGTACACCTGAGCTTATGTCAAAATTCCAAACGGAAAATGATTCCGGAGCATTAGGGTCTCCCAAGCCTTCAACTTCAAGTGAATCATTTTTAATTCCCTTCTTCATCTCTTCCGATCCGAAAGCAGAGGCTGGAAATTTCATGGCCGTTTCTTTTAATCGTTTGGGGTCAATTGATTTGGCATAGCTATATTCAAACATTCCAACATTTGCCACATAGAGATTTTTTTCATCCGGTGAGAGAGTAATGCCAAAGGGATAACGACCGGTTTTAGCATTGGCTATCACTTCCCTTTTCTTTATGTCGATGACCGCTATTCTGAAACCAATCTGATCTACTACAAATAGTTTACTGCCATCACTCGTCATCACCATATCACCGATATAGCCATCGCTATAATCTGAGTCGTCAAAAGAGGTATTGCAATTAATTTCTCCCATTTTCTTTCCTGTAGTAAGATCGAAAATGTAAATCTTATTTTGTTGCCCACCGGATACATAGACAATCTTGTTATCAGGAGAAATCGCCAGCCCCATAAATACGGCCGCCAAAAGTCCCTCGTCTGGTTTTACACCTTCCGGTATTTGCTTCACTATTGGTGTGGATTGATCAAAATCTGTGATGATAGAGATAGAGAATGGTCCGGTACCCGAATTTGAGGTGATGATTGTTTTTCCGTCAGGGCTTAGTATCATTCCAAAGGGATGCGGAGCGACCAGCACTTGTTTGCCTTCAGGTGTAATTAGCCGACCGTTTGGTAAAACGGTAGTGCCGTTCTTATTTATCTGTGTATACTGGCTACCAGCTGGTGCTGACGCAACCCACCGTATTTCACCAGTTTCTTTATTAGGGGAGCAGGAGATTGCAAGTGCTGCTGTTACGGTGAGTAGATGGAATGTTTTCATATTGGTAATATTAACAAACCTGAATCTACAGAGAATTAGTTTGTTGTTATCGTATAATTAACTTTTCAAGAGGTAATTTTTTAATTTAACTTTCAGCAAATGTGGACCAACTATCATACGCATACTAATTATTGTGACGGTAAAGCTTCTATTACCGAAGTGGTTGCCTCTGCCCTAACTCAAAACGTTGTCAGCCTTGGCTTTTCTTCACATGCCCCAATTCCGATCGATTGCAAATGGTGTATGAAGAGGTCGTCCCTGGAAAATTATCTGGATGAAATTGAGACCCAAAAGGCCATTAGTTCAAGCCCACAGATATATTCCAGTTTAGAAATTGATTACATCCCTGGTGTAATTTCACCAAAAGAGTTTGAATCAAGGCTTGACTATACCATTGGGTCAGTTCATTATGTAGATTTTTTTAAGGATGAGCGAGCGTGGGAAATTGATGGCACGCACGCTTTCTTTTTGGAAGGGTATACGACTATTTTTAAGAAAGACATTCGAGCCGTAGTCACTCGTTACTTTGAACTGACCAGGGAGATGGTAACGGATTTTTGTCCAACTATTGTTGGTCACATGGACAGGATTAAAATTCAGAACCAGGGCGAATCTTTTTTTAAGGAATCAGACCCATGGTATCAGGACCAGGTAAAACAAACTCTTGAGGCTATTTGGAAATCAGGTGCAATTGTAGAAGTGAACACCAAGGGATTGTATCAAAAGAAATTGTTGACCACCTATCCAAGCCCCTGGATACTTGAGCTTATTCTCAAGAGAGGCATTCCAATTACCTTAAGTTCGGATGCACACCATCCCGATAATTTGGTGAATCAATTTCCGGAAGTAGCCTCTTCCCTCCGATCAATTGGATTTGAAAAAATCAAGGTACTAGAGAAAGGCGATTGGATGGATGCCTCATTCGATCACATGGGAGTCCATCTATAATGTCTTTTTAAATTTGGATTCGATGTGGGATACCCCTATTTGCCTGAAAATAAGCAGTTTACATTTCCAATATTAAGTTTTTTCTGTGATGATTAACATTCGGGTAATAAGACTTAGTTTTGATTCCCAAATTTAACAAGACTATGAAAAACAAAATTTCCAGGAAAGAGATACAAGGAAAAATCAGCGATTCAGTTAGCACAGCCATAAGCCAATTGGAAGTCAAAGAACCTTCTAAGAAAGTAAAGAAGATCATTAAACGCTCGTCAAAGAAAATAGCGAGCAAAGTTTCACGCCAGTTAAAACATTCTGCCGTTAAAACAAAAAAAATAAAGGAAGCGAAGCCACCAAAACTTGACAAAAAAGAGAAACTCGAAGTAGTGGCATAAGTTTACCCACACTCTTGCGAAAATTCCTTCGTTTGAATTAAATTCGGATCTTATCTGCAAGTTTTATAATAAATCTTCCGCCAAACCTGAGGGTTAATTATGACCGCGACCAGGTACTCAATAAATCGAGTATTCAGGGGCCCGGGACATGCCCTAATATAAATCCAATTAAACCTTTGGATACTTGGGTTGTCTAATGAAGTATTAAAACCTGATTGCTATGAAAAAAACTGGAACACTTGCCACGTGGGCTTTTAGCGCGTTTTTATTTTTCTCCTGTAGCAATGCAGGCGAAACAACTTCTTTTTTGGAAGTACGTCTCACCGATGCTCCTGGAGATTACGAGGCTGTAAATATTGATATTGCAGATGTTCAGGTGAATTCCGGGGCCGATGAAGATGGCTGGAAATCTTTGGATGTCAACAAGGGAGTCTATGATCTGCTTAAACTCACCAACGGCCTTGACACGCTATTGGGAAAAATTGAACTACCTGCAGGCAGGGTATCACAAGTGCGCCTGATTTTAGGCGAGAATAATTCCTTAAGTATCGATGGGCAGGCCATTTCACTTTCAACCCCAAGTGGCCAGCAATCGGGACTTAAGCTTCAAGTGAATGCAGATTTGGTAGAGGGCATTACCTATAAACTTTTGTTAGATTTTGATGCGGCCCGTTCTGTGGTCAGGGCCGGGTCAAGTGGCAATTACAATCTTAAGCCGGTCATTCGCACGATTGTTGAAGCTGAGAGTGGAGCGATCAAAGGTATGGTGTCACCTGTTGAAGCATCACCCGCGGTTTATGCCATACAAAGTTCTGACACTTTGGGTACAGCTTTTGCTGATCAGACGACCGGTAAATTCCTGATAAATGGATTAAGTGCCGGAACTTATAAAATTACAATTGAGCCCAAGACCGGATTCCAGGCTACCATAAAGGATGCCGTTTCTGTAACGATCGGAAATGTTACCGATTTAGGAACTATCACTATTTTGCAATGAACAATGATGAAAAAGCGGCCTTTACTTTTTCCGGTATCACCTTCTCTTTTTGATCTCTTTGTTCTTTGTGCTCTTGCCCATCTTCATAGCGCGACTATCAAAGTCAAGCGTGTAGGCCGCTGTAAGTGAAAGCGTTTTCAAATTGGTTTTGAGCGTGTCCTCCCAGGAAAGAGTAGCATAACTACTGCCGCTATTTTTTTTACCCAGATAAGTTTGGCCAAGAGTAGCTCTCAACTCCAGTCTTACTTTTTGTTTCCTGTTTATTGGAGCATCTGCGCCAATGCCTACGTCTATTCCAAACAGCCATCGGTTGGGATTGGTCAGATAATTAGTATAAAGATCTCCATCGGGAGGAACATTGAATTTGATGGTATACTTTGTTTCCACAAATTTTCCTTTGCCGCTCACCCAGTATCCAATATTTGGTCCCAGATTGATAAACCACCTGGAAGGAATATTTTTTACAAGCCTTAGATCGAAAGATCTCCGAAGCGCCATTGACATTTCAACAAATTGAAATGTTTGGTCATTCACGAAATCTCCATTACTAAGCTTGACCCTTCTACCCTTAACTGAGTACCCAGCTTCAGCAAGATAGGAGTAATCGTTTTTTAGCGGAAAGTTTATGAAGAAGGCGCCACCAAATCCTAACTTCGGTTCGGCTGTAAACTGGTCCCGTTGGTCCTTGTCGGGATATACACCGAGGGTCACAGATGGACCCGCTTTAATTCCGATAGAATATCTTTGACCCAAAGGTGCGGACTTTTTCTCTTGAGCCGAAAGCAATGTGATTTTAAGAAGTGAAATAGTTATGAATAGTATGGCAATTAGTCGCATCATAGTTCAAAGTTAGCGATCATTTGGTTTAAAAGGCGCCAAAATTTACATATGGTTTTGTAAAACCAATTATTCATTGGTAATTTGGAAAGGAATAATTGTGCGATAATTGAAAAATCAAAAAAAAGCAGGTCTTGCTGTACTTTTATTGGCCATTTGTGGATTGTCCTCATCTGCTCAAGACACCTACAATTTCACGCAATTTTATTTTAATCCAGCACTTCTCAACTCCTCAATGACGGGGAGTGATGGAAGGCTTGCGATGTATGCATCTTTTCGGAAACAATGGGCAGGAATAGAAGGTGCACCTACTATCGGCAACTTTAGCATTCAAACTGCTTTGCCCAATAAATTGAATCTTGGGCTCAATGCAAGCAATGATAAAAATGGTTTGTTATCTACCTCTGGCGTTTTATTTACAGGTGGCTATTCATTACCTGTGGCTGGAGGCAACTTTTTTCGTTTTGGTATTTCCGTTGGTGCGGCATGGAATAAGATCGACCTTAATGCCTTGAAGTTCAGCACAGCAGGTGATCCGGTTCAGGCCAGTTTACTGTCTAGCAATTTCCAGGTGATGGGTAATGTTGGTTTTTCCTTTCATTCGCCTACTTTTCATGCAGGCCTTTCCGTCCCTAATATTTTTGAACCAGCGTATCTCTCTTCTGAATCTTTCTCAGTTTCAAAACTCAATCCATTTGGAACGATTATCGCACACGCCAGCAATCGATTTTATTTTGCAGACAATAAAAACATTTTTGAACCCTACTTAGTTTATCGCTACAATCAAAACAGTCCTTCGCAGATTGAAGTAGCTGGCGTAGTGCATCTTCAAAACCTGGTTTGGCTTGGGGGATCCTATAAACAGAATTTTGGGATTTCCGCCCTGGCTGGATTTAAACTGAAAGGTCAAACGGCCATTGGCTATTCCTACTCTTTGAAGAATACAGGGACCAATCAGTTGAGTGCTCCAAGTCATGAAATTCATATCGGGCTCCTTCTTGGAAAGCATGATAAGAAAATTCCAGTGTATTCTTTTGTTGATACGGAGAAGGAAAAGATACATCATAAGACCCCTCAACAGATCGCAGCAGAAAAGAAAAAACATGAAGCCGACCTCGCCAAAAAGAAGGAAGAGGAAGCCAGGAAGCAGGAGGCAGCAAAGGCAAAGCAAGCAGAGGAGGCAAAGGAACTGGCCAAAGTCACAACAACTAAAACGGATTCCTCTGCGATCAAACCAATCCCCACTGGCGGTACGCGGTTAAAAGATTCTGAAATACATATAGCAAATGTAAACGTGGATTCTATTCATTTGGCAGAGCAAGCCCATTTGAAACGCCTGGAGGATCATGCAGCGAATCCATTGGAAGAACATAATGAAGAAGGCCATCCCAATGCCGAAAGGCATGAATTTGTAAAACAAGGAGGACACCATGCAGAACTTGGAATAGGTGATTATGTGATTGCGGGCGTTTTTAAAATGGAGGGGAATGCAAAGAAATATAGTGATGGACTACTTGAGCTTGGATTTAAGGAATCCGACTATGGCTACCTCACCGAAAAAAATCTTTGGTATGTTCACATTGCGCAGTCTAACGACCTTGAGATCATTAGACAACATAGGGACAAATTCAGAAAAATGAAAATGTTCAGGGAAGCCTGGTTGCTTTCTGTTCATAAATAAGGAAAGATGAGAATTATAGTTTTTCTTGCTCTGTCACTATTTGTTTGCCAACTCGTTGTTGGTCAGGTCCCCATTATCAATAACGTCACTCCGTTAACAACTTACCCGCAAAATACGGTATTGATAACGGGGTCGGGCTTTAACAACAATGTATCGCAATTGCAGGTATGGTTCGATCAGGTGAAAGGGACCATTACGGCCTCTTCAGAATTTTCAATCGAAGTGGCCGTACCACCTCAAGCCCGTATATCTAACATAGAAGTAATTAATCTATCCAGTGGGTTCTCGGCCAGGACCCTGGAGAAATTTGTTCTGTACTATAGTGGAAATACTTTTAATGAAGCTTCTTTCCTTGCACCAACAGCCAATGTGACAACTTTTTCTTCTGGATCAGCGGAAGAATCATTTGATGTCTGCTCTTGTGATTTGAATGGTGATGATATGCCTGATTTAGTAAGTACAAAAAGTGGCAATACCTCTGCCTCTATGATGGTGCTGAAAAACACAAGCACTCCCGGTAATCTGGCATTTACAAGTCAGGCATCGGTAATCGTTGGAGCTCCTACTTTTAATATAGTTTGTGGCGATTTAAATGGAGACGGGAAACCTGAACTCATTGCCTCCCGTGCTGTCGCCTCGCGAAATCAAATTTTCATATTTAAGAATACCAGTAGCGCAGGCACTATTTCTTTTGCCTCGCCAACTATCATATCTCTGGATGCAGGGGATAACGCCATTAAGCCCGTAATTCGGGATTTAAATTTGGATGGCAAACCGGACCTTGTAGTTTCAAATTCTGCGACTAGCGCAGTGAATACTGTCTATGTATTTGGTAACACAAGTTCCGGGGGCAACATCACTTTCGCTGCTGCTACCAGAATATTAATAACAGGGGCAGCCACCACCTACGGAATAGATGCCCAGGATTTGGATGGTGATCAAAAACCTGAAATCATACTCAACCAATTTACAAGCAATGATATTTTCATTGTAAAAAATACCAGCTCAGTTGGAGAATTGGCATTCTCTTCCACCATTCAAAAGATCACTCTCACCGGAACACTAAATCAGTTGACAACAGCGGACTTTAATGAAGATGGCAAGTTGGACATTGCTGTGACCAGTACATTTGACGACTTTTTATATGTTCTTCTCAATCAGAGTTCAGGAAGTTCAATTTCATTTGGAACGCCCACACAATTAATAACCGGTGATTCTCCATGGGGGATTGATGTATCGGATATAGACGGGGACCAGGACGTTGACATCATTGTTGGAAACAGAGGCGCAGAGACTACCATTTCTGTTTTTAAGAATGACGGTGCACCAAATCCATCATTTTCAAAAGTAAGTATTACGTCAGGAAAGAAGTCAAGAAATCTAAGGGTAGGGGATTTTGATGGAGATGGTAAGCCAGATATTGCGTTTACAACAGACACCGGTAACTCGGTTGATATACTGAGAAACATGAATTGTTTTATGCCATTGATTACCAACCCCCCGGCAACTATCTGCGCAGGACAGACGATCAGCCTGGAGTCTATTGCGAATGCGGGGGCAACGTTTGATTGGATAAAAGACGGGACATCAGCTAAAAATGGAAATGAGTCCTTTTTGGATATCACCACACCCGGCAATTACTCCGTTACGGCAACGAGCGAAGCATCTTCTTGTATAATATCTTCAACCTCAATAGCGGTAGCACTTGGCACTGGCTCTTTACCCCCTGATCCCGTACTTGGTGCCAACACACCTTTGTGTAGTGGCCAGACACTAAATTTAAGTGTGCCATCCGTTAGCGGGGCCACGTATCAATGGACGGGTCCTAATAGCTTTACTTCAACGCTTCAGAATCCAAGCAGGCCATCTGTAACCAATGAAGATGCGGGGTTTTACACCCTGAAATTATCCGATGGCACTTGCACAGTAGAGTCAGCCATAAGGGTAGACGTTGCCAATCTTGAAAATTTCTCTGTTTCCAGTTCAGTGGCTGCCAATTCGGTTTGTCAGGGGTCAGGTTTAAATTTATTAGTCAACACGGCTTCCGGGCATACTTATCAATGGATTAAAGATGGTGTTGATATGAACGGAGAAACGTCAAGCACTCTGATAGTAAATCAGGAAGGGGTTTATCAGGTGCGGGTCACCAATACTTCTCTAAGCTGCTTTGTAGAAACAGATACAACAACTGTCAGAGTATTTACCATGCCTGTATCAGACTTTATACCGAGCACAAATTCAACATGCATGGGGCAGGAAGTAACATTCAATAACGAATCAACTTTTGACAGTCGGGCAACAGTTGCGTACGCATGGGATTTTGGAGATGGTACTAATTCTACTCTTGAAGAACCGTCTAAAATATATACCACAGCTGCTACACAAAATGTTCAGTTAACTATCAGTTATACAGGTGTAACCGGATGCAGTAATGCTTCGACAAAAAGCATTGAAGTGGCCGCTGCGCAAATACCCGTCATAAATGCGACCCTAAATCCCATTTGCGTAGGTGAAGCATCTGTCCTGTCTGTGACAGGGACCTTTACCACCTACACCTGGACGGGGCCGGTAACAGGATCATCTGCAACATTGAACATTGATCAGCCGGGCACCTATGTGGTTAACACGCAGGAGGCGAGTGGCTGCTCTGCTACCGCTGAGATTATTATCGATACAAAACCTTTGGTGGAACTTTCGGTGATTGCAGATGATTTGCCTGTCGCCTCCGGAGAAGACCTCATTGTCTTTGCAGGTATTGCTGTTCAAATGGTAGCCACTGGTGCAGATAGCTATAGTTGGGCTCCGCCTGATGGCTTTGATAATCCTTCCATCTCCAACCCTTTACTAACTCCCTTAGTGGAAACCACCTACATGGTTACAGGTTCAACGACAGACTTTTGCGATGGGGTGTTTTCTTTCAATATCAAATTTGATCCCGCGGGCAATTCCTTTCTCCCACCCAATGCATTCTCTCCCAATGGCGATGCCACCAATGATTTGTGGACAATACCAGCAGTTCAAAGCTTTTCTGACTGCACAATATCCATCTTTAACAAGCAAGGAAGTAAGGTCTTTGAACAAAAAGGATATTCCAATAACTGGGATGGCACTTATGAGGGAAAGGAATTACCGGAGGGGACCTATTATTATGTATTAACTTGCCCCGATAAGCAGCCTGAAACAGGGCATGTGCTGTTAGCCAGGTAAGTTATTGTGCTGATTTGATGTAATTTTGGGGTGTTACAGTTTCTCACCCAGGGATATTAAAGTTGATGGATAGATTTAAAATATGTTCGTTTTTAAACTCTTCAGGGCCTTTTTCATAATTGGCTTTGTCTTTATAAGTTTTGGTTCAAATGCGCAAGCCACGTCTGAAGTTTGCAATGATGGTATCGACAATGATGCCGATGGCCTAATCGATTGCAACGACTCCGATTGTACATTTGCAGCCAATATTGAAAAAGGCTGCAATTGCTACGATAATGCAGATAATGATGGAGATGGATTCATTGATACTGCGGATGCTAATTGCGCTGCATATTATGGACTAACCTACCAGGGCGCGTCATCTAATTGTAGCATTACTCCCCCGAGCTCAGCCACTCCATTTGTAGGATTAGGCGCCCCAATCGTTTCCGGGCAAAATACTGCGGATACTCAATCCAAAGTGGCCGTTGGCGATGTGGATGGAGATGGTATACCTGATGCGATAATTACCTCCAAGTGGAATGCTGAGATCCGGGTGGTTGCAACACGTGCACACACGGTGTCAGGCACTTCATATGCACCTGGTGATATAAAATCCGATATCAAGCTAACAGGCCAGGGTGCAGCACCTTTCGATGGAACAGGTGGATGTAAACCAAAAAATCTTTTGTTTGAACATGAGATTTTATTTGCCGATATCGATAAAGACAAGATTGCAGAAATATTTGCGGTAGTAAGTAACCGTGCTGGAAACCCAGACTCGCCACCAAATTGTTTTTTCCTGGTAGCCTACAAATACGCCAAGGCTGATTTGGTTTTAATGGCTGGCTACCCGGTACAAATTGGGCCGGATCGCCCTGGTATTCCGGGCCTTGCTGATATGGATGGTGATGGCAAGGCAGAACTGTATTTGCGGGATCGGATTTTTGCTGCCGAGACGGGAAAACTGTTGGCCAGCGAAGGCGCAAACGCCATGACTAACACTGCTTTGTGGGATGTTAGCGTCTCATCCGCTCCGGCAGCTATAAATATTATGAATGATAATAAATTGGAGTTGATTGTGGGCACAAAAATTTATGGCATTCCAACCCTAACTAACAGAAGTCCTGCATCGCCAACTGCCCTTACCCTGTTGAGTGATATGAATACCAGCCTGGCACCTGCCAACCAGGGTTTTGTCAAATTGATGAACGACCCGGTAGAATATGGCATTGATACACACAGCAGCAATAGTGTTGCAGATTTTGATGGTGACGGGTTCATAGATATTTTTATGGCGGGAGCTGTTGGGTCTGCCACCGGTCGATCAGCTATCTTTTATTGGAATGTTCAGAAGAATACGGTCTTTACGGTCCTTACCCCAAGCAGTGCTGACTTGGGTTTTGGAGTAGCCCATCCTGATTATAGTGCGTATTTAAGCGGATGGATTTGGGGACCTGGCAGGATCAATTTAGGCGACCCAACAGGTGATGGTAAACTGGATCTCACTTTCATGGCCGGTAACCAGTTGTTCTGTTTAACAGGCGATGGGGCAGGAACAGGGTTGCAAACAGCCTGGACCCAAAACCAAATTAATGTTGCTGGATCTATACCCCTTGGTTTTCGTACAATTAACGACTCACGCTCAGGGGTTTTGACCTGTACCATTTATGATTTCGACAATGATGGTAAGCCGGAATTGGTATATCGCGACTCGGAAGAGTTGGTGGTAGTGGATGGCTTGACCGGTGTTAACAAACTATGGTCTGTCGTGTGCCAGTCGCACACGTATACTGAAGGTCCTGTGATTGCCGATGTCAACGGTGATGGAGGAACTGATATCTGCGTAACCTGTTACAGAAATAATTCTTTTGACATCAACCAGGGCATTCAGCAACAAGCACTAGGTGAAATCAGGTTGTTCTTTTCAAGCACCAACGCATGGCTGCCTACACGAAAAGTTTGGAATCAGCCGGGTTATTTTGTGGTGAATATCAATGACAACCTGACCCTTCCTTTTCCTCAACTCGACCAAAATTTAATATTTGGACAAACACCTTGCTTCCCTGGACAGACCGGCCCAGTTCGTCCGTTGAATGTATACCTTAATCAGGTACCGAATCTAGGAGCGAATGGGTGTCCGATTTTTCCAGCACCTGACCTGGCGTTTTATGGAGATGATCCTGCCCAGCCGGGAGTGGATACGAACGGTGATGGCGTTGTTAACCCGACCGTATCTATTACGCCTCCTATCTGCGGAAACCTTGACATAAAGGCCAAGTTCAATATCAAGAACAGTGGGGATTTGCCCATATCCGACAATGTGCCTGTAAGCTTTTTTGATGCGGATCCACAACTTAATCCAGCTACCGCCAACAGGTTATTCAATACAACTTTACCGATCAATAACCTTGGAGTAGATCAAACCTATACCTCTCCGGAGTTTTCATTTAACGGCCCTGGCACCATCTTCACTTTATATGTGGTTTTATACGATGATGGCGCTACATTGCCAATAGTACTGACAGGACCAAGTACCAAAGAATGTTCTATCAGCAATAACCTCTATTCCATTCTGATCACTCCTGATCCATTTACAGTCACGGTTGAAACAGTCAATGATAATTTCAAGTGTCTCGCCTCTGCGCCCGACAATGGTCAGTTGCGATCTCGGATTTTTAAGGGCGGTGTGGAAGTTTTGGATTATAGCCCTTATACTTTTCAATGGTACACCGGCACTACTACCGCATCGCCCATTGCCGGAGCCACCAATTATAACCTTACCGGTCTGGATGCCGGAACTTACTCAGTAGTGGTCACCAACACTGCGAAGGGTTGTCAGAGTGGTATTATTTCGGGTTCATTGATTAGGACGGTAATTGATCCGGACGTATCAATTTCAGTAATCTCCAACCAAACCTCCTGTACACCACCTAATGGACAACTCCAGGCCTCAGTAGTAGGAGGCAATACAGGCTACACATTTGAATGGTACGATGTTGGTTTGACTCCTTTGGGGATTACCGGACCCACGGCCAATAATTTAATGCAGGGAACCTATGTTGTCTTAGTTTCCAAAGGTGGTTGTACCAAAACTTCACCTGCTCAAACAGTAACGGGCCCTCCATATCCGGATGCCCTTGCTCAGGTCCTTCAAGATGTGGTAGACTGTAGTAATCCCAACAGCGGTTCAATTAACGCAGATGCTTCCATTGGAGGAGTAGTGCAAAATCCGGCCAACTATACCTTCGATTGGTATTATTATAATCTGGGAACTGGAGTCCGGGGAAGTATTTTGCCACCAGCGAATGGTACGGGCCAGACCAGAACAGCTTTGGCCGTGGGTAGTTATCAGGCCCTGGTTAAGGACAACACTACTGGATGTATTTCCAATTCGCTTCCCATAACGGTGACGTCTACCACGGTATTCCCAACACCGCAGATCACGCAGATAGCGCCTCAAACTTCGTGTGATACAAGCAATCCGAATGGAATTTTACAGGGAGAGGCTTTAATTGGAGGCGTGTTGCAAGATCCAGCAAGCTTCACCTTCGAGTGGTTCAAAGGACAAAATACCTTGCCAGCTAACCTGGTCAGTACTGTTTCCGGGACCAACGGGCAAGTAGTCAATAAAGTCGAAGGTGGAGGAATACCGTACACTTTGAAAGTAACAACATCACTTAACTGCTCAGCCTTCATCGACTTTACGATTGCTGAAGATGTGAATGTGCCGGTGGTGACGTTAACTCCATCTCCAAATTCAATATGTGATCCAGCGAAAGCAAGTGGTGGCGCCTTTAATGGATCAGTAGCAGCATCTGTAACTTTTGATGGAGTGGCAGTTGCTGATTTTACCAACTATACATTTGACTGGAGGCAGGGAAGTCTTATGACAGATCCTGTTTTACCCGGAGCTACCGGGGCAACTGTTACTCAATTGAATGGAGGAAATTATACACTGCGTGTAACGCGTACTGACTTGACATGCCTTTCAACGGCTGTTACAGCTACTGTCACTAATACACCTACTACTCCCGCCATTACCATTACCTCAACCTCGTCAACTAACTGTGCCGGAGGGACCCCCAACGGAAGCGCAACGACTGTAGTCACCAATGGAGGGGTTGGGGAAACTTTTTCATTTCAATGGTTTGCCGGTGATGACGTTAACGATCCTGTTGTGCCCATCGCCAATGGTGGTAATACGGCTGCCATTACCAGTATTCAGGGTGGATTAATTTATACTGTTTTAGTAACTAATAATATCACCGGATGTCCGTATAGCGAGCCAAAATTGGTTGTGGATGACAGTGCTGTTCCAATAGTTTCTTGGACCAGTACTCCCAATGGGATTTGCGATCCTGCTCTAACCATTCCCTCTACACAATATTCAGGTACGGTGACTGCGTCAGCTACCTATAAAGGAGTTGCGGTAGTAGATTTCACGGGATATACTTTTGAGTGGCACAATGGACCTTTGATCACAGATGCAATAAATATTTCTTCAATCACAAAAGATTTGATCAATATTAATGGAGGATTCTACACATTTACTGCCACGATCACATCCCTGAACTGCAAATCGACGCAAACGACAGGTGTTGTCAATAATGTTCAGGACCTGCCAGACATTATTCCGAATTCTATCGCATCAACCAACTGTATTGCAGGCAAAGAAAACGGATTAGCTGAAGTTGTTTCTGTGGACACAAAATTAGTAGTGACGACTACCGACTATCGCTATCAATGGTACACAGGAACCGATACAACTTTGGTAGGGGCTAAGCTCAGTGGTATGACAAACGCTCAATTGCCGAATGTACAAGGAGGAATTGACCCTATTGGAACCTTTACCGTTTTAGTAATCAATAAAACAAATGGATGTAAATTTTCTCAACCCATTCAGGTATCTGATGCCAAAGTCAAACCTACTCTTGGCTTAATCGTAACGGATAATGGTATATGTGATCCTGTTGTAGCTGGCGTCTCCTATTCGGGTCAATTGGCAGGGGTTCCTGCTTATGCCGGGGCCTATGCCGGACCAATTACATATGAGTATGAATGGTTTGATGGAGATTACACGGGTGGGCCATTTATTCTGCCTGCTCATATTCCCAACCCAATAACGACTCCATTAACAAATCTTCAAGCGGGGTTTTATACATCACGGGTTACAATTGATGAGATTGGTTGTAGTTCAGATTATGAATCAGTGGAAGTTAAAGATGTGGCTGACAGGCCAGAGTTATTGGGATCGGCCACAGCCTCGACCAATTGTATTGCCGGACTTGAGAATGGCACAGCATCCTTGACACAGTTAGAGTCGTTGCCAGTAGTGGTAAACCCACCGAATGCGAGCTACATTTTTCAGTGGTACATGGGAGCTGACACGACAGCGGTTGGAGCGAAGCTAGCTGGCAAGACAGCCTTTACCTTAACAGGAGTACAGGGAGGCCCGGGCCCGTTAACGGCTGCCATTAGTCCATTGATTGTCAATGGTGAATATACTGCGTTAGTATTTAACACGACCAATGGCTGTCGCAATGAGCTGACCCTGCAGGTAGCCGATGCCCAGGTGAAGCCAACGCTGGTGTTGGTGCCCACGGCCAATGGCATATGCGATCCGGTAATTGCAGGCGTAGCGTTCTCTGGTGAGATACAGGGCAATCCAGGTTATGCCGGTACCTATGCTGGACCGACTACTTATACACATGAGTGGTATGATGGCGAGTATACCGGGGGAGTATTTGGACTTCCTGCCCATGTCCCCAACCCGATAACCAGTCTGTTGACAGGATTGGATGGTGCACAATTTTATACATCACGGGTAACGATAGATGAGATTGGTTGTTTTTCAGATTATGAATCAATTGAAGTAGACAATGCATTTAACACCCCAGAGTTATTAGGATCGGCCACAGCCTCTACCAATTGTATTGCCGGACTTGAGAATGGCACGGCAACCTTGACACAGTTAGAGTTGTTGCCAGGGGTAGTTAACCCTCCTGACCCGAACTACATTTTTCAGTGGTATATGGGAGCGGACACGACAGCAATAGGTTCGAAACTGGCTGGCAAGACTGCCTTCACCTTAACAGGAGTACAAGGAGGCCCTGGCCCGTTAACAGCTGCTATCAGTCCCTTAATTGTCAATGGTGAATATACTGCGCTAGTATTCAACACAACCAACGGCTGTCGCAATGAGTTGACCCTGCAGATATCCGATGCCCAGGTGAAGCCAACGCTGGTGTTGGTGCCCACGGCCAATGGCATTTGCAATCCGGTAATTGCAGGCGTAGCATTCTCCGGTGAGATACAGGGCAATCCAGGTTATGCCGGGACGTACGCTGGACCGACTACGTTTACACATGAGTGGTATGATGGTGAATATTCTGGAGGAGTATTTGGACTTCCTGCCCATGTTCCCAACCCGATAACCAGTCTATTGACGGGATTGGATGGCGCACAGTTTTATACATCGAGGGTGACGATAGATGAGATTGGCTGTAGTTCAGATTATGAATCAATTGAAGTAGACAATGCATTTAACACGCCAGAGTTATTAGGATCGGCTACAGCCTCTACCAACTGTATAGCAGGAAAAGAGAATGGTACGGCATCCCTGACACAGTTAGAATTGTTGCCAGGGGTAGTTAATCCACCAGACCCGAACTACATTTTTCAGTGGTATATGGGAGCGGACACGACAGCAATAGGTTCGAAACTGGCTGGCGAGACTGCCTTCACCTTAACAGGAATACAAGGCGGCCCCAGTCCTTTAACAGCCGCCATCAGTCCATTGATTTTGAATGGAGAGTACACGGTGTTGGTGTTTAACACGACCAATGGCTGTCGCAATGAGTTAACCCTGCAGGTAGCCGATGCCCAGGTGAGGCCAACGGTTACGTTAGCAACCACACCAAATACTGTCTGTGATGCAATTATCGTAGGTGATTTTGATGGCACCGTAACGGCAACACCTGCATACACTACTCCGGTAGGTGGAACACCTTTGGCTGGCCCCCCCGTATGGGAACTTGACTGGTCGGCAGGGCAAGGGCCTGATGGATCGTTGGCTATAATTAATGTTACGGCAAAAGGATCCGGCTATACTGTTGCACCAGTCGTAATTGCCGGTGACGGAGTTGGCGCGACAGCGACCGCTATCATTAGTTCTACTGGCGAGATTACAGGAATTGATATCACCAACCCAGGGACTGGATATACTTTAGCTCTTACTACAGTAACCATTGGTGGTGATGGAGCAGGGGCCACAGCTACTGCAGAGATTTATCCAAGTGGGCCATTGAATTCAGCGAGCCTCATAATCGATAAATTAAAAAGTAGTTTCTATTCAGTTACAGTTACCTTAACAGAAATAGGTTGTACTTCTGATCTGGAATCTGCTGAAGTAGTAAATGATCTCTGGAATCCGGTTATAGATATTGTTACCACCCTACAGACTTCCTGTGTTCTACTTGCACCAAATGGAGTTTTGGCCGCAACCGTAAATGAAGTTACTCTTCCGGTTTCACAAGGTGGGCCAGGGGCCCCACTCCAAAATGCCGCTGCCGACTATACCATTACCTGGTACAAAGACTGGAACATTGATCCTTTAGACCCTTCAGGAAATCCACTGGTAGCTCCTGGTGTAATTGTTGGACAGGGGGGAAATCCTAATGGAACTATTAGTGATTTAGCGGGTAACAAATTTTATGCAGTGTATGCCACCAGGTTAGCCTCCGGTTGTGTGTCAACACAAAAGTCTTTCCTTGGCGAGGATATAAAAATTCCGGTTGTAACCTTAGGAGGGATAACTGATTTTAGCCAATGCCTCCCACCGAATGGATCTATGACTGCCACAGTGGATATTGCACCTTCATTGCCCACAGAGACCTATACTTTCTATTGGTTAAGAGAGCAACCTAACGATGTAACAACCCTGTCAGCTGATGTGATTACGTCTGTTCCAACAGATACTTACCCGAACCGATTGGTTATTGGGGGGATAGGTTCAAATACGGATACGTTCTCAGGGTTAATATTTGGTGACTATACAATTGTTGTGGTGGACAATTACACCCAATGCGTTTCACAACCAGTTACTGAAAATATAGTTGATAATTCATCCTCAGCAATAACAATCATCGGCACAGTAATTCCTGCTACCTGTAGTGCAAATACCGGTGAGATAACCATGACAGCTTTAAGACTGGATTTAGTTCCAACTGTTTTCACATTTGAGCTTTATAAAGGAGGCCCAACTAATGCGGACCTACCAATAACTTTTTTTGGTGCACCACCAAATCCTCCAAGTTTTGATCCGGTTCTTCAAGCAGAAGATTCAGGCTACCCTCAAATTGTTTCACCGGCAACTAGTCTGCCATCCTATTTATTTACAGTGGTTGCAACAGATGGATTTGGCTGTAAAAACTATAAAACATACTTTTTACCTTTTCAGGATGCTCACCAGATTGATGTGGATGTTGTGAATTCAAGCATGTGTCCTTCTCCTTTTGATCCTGCTAACATACTTGTCGGAAATGGTTCTTTGTCGGTTCAGGTGTCGGTGGCGCCACCTTCGGCCCCTGGAGCAAATCAAACCCAGTTTGATTATGTATTTTACACCGGAGGCGTGCCCGATCCAGTGGCCGAACTTCCGGATGGCCAAATATTATCGGTACCGAGTGTAAACCCTTATGTGTATCCAGCTTCCGGGGTCGATTGTGTAGCATTTCCAGCAGACCCTGCTTGTACGAGTCGTGTAAATACTACCACTGATTTGGTTCCTGGAATATATACCTTAAGTGTAATCGAAAAAATTTCAGGTCAATTTTGTCCGGTTTATGAAACGATTGAAATCAAGCAAGCTGTATTGCCTCCATTATTAGATCTGGTTGGAATATTAAAAGCAAATGATGCCTGCGATGTTGTCGCTTCTGCCAATGGAGAAGCAACTGTTGAAATTCAATTAAATGCTGCAGACGAGAGCGCAACATTTGGAGCCGTAACTTTTGATTTGACGGTTTTAGATGATGCGTTGGTGGTGGACCAATCATTTGCCGGAGTTGCGGGGGGTATTCAACCAGCCATTACTAGCCTCCAACCATCCCGGATTGTAGATCCTTACACCATCCGGGTTGAAACAAAGATTGCAGGTGTTTTAAATGGCTGTGTTTCTGAAAAGCAAGTTGCTATTCCGGATCAGCCGACAACAGCGGAATTGTTATCCGGAGATGTTTTCATTTTTGATGCGGAGTATTGCACTGTAGTCTTGGAACAAACAGCAAGTGCAAGGGTGAGTAATGTGAGGTTGAGTAATGGTAATCCTGAAGATATTACCGACTATGAATTTAAGTGGTTTACAGATCTTGCCTTAACCAGTGTTGTTCATACTGCTAATGGAGATCTTGCCCTTAATACCGGTGGCGATGAGTTTTCTAACATTGTTCCTCCGATTGCAGCGGGTACTGTTACAGTGGGATCGTATTGGGTTAAAGCAGAGAAAAAATTTGATAATAGCGGGACTGGAGGAATTGGTTGTTTCAGTGCACCTTTCCAGGTTGATATTGGTGATAAAGCGGTAGTCCCAACTGCCACGCTTACACCCACAGGGAATACATCGTGCGATGCCGTAACTTTTGAGGGGCAGGTTATGTTGGAGGCAGCAACAACTTCTCTGGGATTACCAGCACCGTATACCAATCCAGGCGTTGGGTCGATGTATACTTATGTTGGTACTGGAGGCACAGGAGCACCGCCTCTTAATGGAAATGGTGATGGTGATGGAGTTGGTGTTGATGATAACTTCATCGGTCGGCAGGATGGAACCTATCAGGTTAGGATTACCAATGATAATACGGGTTGCTTTGTAGATAAAATTACCACTATTGAAAAAATTAGTCCTCCCATTTTCACACTGACAACAAATTCAACTAATCAGGATTTGTGTTTTCCTTCTGGCAGTATTCAGGTGACCGACACATTTGTTAATGGAGTTTCTGAAGGCGGCACAGGAAACTTTGTGTTCCGGTGGTATGATACTTCTCCTGGTGTTACACCTGATCCGCTGGTAGATGGAAATCCCCTGGAAGATAGCGGGCCGGCTGTAATAGGAGCAGATTTGTTAAACAATGCCAATTATGCCACTATAGGATTCGGGGACTTTTATCTGAAAGCAATACGGACCGCACCCGGTGGGCAAGGTTGTGCATCAGCATTAGTTAAAGTTGACTTATTAGATGTAAGTGAAGATCCGATTGTTGGTTTAACGCCATTCTCGAATACGGCCTGTGATGCGGACTTTGAGGGAAGCATACAAATAGCGATCACAGAAGTACCGGCCACACCTGGAGTTGGCCAACAGTATGTATATGAGTGGACCACCACCACTACCACCACACCAGCGAATGTCGGGGCATTAGTTCCTGCCCCCGGGCCACATACCGGCACAGGCATTGGCAATGAGTTGATCACGACTGGCGCAATTGCTGGAGTTGGCCTGGAAGATGGTTTCTATACACTGAAAGCATACAACAACCTGACGGGTTGTTTTAGCACCGATACGAAAGAGATCATCAAGAACACAACTCCGGTTGTGATCCTTCAGGCAGTTCCAACGCCTCAGGATTTATGTTTTCCATCGGGGAGTGTGCAGGTACAAGCTGTTTCATTGGACGGGACACCTGAGATTCCTGCGGACGTCACTGCGAATTACGATTACACCTGGTCAACCGATGTGAACCAGGTAAGTACAATAGGGGGCATAAGCATTGATTTGAATGTTGGTAACTACCCCATAATAGTGGCTGGTAGCTATTATGTAAAAGCAATACATAAAACGGGAATTGCCCCCGGTTCAGGTTGCGAATCGCCTGTGGTGAAGGTGGACATATTAGATGTGAGCGAAGACCCGATCGTTGGTTTAACTCCATTCTCTAATACGGCCTGTGACGCAAACTTTGAGGGAAGCGTGCAAATAGCAATTACAGAAGTACCGGCCACACCGGGAGTGGGCCAGCAGTATGTATATGAATGGACCTCCACCACCACGACCACACCAGCGAATGTCGGGGCATTAGTTCCTGCTCCAGGGCCACATACAGGTACAGGTATTGGTAACGAGTTAATCACCACAGGCGCAATTGTTGGAATTGGCCTGGAAGATGGTTTCTATACACTAAAGGCATATAACAATCTGACGGGTTGTTTTAGCACCGATACGAAAGAGATCATCAGGAACCAGACACCGGTAGTAATACTTCAGGCAGTTCCAACACCTCAGGATTTGTGTTTCCCATCAGGGAGTGTGCTGGTACAAGCTGTTTCACTGGACGGGATACCTGAAATTCCTGGAGACATCACCGCGAATTACGATTACACATGGTCTACGGATGTAGGCCAACTGGCTGTCATAGGTGACGCAGATATTGATCTGGACATAGTGGACTTTCCTACAATCGGAGTTGGCAGCTATTATGTGAAAGCAACCCGCAAATCAGGCGTAGCCTTTGCCCCCGGTTCAGGTTGCGAATCGCCAGTCGTGAAGGTGGACATATTAGATGTAAGTGAAGATCCGATCGTTGGTTTAACTCCCTTCTCTAATACGGCCTGTGACGCAAACTTTGAAGGAAGCATACAAATAGCGATCACGGAAGTCCCGGCCACACCGGGAGTTGGCCAGCAGTATGTATATGAGTGGACCACCACCACCACCACCACACCAGCGAATGTCGGGGCATTAGTTCCTGCTCCGGGGCCACATACCGGTACAGGTATTGGTAACGAGTTAATCACCACTGGCGCAATTGTTGGAGTTGGCTTAAGAGAGGGTTTCTATACACTGAAAGCATATAATAATTTAACTGGTTGTTCACGGACCGATACCAAAGAAATTATTCGGGCCGAAACTCCAATAGTCGTTGTAACTCCTGCGGTAACGAACCAGTTTTTGTGTGCTCCCACTGATGGAAGAATTGATGTAACAGATGTTAAACTAGGTGGAAATTCTGATGCGGTAAATATCAGTACCAGTTATACCTATACCTGGTTCCAAAATAGTCTGAGTACAATCATTGCAGGTCAAACAGGAATCAGCCTGACAGGAAGACCATTCGGAGCCTATTATGTAAAGGCGACACGCAATTCAGGATTAAGCCCAGGTTCTGGTTGCGCATCAGCACCTGTTCTGGTAGAAATTTTGGATAGAAGGCAAAGCCCAATCGTTACTTATCTATTGCAGGAAAATACAGCTTGTGATAACAACTTTGATGGCCGGATTACCGTGTTGTCATCTGATTTACCCGGTCCTGGGTTGGGTTCAAATTATGATATCTCATGGCCGGTGTTTGAGCCGGGAAGCAGTCTTGTCGCTGCGGCAAATGTTGGCGGATCTTATACAACTCCGCTCACGGATGAAATTGGGCCTGGTGATTATGCTGTGCAAGTGTTGAACCGAAATACTCAGTGTTTCACACAAGTACCTATTGTAATGGTTAGCAAACCACAACCTTTGGAAATTCTCACGGTTACTAAACAAGATCAGGACATTTGCTATCCGGATGGCAGCATAACTGTTTCAACTCTTAATTCGGGAGCAGTTGGAAATTACACCTTTGAATGGTTTCGGGATGATGTTAACTCTGCCATGTTGATTGATAATTCGTCTGCGGTAATCTCAGGAAATGTATTGCAGCCGGGTGTTGCTGCTGGTCAGTATCCGACTATGGGAGCAGGAATTTTTTATGTTGTTGCAACAAAAAATAGTGGCTCAGTTCCTGGTTCTGGCTGTGCAACACCACCGTTCAGGACTGATATACTTGATAACCATGTCGACCCGAGGATTCAGATAAGCTCAACACCTAATTCAAGTTGCAATAATCTGCTGCCCAATGGAACGATCACTGCCGATGCATCGGAATCGAGTGGCGTAAATATTGACACCTATTCATTTGCCTGGAAGTTGAATGGCAGTGCCCTTCCTGGGGTTACAACAATTAACAATACTTCGAATAGAAGTGTGTTGGGTAATTCGTTTGAAGGAAGCTATGTATTGACACTTACAAATACTTCCAATACTGGATGCTTTACTTCTGCATCTTTGAACCTTATCCTGGACCAGACCAGAAGCACACCGAACATTGTTGATGTGAGTTGGGTTGATCCTATTGATTGTAATCCAACTGTTAGTGCCACGGTAACAAAAATTACGTTGGGAAGTACCACCAATTCCTCGTTGATCCCTCCAAATGTTGCACCGAACAACGAAGTTACGGGAACTGGCCTTCTCAATTTTGATTATGAATGGTATCAGGGAAGTTTCACGGGGCCCAATCAGGTGCCCATAGGTGGGCCATTCACCACTACACCAACCATTAACACGTTAATGGTTGGAAATTATTTTGTGATCGTTCATGATCCAGTTACGGATTGTAAATCAGGACCAAAGGAAATAGTGATCAAAGACGATAATATCATTTACCCGGTACTGGATGTTACGCAACCCGGCAAACAGCTGAGTTGTATTCCTGGCGTTGGCACGGGTTCATTGGCAGCGACAGCCGATGGTCAAACCGATGCGAATATAAACTATGGATTTGTTTGGTTTAAAAATTTGGCCAATGCTCCTCCATCATTTGCAAGCACATCAACCATTGCCAATCTCCTGGCGGGTAACTATTCTGTGACAGTGTTGGACCTTACTACGGGGTGTACTTCTTCAGCCCCATATATAGTTCCGGATGATAAAGAACTTTACAGGCCTCTTCTTTCGATGGGTGGCCAGCCTCGTACTTTCTGTGTTGGGCAGGATGGGTCCGTATTAGCGAGGGTAACGAATATAGACCCAACCTATCCATTCCCTTTATCGTCTACTGCGTTCACCGCTGATCTTTACTTTGGTGCCAACCCGGCCCCGAGTGGTACACCTGATATTTCAAATATTCCCTTACTTACTGGTTTCATCACCAACTTCGAACAAACGGGATTGGCAGAAGGTTTCTACACAGTACGGGTAACAGACAACAATACAGGTTGCGTGGGCATAGCCACAGACGAAGTGAAGGATGAAAGGGTCAATCCGATTATTACAATTGTCGAGGAGAACCCTTTAACTAATTGCGATCCGGTGCGCGCCAATGGACAACTCTTTGCTCTGGCTGACGGGCAGGTAACGGAATACAATTTTGACTGGTACGTTGGCACTATCGTGCCTGTCCCGATTGAAATACCGCTGGTTAGCGGAAATATATTGATTGGAAAAACAAGTGGCTCTTATACCGTTCGTGGTACCAACTCTATCAGCGGCTGCTTTACAGATAAGACGGGAAGTATTACGGACAAAACAGTAATTCCTCCAGTGCCCAATCCAGAAGTTGTATTCCATAGAACGAATTGCATTCTTCCGAACGGCTCCGTGACCACTTCTGTTGGTGGAGTAACTTTTAACTATACCTTTAATTGGTTTGACGGAGCAACTACTAGTACTACTCCTGACTTTACCGGCATAGATTATCGCGACCTGGATATTGGAAAATATTCTGTTACGGCTACAGATGACATCACCGGATGTATTTCTCCTCCAGGGACAGTGGAAGTACTTGATAAGAGAGTGATTCCTGAATTCATATTTGAATCCACACCATCGTATTGCTCAGATGTAGGCAAACCGAAGGGAGTGGGTTCCCTTATACTAGATCTCACTACCATCGATGTGGTCATCTATGAGGCGAATTGGTTCGAAGTGAATAACCCTTCTACATTGGTAGGAACGGGACCTGCGGTGTATGAACTATTTCCTGGAATATACACTGTTGAAGTGACCACAACAGAAGGTTGTACCAATGAGGGAACAGGTGAAGTGAAAACCGAAATTAATCCATACAATGGAATTTCTTCTAATAGAGATGGTAGCAATGATGTCTTCATTATTGATTGCATTTCTAACTTTCCAAACAATAACGTTAAGATTTTCAACCGAAGCGGTATTTTAGTGTATGAGATGGATTTCTATAATAATGTGGACAGGTCGTTTGCTGGAATTGGGTTGGAAGGTATTTACCTGGAAGGAAAGGAATTACCGGTGGGAACTTATTACTATATCATTGACAAACGCGATGGCTCAAAAGCAGTAGCAGGTTATTTAGAATTAGACAGATGATTCGTTATAGACTAATTATACTCGCTATTCTCTCCCTGGCTGGAAAAACACTAGCACAGCAAAGGCCAGTACAGTCATTGTATATGTTTGATCCTATTTTGATCAACCCTGCATATGCGGGCACTCAGGTGCAATTGAGTGCGACTGCCATTTACCGGAATCAGTGGGTGAATCTTGAAGGGGCACCAAAAACAGTTACGGCAAGTGTTCATTCTGGTTTCTACAAAGCTAAAATGGGACTTGGGGTTATCTTTGCCAATGACCAGATTGGCATACACAATGATGCCAGCTTCTACGGTATCTATTCCTATAAGATAAGGCTGACAGAAGCTTCCACGCTTTCATTCGGATTGCAGGGAGGGTTTAACAATCTTCGCTCTGACTATAATAAGCTTACCTTGAAAAATCAGGGCGATCCCAACCTTTCAGGTGTGCTCACCAAGTTTAACCCAAACGTAGGCACTGGTATTTTTTACCGCAAAAAGAATTTCTATTTCGGAGCTTCCGTTCCTCAACTTATAAAGAACAAAGTATTTAATATCGAAGAACCGACAAGTGGCCCCAGTTTATCGCGACAAGAGCGGTATTACTATATCCTTACAGGAACAACGGTAAAATTGGCCAATCAGGTAAAGCTCTTTCCATCTACTTTAATTCGGTTTCAGGACCAGGCCCCCCTTAGTTTTGATTTGAACACTACATTCGTTTTATACGATGCTGTTGGCCTTGGAGTGTCCTACCGGTTGAATGAAGGTATTGTGGGCTTATTTGAACTTCAGATCAACCAAAACTTTCATGTGGGCTATGCGTATGATTTCACCGCTTCAGAGCTGAGACAATTTTCAAATGGCTCGCATGAAATAATGATCAACTACCGGATTAAAATTCAAAAATTTCACGCTGGCATGCCATGTCCTACGTATTGGTAAAGATTTTTCGGACTTCAAATATACTTTTGATGTTCAAGTGAATTTGGTTAATCAACAAAAGTAGATTTTAATGTAAACCATAAATGATATATTTGCGATAGTGATATGTATTTTTTTAGGATAGTAGGCTTATTTCTCATCAGTATTTGTTGCTTTTTACCGTTTTCCTTGTTTGGGCAGCGTGGTAGAATCATCCAGCCCACTACTTCGACTTCACCCATCATGGATCCAAACCAGGATGGCTTTGTGTCAGCTACCAATGGGGGATTTTCCACTGATGGTGAATACGTAGGCGAGTTTGAGTTAACCATGTTTGGCATTCCTCAGCTTGGAGGAGATGTAACGGGTGACAATACTGGAAATTCATGTGGCATTACTGACCTTATTCCCGATAACGAAGGGCGGTCAGTATATGCAGTGCGCGATGGCGACAACCTTATTTTCAGGTTCAGGGTTGGGGATGATAACTCAAGCGTAGAGTCCTGGTCGATTCTTTTAGATACTGATGGACTTTTTGGTGCCGATGATCCCAATTCAACTGCTGACAATCCTGGATTTGAAATAGACATAACCTTAATCAAGAGGAATAATGCAGGTGTCTATGTTTATGATATTGATGGTATAGACAATTGCCCATCACCACTATTTAGTTACCCCATCAGCACCCACTTTCAAATTGCAATTGCTGATGAAGTAACCTGCGGAGACCCTGACTTCTTCTATGATTTCTTTGTCCCATTCGCGCCTTTGGGAGTTGAACTTACAACGGGATTGCGGTTTGTGGCCGTTTCCAATGTTTCAGCAACTTGCGCCATGAGCGGCAATATTGCCGATGTATCGGGAGTTGACAATAATGATCCTGAATATGATGGCTGTGTGGAATGTGCTTTTAATGACCTGGTGGGAAATCAGTGCCCAACACCTATAATTGATTTATGTCAGACATGTGGTGGATTCCAAAAGGACAAGGTGAATAAACCAACAATCGATGTACCTGTGAGGGCAGGACAATCTATAATTTCCGGAACTTCTGATTTCGAAATTTATATAGTCGTTGAAATATACCCACGGATTGGAGGAACTGATGCATTGCCCATATGGAGTGCCACTCCACGAGAGATCAAAGGTAATTATGCAGTAGGCACAATTTGGGCAGTAACCCTTACCACACCACTGCAGGCATACGATAAGATTGTTGCCAAGGCACAAAAAAATGAAAATAGTGTTCCTTGTGGATCTGCAGGTGGTAATTTGGCCAGCGTTGAAGTTACAGTTGTTCAACCCAATACACCACCAAGTGCTCAAAATCAGACGGTAAATGTAACAGAGGATATTCCTGCAAACATTGTTCTAACGGGAACAGACCCGGAAAATGATCCTCTGACCTATACCATTGCCACCCCTCCAATCCATGGCGTGCTTAATGGCACCGGTCCTAATCTGACGTATGCTCCAAATCTTAATTATGACGGATCAGATAATTTCACTTTTCAGGTGAGCGATGGAATCTTTAATTCGGTCTTGCCGGGAACGGTTACAATTAATTTTACACCTGTAAATGACGCGCCTGTTGCGGTTAATGATATCACGACCACACCTGAAGATATTCTGTTGAACGGAAATGTGTTGACGAATGACAGCGATGTCGAAGGAAATACATTAACAGTTACACAATTTGTGATAAATAGTATCACGTATCCAGCCGGTAATACGGCCTCAATTGCGGGAACGGGTACGTTGCTTATTATTGGTAATGGAAGTTTTACCTTCACACCAGCATTGAATTCCAATGGACCCGTACCACTTGCCACTTATACTATCGGTGATGGTACTCTTATTGCTAGTGCAACGTTGACTATTACCATCACACCTGTCAATGACGCACCAATAGCAAACAATCATAGTATAAGCACTGCTGAAGATACCGGTGCATCAATTACCATGTCAGGCAGTGATGTAGAGGGGAGCGCGTTAACCTATGCCATTGTAACCCCCCCAACAAACGGAAGTTTGAGTGTTGTTGTTGGCGCTGGAGTCACCTATACACCCAACGCAAATTATAGCGGCCCTGATAGTTTCACCTATACGGTGAACGATGGAGTTCTTACATCCGTTGCGGCTACCGTTTCAATAACCGTTGAACCGGTAAACGATGCCCCTGTCGCTAACAACCAAGGTGTGACTGTACAAGAGGATGTGGCCAAGGCTATCACGTTAACAGGCAGTGATGCTGATGGGAATCCATTGACCTATACTATTGTTACCCCACCAGCACACGGAAGTTTGAGTGTGGTTATTGGCGCTGATGTAACCTATACTCCAAATGCTAATTACAACGGTTCGGATATTTTTACATTTAAAGTGAATGATGGGGCTTCTGATTCGAGCCCTGCCACTGTTTCCATAACCGTTGACCCGGTAAACGATGCGCCCGTTGCTAACAACCAAAGTGTATCTACACAAATGAATGTGGCTAGAGCTATTACTTTAACTGGCAGTGATGTAGAGGGGAGTTCGTTAACCTATTCAATTGTAACGCCACCAACAAACGGAAGTTTGAGTGTAGTTGTTGGTGATGGTGTAACCTATACACCAAATGGAGGTTATACAGGGTCAGATAGTTTTACCTATACGGTGAACGATGGAGCTCTTACATCCGTTGCGGCTACTGTTTCTATTACAGTTATTGCTGGTATTAATACAACCCCTGTCGCTAACAACCAAGGTGTGACTGTGCAAGAGGATGTGGCCAAGGCTATCACGTTAACAGGCAATGATGCTGATGGGAATCCATTGACTTTTACTATTGTTACCCCACCAGCACAGGGAAGTTTGAGTGTTGTTATTGGTGCTGGTGTAACGTATACACCAAATGCCAATTACAGCGGTTCGGATAGTTTTACATTTAAAGTGAATGATGGGGCTTCTGATTCGAACCCTGCTACCGTTTCCATAACCGTTGACCCGGTAAACGATGCGCCCGTTGCTAACAACCAAAGTGTGACTACGTCAGAGGATGTGGGTAAAGCTATCACGTTAACAGGTAGTGATTTGGAGGGCAGCTCGTTAACCTATGCCATTGTAATCCCTCCAACAAACGGAAATTTGAGTGTTGTTGTTGGCGCTGGTGTAACCTATACACCAAACGCCAATTACAGCGGCCCTGATAGTTTCACCTTTACAGTGAATGACGGAGCGATTACGTCTGTGGCCGCCACCGTTTCCATAACCGTCAGTGCTCTAAACGATGCGCCCATTGCGAACATTCAAAGTGTGACCACCTCAGAGGATGTAGCCAAAGCTATCACGTTAACAGGGAGTGATGTGGAGGGCAGTTCGTTAACCTATGCTATTGTTACACCACCAGCACATGGAAGTTTGAGTGCTGTTGTTGGTGCTAGTGTAACCTATACACCAAATGCCAATTTTAACGGATCTGACAATTTTACGTTTAAAACAAATGACGGATTAATTGACTCCAACATTGCCACCGTCTCCATTACAATAACGCCTGTTGGTGATTCACCGGTTGCATTTGATCAAAACGCCACTCCTTTAACCACTGCGGAGAATGTCGCAAAGTCAATCACACTAGAGGCTACAGACCCGGACGGTGATGCCATTACATTTATAATTGTTACCAACCCTGCACACGGTGTCTTAAGTGGAACGGGGGCAAACTTGATTTATACACCGGTAGCAGATTATAATGGTTCGGATAGTTTCACATTCAAAGCGAATGATGGAACCACAGATTCTAACATAGCTACAGTAGTGATAACGGTAACACCTGAAAGTGATGCCCCGGTAGCAGTCAGTCAGAATGTGACAACGGATGAAGATGTCCCAAAAAACATACTGCTGACGGCTACAGATGCGGATGGAGATCCTTTGACCTATTCAGTATTAACGCAGCCAACCAACGGAATATTAACCGGTACTGGCACTAATCTCATGTATACACCAGCATTGAACTTTTACGGCTTTGACAGTTTCTCCTTCAACGCAAATGACGGTAGTACAGACTCAAATTTAGCAACCATTTCAATCGAAGTCATATCCGTTAATGATCCTCCGGTTATCACTTCTCTTCCTGTTTTGTATACCATGGAAGACTCATTACTTCAGGTATGTCTGAATGTGATTGACCCCGAAGGCGATGAGATCATATTCAGTGCGCCATCCAATACCTCGGGTGGTGGTAGTATGGTTCGTGATGTGGCTCCATTTGATTTTTGCTACATCTTCACACCTGATGTTAATTTTAATGGCGAATCAATTTGGGATATGCAAGTCAGTGATATACATGGTCTTGATGGAAAGGCTTCTGTAACGATTATTGTAGGCCCTGTTAATGACGCGCCTATCTTGACCAACATCACGGCTACGACAGAAATAAACATACCTGTAATCGGAACCTTGTTTAGATCAGACGATATGGATCCGGAAGGAACTGAACTATCGGTAGATTTGATTCCTAAAAGTGAACCTTCAAATGGAGTGATTCTTATTAATGCAGATGGTTCTTATACCTACACTCCTGATCTGAATTTTTTCGGCCAAGATGAAGTGATTATTCAAATGTGTGATAGCGGCATCCCATTACCTGGAGCATGTGCATCAAAGGTTCTGACTATCAATGTGACAACAATCAATACCTTGCCACCGAGCACACTTTTCCTTTCAACTCCTGAGGATACACTGATTTCATTTTGCTATGAATATTCAGATCCAGAAGGTAACAATATCATACTGGGTTCAACAACCAATATATCCGGTGGCGGAACATTGAACATAACAAGCGGTGCTGATTTATGCTTTCAGTTTTCACCAGCACTGAATTTTAACGGAATATCAGAATGGGAAATTGAGATTTGCGATAATGGCACACCTGGTTTGTGCACTAAGCTGAAAGTCATCATAGATATAACACCGGTAAATGATCCTCCGGTTGCGGTGCGCGATTCTATTCGCGTGCTTAGAAAAGTACTACAGGATGGAAATGTTTTGATCAACGATTATGATATTGAGGATGATGAATTATCTGTCACAACAACACCTATAAAGAGTGTAGATCATGGTGAATTAATTTTGAATTCGGATGGCGAGTTCACTTACATTTCTGACAAAACCTTCAGAGGAATAGACTCTCTTATTTACGAAGTCTGTGATAATGGCATAACTGAAGGGTGCAGCACAGCTACACTGGTGATCAATGTGGAAGACTTACCATTCAAAGTATATGAAGGCATTACACCAAACGGAGATGGAACAAACGATTATTTGCGAATTGAAGGCATCGACTTTTATCCGAATTGCATGGTTAGAATATTTGATAGGTATAACAACCTCGTCTTCGAAATGAGTGGCTATAATAACGAGGAAAGGATTTGGCGGGGGGTTGCCAACAAAGGGATAGGTAATCAGGAACTTCAGGAAGGTACCTATTTTTATACCATCACTCTTGGAGATGGAAGTGCTCCGGCCAGTGGTTTTGTCGCACTAAAAAGAGATTAAGGTGAGCGATTTTAAGAAATACATATTGTTGATAAGTTTTCTCACGGTCCTTAACTCAGGTAAGAGCCAACAGCAAGCCACTATATCTCAATATATGTTTAATGGTATGGCCATAAATCCTGCTTATGCTGGAAGTCATGGAGCACTAAGTACAAGTTTTCTGTCCAGGTTTCAAAATGTGGGCCTTCCAGGGGCTCCGAATACACAGACTTTGTCTATACATTCCCCAATAGGCAATCAGCGAATTGCAGTTGGCCTGATGGTCATTCATGATAAAATCGGAGTCATAGGACAGACCGGGGTAAACGGTGTGTATGCCTATAGGCTGCCAATGCCTAACGAAGCAACGCTCTCATTTGGAGTTCAAGCGGGGTTTAGTGCTTATCGTGCTGAATACACCAGCCTGGATATTTATCAGCCTGATTTCCTTTTTGCCCAAGATGTAAGGCAAACCAGACCAAATTTCGGAGCAGGAATTTTTTACAGTAAGACTTTATGGTACATGGGTATTTCTATGCCACACATGATGAACAATGTCTTTCAGCGTGGTAATGATTTTGAAACCGTTTACCAAAGTATTCCTATTATTATGTCAGGTGGGTATGTTTTTCAATTAAATCGGATAATGAAGTTAAAACCGAATTTCTTGTTAAAGGTAGCTGATCAGCGTGGCGTGGAACTTGACCTCAATGCAAATCTATTGTTTGACGAAGTAGTTTGGGTGGGCATCTCGTACAAGTTCAATAATGCAGTCAATCTTTTGCTTGAAATGCAGGTAACAGATCAATTTCGATTTGGCTATTCCTATTCGATCACCAATGGACCAATTCGGCAAGTTGATTTTGGATCGCATGAGCTGTTACTACAGTACCGGTTTAAATTTAGTATGAAAGGCATTGTTACCCCAAGGTACTTTTAAATGAAACGTTCTATTTTAGTTGTCCTTTTCTTTTTCGCTGCCTTCCTGTTAAAGGCTCAAAGCACAAATATTGCAAACCTTTTTCAAAGTAATTTCAAAAAGGCAGAGACTATGTACGGTCATCTTGCCTATCGGAATGCGCTGGAGTTATACCATGCGGTCGTAGAGAAGGACTCCAGTAATTATATCGCTCGGCAGAGGATTGCAGATTGTAATTTCCGTCTGGGAAATATTGATGAAGCCGAACGATGGTATGCCTCACTGGCGGCTACACCAAATATTTCCCCTCAATATAAATATCAGTATGCGCAGGTATTGAGCATACAAGGTAAATATGCCGATGCTCAGAAATGGTTCTCAGAATATAGCAACCTGACAACGGATGAAAGGGGTAGATCCAAATTTGAATTTATCTATTATCTGAGCTACTATTTTAGAGACTCCGTATTGTATGATGTTAAAAACGAGTCTTTCAATTCCGACCAATCAGATTTTGCACCGCAGTATCACAACGATGGAGTTGTTTTTGTGTCAGCACGCGACCGTGATTTATTTGTAAAGAAACAATCCTCTTCAGCTCTTAATGATAAGGAAGCCATGCTCAATATATTTTTTGCACCCAAAGAATCTAGTGGCGAAAAGGACGCAACTTTTTTTTATCATCAGGATCTTAATTCACCTTATCATGACGGGCCTATTGCTTTTTATGACGGAGGAAAGCGTGTGGTCTTTTCCAGGAATAATTTAAATGCCGGCAAACCAGTGCATAACATGGGAAAAGTTCACTTGAAACTATACTTGGCTGATCTGGATGAGGAAAATAAGATGAAGAATATTGGGCCCTTTGAGTTTAATGATGACACCTATTCCATTGGCCATCCGTGGATGTCGGAGGATGGCAGGATATTGTATTTTTCCTCCGATCTCCCTGGTGGTGAAGGTGGAGTTGATATTTATAAGGCTGAGCGAAAAGATGGGAAATGGACAGCGCCTAAAAACCTTGGTCCAACTGTAAATACAATGGGGGATGAGTTCTATCCATTTATGTCCAATGATTCAACATTATATTTTTCATCAACTGGTCACGGTGGGCTGGGTGGACTGGATATCTACGTGAGCCGGAAGAAGGATGCTTATTTTTCTTCGCCTGAAAATCTCGGTTTCCCACTAAATACTTCCAGTGACGATTTTGCACTGGTGATGGATGGAAGTGGTAGGAAGGGGATGTTTTCTTCAAACAGAGAAGGTGGTATAGGCTATGACGATATCTATAGCTTCCATGTAAAATCTTTTTTTGTGGTCGGGAAGGTTATTGAACGAGACGATTCAACAAAGACTGTACCTGATGCGAAAATATCAGTAATGGACGAAAAATATCAGGTGATTGATTCGGCAACCAGTGATGCAAACGGAAATTTTTATTTTGACCTGGCCTTTGACAGAGAGTATAATTTTTCGGCTTCAAAAGAAGGGTTCACATGGTTAGATAGTCTTCAGTTTTCTACCAACACACGGGCATTGGGCAGGGATAGCATACTCATCCCGCTTTGGAAGCATGCATTATTTGCAAAGGGGACTGTCTATAGCAATGAAACTCAGGATAAATTGCAAGATGTCATCCTTACCCTGGAAAATTTAACGGATGGAGGAGTGGATTCACTTATAACTAACCTAACGGGTGCTTATAATTTCCTGGTCATGCCAAATAAGAAGTATAGAATCCGCGCACAAAAAGAAGGATTTATACCTCGGGAGTTTGAGTTAAATACAACGAGTTTAAGAAATGGTGACCTTCTGAATGATTTTGTTCTGGAAGAAGTGTTTATGGAAAAAGTAGTCGTACAATTCGATTTTGACAAGTGGGAAATTAAAGGGGAGTACAATCCTCAACTAGAAAATTTGGCCAGAATTCTTAAGAGAAATACAAGGTCTCATATTCACATTGGCGCATATGCAGATGCCCATGGTACCTTTGAATACAACCAAATGCTTTCGGACAAAAGAGCAAATAGAGTACTTAAGTTTTTTGAATCACAGGGAATAGAAACCAAACATATGACCGCCATTGGATTTGGCGAGGAATTGCATTTGAATAATTGCAGCAATGGAGTAAACTGCTCAAAGGAGGAACACGCCCGAAACAGAAGAGCAGAGTTGAAGGTGCAGTTGTGGAAAAAAGATTAGCTTGACCAGCCAGTTGCAATGTTAAAGCGAAAGGACTTAAAAACAGAAATCTTTTGAAATTAAAAAAGACTTCAAAACTTAGTAATATTTTGATGGCTTTAATGAATTGACCATTTGTACCCCCGATGGTCAGAAAGTCGAACCAGGTTTATTGAGGATTTGAGGGGTTAAGGAGGTGCAGTTTTTTTGCTTTCGTAAATTTTTCTATAATTTAGGATTGATTCTATGACCCACTGATCCTATCTGATCGCCAGCCCATTGGAGTCATAAAACTCGGTAGCTAAACAGAAAATTACCTTTGTAATAGATGGGCAAGCATAATCCATCACAGACAGCGATTGAATTTATTGGTTCGATTCAGGATGGCAACTGGCCCCCGCATGAAAAATATCCTCTTAATCTTAGGCTATTTAATAGAAAAGTAGAGTCAGAAGTACTGCAGGATATAATTGAATCCGATCAGTATCTGATTATTACCGGATTTACTTCCCTTTCACATCTGGTCGACACTTTTGGGTATAGAGATTTTCCTGATCTTAAGAAAGTAAGAATTGTTCTTGGCTTTGAGCCAAATATTAAAGGGCGAAAACAATACGAGACTGACGTTAAACTTTCAAAGGAGATAAGAGAATATTGGCTACGCAATGGATTTTCTATAACGCTTGGAGGCGCAGTAATTAGACTTATAGAACTAATTGATCAGGGAATAGTTGATTTTCGTTTTATGGACAGACTACATGCCAAAATCTATGTTGGCAATCACAATGCAATTTTGGGTTCTTCAAATTTTAGTAAATCAGGTCTCACCACACAACAAGAAGCCAACATAAGGGTTTCACTGGACGAGGAGGAAGGAATTGAACAAAATCAATATGAAGCGATAAAAAGAATAGCTGAGAATTTTTATAAACAGGCTACTCTTTTCAATGATGAGATAAAAGAACTTCTCAAAGAGTTAATTCAACAGGTAACTTGGCAAGAGGCACTGGCGAGAGCAATTGCAGAAGTTATTGAAGGCGATTGGTTACGCGAATATACCGAGTTGTACGATAAGTTACAGAAATCAAAGTTATGGCCTACACAATGGAGAGGAATATCACAAGCCATGAACATCTTGCAAAATCAATCCAATGTTCTAATTGCTGATCCTACCGGTTCAGGAAAAACAAAACTCTGTTCCTCACTCATGCTTACGCTTATCCATTGGTTATGGGAGAACGGCAAAAGAGATCGCTCCAATTCTTTGATTGTTTGTCCACCACTTGTCATACCTTTTTGGCAACAAGAGTTTAAGAATCTCATATTTATAAATCACAATCAAATTTCGATGGGGCTTCTTAGTAATGGCAAAGAACGAAAAGTGAAGCAAGCCCGAGAAGAAATTGCCATATCTAATATCCTCACAATTGATGAAGCTCACAACTACATTCGTCCTGATTCTAACAGAAGCAGAGCAATTCAAAGCAACCAAGCCGACCACGTTATTCTGGCAACAGCGACCCCAATAAACAAAAGAGCAGATGACCTCTTACGTCTGGTTCAATTGCTAGATGTAGATAATTTAAGTGATTCGGATTTTAGAATTTACAAAAAACTGTGGGAGCAACCGAGGCAAACATTGGAGCGAGAAGATTTGGAGAGCTTACGAAACTTTATAAGTCAATTTACAATAAGGCGTACAAAAGCTCAATTAAATAAGGAAATTCTTAAAGAACCAAATAAATATCTAAATAGGGAAAATAAACCCTGTAAATTCCCAGAGCAGATTTGTGTAACATACATAACTGGCGAAACTGCTGATGATATACAAATCGTCAAGCAAATATCAGAACAAATAAAAGGCTTATATGGTCTTACTCATCTTCGAAAATTCTCGGCACCCGATTACGAATTAAAAGATGAAGATGCAAAGCAAGTTTTTATATCTAGGCAACTAAAGGCTGGCAAGGCATTAGCAAGTTATTTGATTAGAGAATCGTTGCGATCTTCACATGTAGCTTTAGTAGAGCATTTAGCTGGAGGTGATGAGGCAAAAAGAATATTTGAATTCAAAACCAAGAAGCACAAAACTGGACTAACTATAAGAAAAATAGAAGGCTTTAGAAATATAATGCCTGATACAGGTCCATTTGATACAGGTCTATTCCCAAAATGGTTAGTGAATGAAGGAGATTATCATCAAGCCTGCGAAGTGGAGATCAAAACGTATTCAAAAATTTTAGAACTCGCACAAAAATTATCAGGAAATCGAGAAATTGGTAAAGTAAAACACTTATTAGAACAGCATAAGAAGCACAGGCTAGTTTTAGCCTTTGATAGCACGGTGATAACACTCGATTATTTAAAGTCATTATTTCCTACTCTACAGAAAGATGTGGATGTTTATGTCGTTACGGGCTACGAGTCAGAAGCTGTTAAGGATAAGGTATTAGAGATGTGTTCTCTAGGCTCCAATGCAAAAGGAATCATCTTATGCTCAGATAAAATGAATGAGGGAGTAAATCTTCAGCAGGCCTCATCCGTAACACTACTGGATATGCCCAGTGTGTTGAGGATTGCTGAGCAGAGAATAGGACGAATTGATCGAATGGATAGCCCTCACGATGAGATCGAGGCTTGGTGGCCAGAGGATTCAGAAGAATATTCACTGAAGGGAGATAAACGATTAATAGATACTTCTATACTTGCTGAGACCATTTATGGCTCCAATTTGAAACTCCCTAAAGCACTTAAAGATCGTCATTTTCAGAGAACCGATTCCACCGAACAGATGATACAGGAGTACAAAGAGTATGTACAGAATGACGTTGAGTGGGAGGGCATACATGACAGCTTTAAGCCAGTAGTAGAATTAAAAGAAGGCAATAGTCCACTGATTTCAGAGAATGTATATGAAAAAATTAAAGATGTACAAACAGAGATAAAGACTAGAGTCAGTTTCATCGAGGCTAACCATTCCTGGGTATTTTTTGCCCTTAGGGGTACGAAGAATCAAAGCCCCAGATGGTACCTGATAGATCATGAAAATGGATTTCATACTGAATTTCCAGACATCTGCGGACAACTCCGTAAATACCTTAGTGACAGAGTAACCAGAATGGATTGGAACCAATCAGAGCTTGACAAGTTCATTTTAAAAATGCAAGAAGAAGAGATCAGGCTTCTTCCACATAAAAGGAAACGAGCCTTGGAAGTTGCTAAAACTATCCTTGGCAATAAACTAAAATTGGAAAAAGACCCAGCTACCAAGCAAAAACTAAATGAAGTAATAAAGCTATTCAAGTATAGTGCGCACGAGGTGATTGTTGATTACTACAAATTTGCAGAGCAGTGGATACGAATACTTCATCCATATCTTGACGAAAAACGTGCCCTTGCCAAAAGAAAAAGAGCAGTTTACAATCTCAGCAGCCTAATTAGGGACTACAAAAAAATCCAACTAAGTACAGATGCCCTGAATCAAATCATTCAAAATTGTCCTTACACGGAAAAGATTGATAACAGGATTGTAGCTTGTATTATTGGTGTTGGTTTATTTAATAATCAGGCATGAGATATAATTCAGACAGTTTCGAGCTAGCCGCTACCGATTTATCCAATCATCTGAGCTGCACTCATCTTACACAACTACATCGTAAGGTTGCTTTGGGCGAGATCAAAAAACCTAGCTGGCGTGATCCGTCCTTAGATGTTCTGATCAAACGAGGTCAGGAGCATGAGGCTGCTTACGTTGAATTTCTGTCTATGAAGGGATTGAAGGTCGTGAATCTAAATGGTCAACCTATTGAAGGTGTTGCCGAGGCAATGAAACAAGGAGCAGATGTTCTTGTTCAAGCAATGCTCCAAGATGGTCAATGGATGGGGTACGCTGATATATTATTGAAGGTACCGGGCAAAAGCAAGTTTGGTAATTGGTCGTATGAAGTACAGGATACCAAGCTCGCCCAAAACACTCGGGCAGCCACCATTCTTCAGTTATGCTTTTACACTGACTTGCTTGAAAAATTGCAAGGAAATTCTCCCGAAAAAATGTATGTGGTAAAGCCTGGAGACAATTTCCCCACAGAAGAATATCGCTTCGCTGAATTTCATGCTTACTACAGACTTGTAAAGAAAAACTTTGAACAAGTAATGGCTGGATCAGCATTGCCTACTTATCCTGATCCAGTTGAGCATTGCAATATTTGCCGATGGTGGCAAGTGTGTGATAAGAAGCGGCACGATGATGATCACCTTTCTCTGGTGGCGGGCATTCGTTCTCTCCACATTGTTGAATTGCAGCGACAAAAAATCGAAACACTGGAACAATTTGCTAAAGCTGACAAACTCGAAAAGCCAGAGCGCGGGAACAAAGAGACATTCATCCGAAAGCAATCACAAGCAAAGGTTCAATTGGATGGCCGCTACCAAAATAAATTACTGCATGAACTTCTTCCTATAGACGCAGGTCGTGGCCTTAACCGTTTGCCGGAGCCGAATGAGGGTGACATCTATTTTGATATTGAGGGTGATGCTTTTTATGAGAACGGTGGGCTTGAATATGTTCTTGGTTATGCCTACATGGAGAAAGGTAATTTGGTTTACAAGAGGTTGTGGTCTACGAATCGCGTTGAAGAGAGAAGAGCTTTTGAGCAGTTCATGTATTTTATATCAGAACACTGGAAGCGCTTTCCTAAAATGTATATCTATCATTTTGCTCCTTATGAGCAGGCCGCCATCAAAAGATTAGCCCACGTTCATGCAACGTTCGAGAAAGAAATGCATGAATTATTACGAGCTGAACGATTTATCGATCTCCACGCGGTATTTAAGGAAGCCTTGCTGGCCAGTGTTGAGAGTTACTCTTTAAAGGAATTGGAAAAATTTACTCAATATACCCGTAAGGTGGTATTACATGATGCGAGCGTTGCTAGAAAATCTGTAGAGGTAGCACTTGAATTGAATGACTTCAAATCACTATCGAAGGAAGCCATTCAGATCGTTGAAGATTATAACGAGGATGATTGTCTGGCTACTGAAGCGCTGCGCAAATGGCTAGAAAATGTGCGGGCAGAACTTGTTAAATCAGGTAAGGAATTTCAACGTCCTGAATTAAAGACTGGTGAAGCAAGTGAAAATGTTCAACAGTTGGACACAAGATCGTTGCGTCTTTTTAAGGCTTTAACAGAAAAGCTACCCGAAGACAGATTGATTTGGAATGTAGAGCACAAGGCCAAGTGGTTACTGGCGCACCAGATTGAATACTTCAGAAGGGAAGATAAAAGTGCATGGTGGGAGTTTTTCAGGGTGCATGAACTGGAACATGAAGATCTTCTTGATGAGCGAAAGGCAATCACAGGCCTTGAATTTGTAGCTGTACTTCCTAAAGAAGGTAAGGAGAGAAATGTTACACATCGCTATAAGTATCACCCACAGGAATTAAGCATTGATGAGGGTGATGAAGTAATTGCCGTGAAGGGGGAAAAGATTGGCTCGGTAAGGGCTATCTCCCTTGAAAACTACACCGTAGATATTAAAAAGACTGCGAACACTGAAAATGTTCACCCCCAGGCAGTCCATGTATCCGAGAGAGTTGATCCGGGAGCGTTGGCTACATCCTTAATCGATTTGGCTGCTGCAGTTGACGAATATGGATTGGATCACAACTGGCCTTACCATGCTTCTAAAGATTTATTGATGAAGAGAAAACCGAGGTTGATAGGAGGCAAAGAGGGAGCGGACATACTTCCCGGTGAAGACTTGGTTGAAGGAGCGGTACGCATTGCATCAGCACTTGACCGGAGTGTACTCGCCATACAAGGCCCTCCAGGTTCTGGCAAAACGTATACAGGTGCTACGATGATCATAGCGCTGGCGAAAGCTGGAAAGAAAATTGGAATTACGGCTGTAAGTCATAAAGTAATCCGGAATCTTGCAGTGGCCACCATAGAACGTGGCAGCGAACTAAAGTTCAAAGTTTCTTTTGTTCATAAAAACAGTGAGAAAAGTGACAACCTTCCTGATGAAATAATTGAAGTGGACAAATCCGATAAGGCGAGAGCGGCATTGAATGAAGGGAAGGTAGTATGTGGTACAGCCTGGTTGTGGGCGGAAGATAATTCAAGAGAAGTCCTTGATTATTTGTTTGTGGATGAAGCCGGGCAAATGTCTCTCTCTCAAGTGCTGGCGGCTTCGCGTGCAGCCAAAAATCTCATCCTCTTAGGCGACCCTCAACAATTGGAACAACCCCAACGCGGATCACACCCGGAAGGTAGCGATGTTGCTGCGCTGACTTACCTACTCGATGGGTATCCCACCATGCCAAAAGGTAAGGGTCTGTTCTTAGAAGTTACTCAAAGGCTGCATCCCAACATTTGCCGGTTTACTTCCGAAATTTTTTATGAGGGTCGTTTGACATCTTTACCCGGTTTGGAAAGACAGCTCATTGGAGGTAATACACCCTTTGATGGAGCTGGACTTTTTTACTTTCCAGTCGATCATCGCGGCAACCAAAATAAATCTTCCGAGGAAGTGAATGCTGTGGCAGAGATTGTTGCAAAGCTTCTTTCGGTTGGACAATGGACAAATGCTAAAGGGGAAACTCAGCCACTACAAAAAGAAGATATTTTAATAGTTGCGCCTTATAACGCTCAAGTTGCAGCATTAATTGAAAAATTACCCGGAATGCGGATAGGAACTGTGGACAAATTTCAAGGTCAGGCAGCACCAATTGTAATTTACAGTATGACGGCTTCCTCTGTTGAGGATGCTCCAAAAGGAATGTCTTTCCTGTTTAACCCAAATAGACTGAACGTAGCTACAAGCCGGGCTAAGGGCGTATGTATTTTAGTAGCCAACCGAAAATTGCTCGAGCCTGAATGCAAAACGATTGATCAAATGAGATGGGCGAATGCGTTGTGCTCTTTTAAGGAAATGGCAAAAACAATAACTAAAGCCAATTGAATCAGCCGACTCTATTCTCTCTGTACTGATTTTTTATATTGGTCAAAAAATATTTTCCAATTGAACCGCTCCTCAGGTCATGGTATACATTCTCCGGTACATCATAATATTCCCATGCCTCTCCATTTTTTCTAAATACTATCTCCAGAGTTGATGTATCAGGATCATACCCAACACTTGTCGCCATAGATGAGTCAACATTTTGCCTTTCCATCATAGTTTTAAGATTTTTGTTCTCTAATTCGTGTTACTACAGTTTTGTAATTTTCAGCATTTTCAGGATGTGCTACCTTCCATCCTTCGACTAACTTTGGATCATCGCTTGTTGGTTGAGGCATATTCAATCTAATCCTAACTCTTGAAGGAATTTTAATTGCTTCACCTACAATAATAGCTTCACCAGTTCTCAATGCTGGAAGTAAATCAATTAAGCTATTCAAGTTGTCCGGTGCAGAAGATTTAACAATTGATTGGTCGCTTGAGTTTGTGAGTCGTAATGAAATATAGGTCCCAACCTGCGCTAATATTGTTTCTGAAATTTCGGATGGCCTTTGCGAAATTACGAGGGCGCCAAGTCCAAATTTTCTTCCTTCTTTGAAGACTTGTTCAACAGCTTGCTTTGAATAACTGCTACTGTCACTTTTGTTTAAGTATGTGTGGGCTTCTTCGTATGCAAGTAATAGAGGTCTTTTTTTGCCCGTATATGTTTCACCTCTTCCCCAAAACATACTGTCATACACAAAACGAGTGATCAACCCTACGGTAATATCCAAAACCTCAAATGGGACTCCATTTAGATCCAATATTGCGAGTTTGCTTGAACTCCCAATCCATCCATTTAATAAGTCATGTAAATCTTTCGTTCCTGCCGTTCCCTTGAAGTTCCCCGGATTGAAAAGAAAATCGAATCTACTGTCCTTAATTCGTGACAGAATTTTCTTTTCGTAGGCGAAAAACTCTGCGTGTTTTGATTTGAATGGAGACTGATTATTTAATGCATAAGGTGTAAACGTTGCACCAACCAAATTTTCAAAATCACCTATTCCAGTTTGACTTGAAGCTGCTTTAGTTTGATCATCTCTATTTGAAATAGTAAATGTGGCGTTTAACCACCAATTCATTTCCCACCATAATTTTTTAATGCTAAACGGAATCGGGGAATCTGCGGTGATAAGATTTTGATTCACAGTACCAGAAACTAAAACATTATTTTCCTTCTTAAAATCAGTAATGAACTCTCTAAATCTTCTATATTCTGGTCTCGAGTCATCTGAAGGTTTAGCTCCAACAAGGAAAAAAGCTAGCTCATCAAAATTCATCAGCCAAAATGGAATGAACAATGGGTTTTCCGCATCCTTTATTTTGAAAACTCTTGCGTCTGGAAACGCAGAAGCATACTCACCGTGTGGATCAACTAAAATTATTCTTGAGCCAGTATAATCAGTGAGTATCGCCTTAATTATGCTTACTGTAGTATTTGACTTACCACTGCCGGTTGAACCAAGAATCGCGCAGTGACGCAAAACGAGTCTATGGAGATCCACATAAACAGAAAGGTTTTCAGATGAGGAGTGTTTTCCAACTTCTATTGAACCTTCATCCCTTTTTCCATAGATGTCAAACAGGTCTTTTTCAATTACTATATGAACTTCATCATTTATAGTTGGATAAGTGCCAATGCCTTTTTCAAATTCGCCATCTCCAATTTTTTCTCCAACAAGCTGAACAGATAAAAACCTAGCACCAAAATTATATTTAAATTGCAATTCGTCCGATTTGCTTGGGGTATTACTAACAGAGGAGACAATGCCATAAAGGGTTATGTTTCCAATAGGAATTTTTATAAAGGTTCCTATTTGGCCAATTTTATATAGCCTACCATTTATAATGGGAGCAGCTGATGGAATGTCGTTAGACACTTCAACTTCGACAGTACTAGAGTCAACACGGATGATGTTACCAAGGTATGTGATATCAGTTTTCATTTTATTGAGGCATCTATCGCTTCCTTCTTTCCAGAATTAATTATTAGAAAGTCGACAAGTTTATTGAAATCCCCTAGCGTAAATGTGCTATCCGTTTCGTTCCAATAGTGTTCAAACTGCTTTTTATCTTTTTTGAATTCATCTAACTCAGGAAATTCCCATTCACCTAGACTTCCAGTAATTATCGCTTTTTTGGGGCCGAAAACGTTCAAATTCATATAGGTCGCTATTTGGCTATGTAGCTTCACCACCTCTTCGTCTTTAAAAAAATAAACCATTGCGAATAGGCGGCTATTTTGCCTTAGGCAATTGAAAACTATTTCATTGATATGTTGATCTGAGAATGAGTATCCAGTAAATACGAAGAGAAGTTCACCATTCAGCAGATAATTCTTAAGTCGATCAAAGTATGCTAGGAAGGGTTGCTTTCGAGATGCGTCATACTTTTCTTTTGATGGATATATTACTAATTCATTCTCCATTTTTTTAATATCCTCAATTTTTCCAATTCGTATTATATTTTGAGAGTTCGTTTTGCTATCAAGCTTCCAAAACCAACTTAGTGAACCATGTATCTTCCATAGCCTGATCCAATTTTTCGTTAAATCCTCTTTCCCAATAAAAGTGTCAATGCTATCTGGCCAGAAAAATGGCTCATACGAACCCACAAATCCATCAAAATAAGGAATGCGACTTTCTTCAAGTGACTTCTCAATTATTAAATCGTAATTAGTTGTGAATACCTCTTTTGAAAATTCTCTATTAAGTATATTCAGCCATGCGAAGAACCTCTTTGGGTTTTGCAAATCAGCAGTCTTCTCTTTTTCAAAAATTTTGTTGTAAATCTTTGTACAAATTTCTTTGTCCAGTTCCTTAGCAGCTTTTCCAGTGACTTTAATATAATCCTTATCGCTCTCACCCGTTATTTCCCTTATTCTCCGAATTTGATTCAAAATGTCTTCAATGTTTACTTGTTTATCTTTGATTGTTAAGGCCAAATCATCTTTAATAAGCAAGAAGCTCTTCTTTAGGTCCACAGAAAGATCATCCTCAACTGCCTTTGTAAGCATCTCTATATTTGGAATACTAAGGGCACACGAAGTGCCTGCTCCAAAGAAAAACCCAATGTTCTTAGCATATGCTAATTGATTTTTGATCTCATTGATTTCTTTCGTTAGGCTGATTTTGGGCATAAAAACAAATGGTTAAGACCTAGAAGGAGCTTTTAATACAGTTGAAATAGCTTGAAAGTAAATTCAGAGAATACGTCCATTAGATATGTAGTTACATTGATTCAATACCAACGTCTTTTCTCCTTTCTGTGGGCTTCAGTAAGAAGAATCTTAGATTAGCTAATTTACACTTTTATTGAGAATTCCTGCACTAACTGCCTGGCAAAAAGGGAATCTTACCACTGCTGATGGCGGACTCTATCCCTTCCTTTATCTTGCTAAAAAAGCTCTTGCTTTCTAATTCAACAAGGCCTACGTAAACCTCGGAACTTCCAACGTCTATTTTAGTATAGTCCTTCTTGTTCTTTTCCGTGGTTAAATCGATTTGGATTTTAAATTTGAAAATAATCTCTTGTTTTGAATCCATTACCTCAATCTTGAAGAATCCCAACGACTCAGTGACTTTCTGATTCTCCCATGCGAAAATGTATGTCTGCTTGGTAGGTTTTTCTCCCTCAAGCAAAGACTTTATTAATTGGGACTTGTCCATAGGGCATCAATTTTCTTCAACAATCTTAATCTCTTCTTCAGTCAACTCATAAATCTGGTAAATCAGGTTATTAATTTCACTACGGATGGTATCCCTGACTACTGAATTTGGTTCTTTCATCGACATAATCTCATCAACTTTTTTCTCAAGCCTACCGATACTTTTGGGTTGCTTTGGAATTGGGATACTTTTGATGTAACGAGACTCAAAACTATACCACCCGCCCCGCATTTGAGTAGAGGTTTTGCTTATATACCACGCTGTGATTGGGCTATTTAAAATTGCCATCAAGTACTTTGGAGATATTCCGGGCTTTGGGATTATTCCGTAACCTCCTGAAACACCCCCTGTAAACATGAACTCTCCATTTTCATCGAATGAAAATCTTGGACTTGGCGCTATGTCAGGTGTAAATATTTTTGGCAAAAGAATCACATCCAAGGCTTGATTCCTACCAAAGGCATACCAATTGAGTCCACCAAATTTCCCATTCTCACGATTTTCGAGAAACTTTTTGTGGTCATTCAAATAAGACCAAATCTTAGGTGTTTTCTTTTTCAAGATTTCAGAGCTTATCAATTTTCCTTTCTGGTATGGAAAAAGAATTAATAGATCTGTATTAGATATTCGATAAGGGCTACTGTCACCACCTTTTATCAACGGAAACAAAAGCTCCTTTTCAAGTTCGTATCCCCTCTCATTCTCTCGACAAAATACATTATATGATGTCTGAGTTTCAGACACTTTTTCAACGATATACACCTTATCAGCGCTCGTTTTAAGCCCTTGAAATATTCTGTCGGTAAATTCTTCCAAATTAGAATTTTGCTTCATTAGTCGTTCAAGCAGACTACTAGCCTTCTTATCAAGAAAGACCCATTCATCCTTCGTAAGAGATTTAGCTTCGCTTTTCTGAAAAACTATATTTTCAGACTTACTTAAATCATCAAAATCACTACACTGGAAAAACTCAATTACATCATTTTTTCCTTTGTTCATAAAGAATAAACCTGTGTATGTAGTCGCGTCAGCAAAGACTTGTTCTGCTCCAAAATGAATAATTCTTCGTAGGAAGGAATTATCAATTATGAATTCTCTGATCTTAGTCCCATAGTTGGCATTCATGAACTTATGAGGCATAATAAAACAAAAGTCTCCCTTCATCCTCAATATTCTGTGTCCGAGTTCAATGAATGGGACATATAGGTCATAATTGCCAGAATTTGTTGAGTAAAAGCTTCTATTGTAGTGATCTACAATTCCCTCACTGGTTTGTCTTAAGTCTTGCATTCGTATGTATGGAGGATTTCCAATGACTGTGTCAAATCCAATAAAATTTCCTTCCTTATCAAGCACTTCCGGAAATTCAAATCGCCACTCAAAAGCGTCTTTGTAAATAGCGCTACTTTTTATTTCCTCTATCTCTACGGCCAGTTTATTGATCTCAGCTTCCAATTTCTCCTTTCTCTTCAGTTGTTCCCTTTTCTCTTTTTCCGTAGGTTCAAATACCAGCGCCTGGTTGAGCAAATTAAATAACTCACCACTTCGCTTACTTATCAGCGTTACCTTCGGATCGTTCTTGCCAATCTCTGTACGAAAGTCTTTCTTTATTTGCTCAATCAATTTTTCAAATCCACGCTTCACTTCCTTATCGGTAGCGTTCTTATAGTTATTTACAAAAGCCCTGTAGTCGTCAATGCTGTACTTTATACTTTTCAACGATTTGCTTAAATCAGCATCGAAAGGGAAACGACTGATCAGTGAATTTCCTTGCTTAATATTGATATCAATGTTTGGGAGGGTTTCAAGCTCTTTGTACTTGCTTTCGGTAGTGTAGTATGCGTTCTTCAGTAGTTCAATCCACAAACGCAACCGGCAAATCTTTACGGAGTTAGGGTTTATGTCCACCCCAAAAAGACAGCTTTCAATAAGCGTTTGCTTCTCATGAAACAAAGCCTCCTGCACGCGTTGACTTTCTTTATTGCCCGGCTTGTATTCAAAAAATTCGTTATGACCGGTTGAAACAATCAGCTCATCGTTAACTACCTCTACTGCATACTCCCGTAAACGATTTCCTTTACGGTCTGTCAAGATTCCAAGTTCGGATTTAATGGCAATGATCTCGTTTAATGCCGAAACGAGAAAGTGTCCGGAACCTACAGCAGGGTCGCAAATTTTCAGGTTATTGATAATGTCATTGGATTCTTTTACATCATCAATCTTATTGTAGAGTTGTTCAAACTTTTCAAGTTCCCATTTTTTCGCTTCATTGAATTTCTGCACAACAGCTCTCCGAATAGTTTCACGGCACATATACATAGTGATAAAGCCAGGAGTAAAGAACGAACCATCTTTGTAGCCATTGATTTTTTCAAAGATCAATCCTAACACAGAGGCATTGATCAGTGTTTTACTTTCCTCTTGTATCTCTTCTTTTCCCTCAGAGCTAAAATCATAAGCATCCAGGAATTCAAAAAGGTATTGAAGTGTTGGTAATTCACCTTCGCGCTTTTTACCATTCTCTGTTTTGAGCACGGTAGACCCGGAAATTTTGAGTTTCACCCCGTCATCCAGACTATTAATGCGAAGGGTATCATCCTCCAGCGCGCTAATGTCAAACAGAGAACTATTCAAGTAAGGAACCCGTGCAAATTTATCGCGGATAGCTCCTGTCCGTTCACTCTCTTTCCGGGCTAATACCTGAAAAAAGAGCTTGTTCAGTTCATCGTAGTTGGGTATGGTTTTAAAGTCAAGGAACTTATATAGTTTATCGCCAGCATGATAAGTCAACAATTGGCCTTCGAGCAACTTGAGAAACAGGATCCGGTTAATCCAGGTGATACACAACTCCAATGCAACATTGAACAAACGCTCTTCATTTTTCTCACCAAAGTCTGCACCACCTTTTGGCAATTTATGAAGACGATCTTCCGCTACTAAACTATTGATAGAGTTCTCCAGCAGCGATCCGGCATCGGGTTTCTCCTTCCGTTGAATGAGCTTCTTTCCACCCTCTTTCTTTTCTTCCAAACCGATAATGTGAAGGAGTTCACTGTAAAATTTCGTATCGAGAGAATTGCTGTCGTTAGCAAAGGGTTGCTTTAATAAATGAGCGGGAGAGAGAATCTTGAAGAGATCAATGAGTTTTGAGTCATCTTTTGGATTGTCGTTCTTGGCAAATTTCGCCACTTCACGGAGATCAAACCGCGTGAACTTTATTTCTTCTTTAAGATTCTTTAAAAAAGGTTTTGCGATGTCATTATAAAACAGATCACGATCAGTTCTTGCTTTTTGTCCACTTTTCCATTCGTTGAAGTCCTTCATCAGGCTGCTGCACTTGTAGAACAGGTTATCAAATACCGATGCATCAAACACAAACCACTCGTAGGTGTTTGTAATAATTAGGTATTTAATGTCAATGTTACCGTGATCAACTCTCTCCTGAAGGTAGTAGAGCATGAGTTCGTGAGTAGCCTTAGTGTTCAGGTCATCAACACTGACCATATCTGGTGATGCCGGACGCTTAGCTTCAATAATGACAACCGGTTTTTTGTCCTCATAAATAGCCAAGTCAATTCGGCCCTTGGTATTGATCTGGTTTTTACCGTTGTAGTATGTATCGTAAAGAAATTTCGTGACAAGATTTTTTACATACTCCTCACTTTCTTTTTCGTTGATGCCATTGAGAAACTCTACCAGGTTCTTTCTAAAAAGCTCGATACTGGTACGAGCGACCTTCTCTTTGAGGTAGGCTTTGTTTAGGGATTGTTTCGGAGTGAGAACAGTCTTTTGATCCATTAAAAAGAAGCTAGGATAATTTAGGATACAAAATAGGAAATTAGCCCACGGAAATAAATGGTTGGTTACTCATTGGTTCAATTTCCCTGAAAATCTGATCATCGAAAATGGCAAGTGTCGAACCACCCGCGAAAACGAGGTAATCCTTTCTTTAAAGGTCTTTGAAGAAGGATTCTAAAAAGGAAAACCCGACCGGACAGTCGGGCTTTCCCATTGAGTACCCAAGGCCGGAATCCCTGCCTGCGCTGCCGCTTCGGCAGGCAGGGAACCGGGGTTCAATAAATTTATTTATGAAACTTCGCGGTAGGGAAATACAGTGAATAGGCACGGCAGTCAGGTATACCTAAAAATAAGAGCCCTCAGATTATACTGAAGGCTTTGTACCCAAGGCCGGAATCCCTGCCTGCGCTGCCGCTTCGGCAGGCAGGGAACCGG
>ERZ1292625.323-Hain-H41-01um-R1-323-length-77347-cov-6_pt1 | contig 77347 bp, 80 predicted proteins | sample MGYA00564400_ERZ1292625 | MGnify/ENA primary metagenome ERZ1292625 (study PRJEB36523, sample SAMEA6512639) | groundwater metagenome | collected 2019-01-08 | study: AquaDiva: Metagenomics assemblies of 32 groundwater samples | reverse complement strand
ATTGTAAGGAGCGCTAAAAATTTGGACCTTCCGGAGGAAATTAAAGCAATTCCGCCAAAAACTAAAGTGAGTACCCAGTAAAGCACTGAGACTTGGGGTTGGGTAAAACCAAGGTCTAAAAGCCTATGATGAAGGTGCCCTCTGTCCCCCCACACTGGAGACTTTCCCTGAAGCAGTCGTCTTGCTATGGTGATTAACGCATCAAGTGTAGGGACTATCAAAACAAAAGTTGCCGCAGCTACTTTAGTACCGGCCATGATAGAAGTTATAGCAATGAGAAAGCCCATAGTTGTGGCCCCAAATCCCCACATTATTTTTGATGGGTGCCAGTTATAAGGAAGAATGCCAAGGCTTGCCCCTGCCGCTATTGCCGCAATTCTTGCGGTATGAATCTGCTCCGGGTCTATTTTTAGAAGTCTTAGTGAAAGTACTGCAACAATAGTGCATGTTATTGCTGTCATACCGCTGAATTGACCGTCAACTGCATTTGACCAGGACAACATGTTCATAATCCATAAAACCCAAAGAACTGTGACTATATCGGCAATCGGAAGAATTGTAAATTTGAGAGTAAATAGTGAAATTGGAATTTTGAACATATCGAGCCTGGTTATACCATCAACAGGATTTGCAAAAAAATAGATGTGTAGATCAGAAATGATAAGTACCAAAATTACAATCAGAGCAAGTAGAATTAACCTTAAATAAGGACTTATGTTTTTTTTATCATCCCAGAGACCAAGAAGTGTTGTTGCAAGCGTTCCTATAAAAAGACCCGCTGTTTCCCGATTAAAAGGTATTGCAACTAAAGCTACTAAAATAAAGGCTAAATAAAAGGCCACCCCCCCAGCTCTTGCTGAGGGTTTTTTGAGAATCATCCCGGGGTGTATGTGAATATTAGGATCTGTCACAAGCCCATAGGACTTAGCCATCTTTATTACAAGTGGAACAAGCATAAAGCACAATGCAAAGGAAACTATAGCAAGAGGGAAAAGCTCCTTAATACCGCCTTCTAAAAGAGGGTGAAATGCTGAGGATGCCTTAGCAATTATTCTGATTTCAGAAATGAAGAGAAAAAAAGAGGCCACGGACAAAAAAGAAAGAGTTGTGATTGACGCATCTTTATTTCTTTCTCTAAGCAGGAGATTTAGAAAAGGGATAGTTGAAAAAGTTAAGGAGAGGATTGCAACGGGAATCAAAAAGATCATTGCAGATTGATCCAGCTGATAACTGCCCCAGGGTTTTGTATACCAAAATGGGATTAGAGGGTTTATGCTTACAAACCTGAACCATGCGTACCAAACACCAATCAGCCCAAGAACAACATTAAGCCCCAGGATTGAAAGCATTCCCCGCTCTTTAATTAAGGGTATTTCCAATACCTTTTTACCTAAATTACTGTTCAGCATACTTATTTCCTGACTTTGGGAGTAAAATGCAGATTTTTGTATCGTTTCCCAAGCATCATTTTAGTTTCCGCTTCCAGAAAAGGAATAAAAGAGAAAGTGAGCAAATTCACAAGAATTAAAGGGCCTTCAAGATAACTTAACCACCTTTTCCATATAGGCCATTCTTTTGGAAAGGGTCCTGCAAGTTTTTGTCTTAAAATTGAGAAAGGAAGCAGAAATATTAATCCCACGTTTAAAATGGTGCTTGTAACATCCGGAAGATTGTATGCAATAGTTGTTTGCCTAACGTTTTGATTAACAAATGTAAGAATGGCAAACCCAAAAGTTATCAAAAACACCATAGTTCTAAAGATTAAGTGCCTTTCCGCTTTGTTTAATGACCATAAAATTTTGGTTGTTGTTGGGATGTCTTTATTTTTAATGAAACCTTTGAATGCCAGAGGGGTTGTTACGCTACCCCACCCCCATCTTAGAAGTTGTTTGTACAGGCTTTGGTGGGCTTTTAAAAAAGTCTCGCCTTGAACAGCATCAGATGAGTTTGGAACATAAAAGATTGCAGGTTTAAAATCACCATTTCTTGCAAAAAAAGCTCGCCAGTAGAAAACGGTATCATCTATTAAACCAACATCCCAATAATTTGCGGCAATTAATGTATCCAGAGATGCAGAATAACAGGAAAATGTTTCTTTAGTTTCAGAGCTTAGAGTCCAGGATGCAAGCGTACCCAGAGTCACGCTGTTTGCCTCTATGCGCATAAGAGTATGCACTTTCCAGATGTTGTTATTGAATTGGAATACGGCAGTTGAATAGAAATGGTTGTCTCTTTTGTCTGTTGTTAAATAACAGTGTGTTAGCCTGCCTATAAATTCTTTGTGCAAACAGGTATCGGCATCAAAAGTGGTAAAGATAAAGTCTCTAGTGTTCAAACCTCTTTTTGTCAATTCTTCTACAGCGTGGGTAGTTCCATAAGTTCTGTTTGCGGCGCCCCCTCCAACTAACTCTCCGGGTATGCCTGCAGGGTGAATATAGAAAAGAATTTCCCCGAGTTGCCCTTTGTAGCGCTCTTTTAAGATGTCAAGAGACTTGGAAACGCTCTCTGCCCCTCTTTCTTCACAGGCAATAACTATAAAGATATTTTGAAATAACGGGTAATTTTGCTCTGCCAAGCTTTTGACTGTTTGGTCAAGAATTTCAAGTGATTCATTTACTGTTGGTATTACAAGAAGGTGTTTAACTTCCTTAAGAGTCTTGGGGAGAGTAGTCTTGTCCGGAAGGTTTGAGAAGTCCAGTTCCCCGCACTTTTTAAACCAATCTGTGGCCGTTTCTTTTTTATAGCGTTTGTAGCCAATTATTAGTCCCACCGTGTGCGTGAAAGCCAAATACACCCAGTAAATTGCAAGAAAAGTCAAGAAAAGTGCAACCAAAGTAGGAGATAGTATTCCAAGCCAAATAGGGGAAAGCAGAGTAAGCCAGGTAATAAAACCCGGTACAAACTGAAGTATTTTATCAAGTTTTGAGTTGTTATCTATAGTCATAACTGTCAGATTTCAAAAAGTATTTGGGCATTTTTGGTTGTGATTCCTGCAGCCTCTTTAGGGGGCACACCCCAAATGTGGGAAAGCTTATTGGCAACCATTACTACGTTTGCGGGCTCGTTCCTTGTCCCTTTGAGTTTCTCTGGGGCAAGATAGGGAGAATCCGTTTCAACCAACACTCTATCTCTGGGAATACTTTTTACCACATCTTCAAGATTTTTGCCCGATTGGTAGGTGAGTATACCGGTAAAAGAAATGTAAAGACCAAGGGCAACAACTTTTTCTGCAAAAGCAACGCTTCCTGTAAAACAGTGCATCACACCTCTTAGCCTTTTGGTACTTTCATAATAAGACAGGGCTTTTAGTATATCTTCATCAGCGTTTCTGTTATGAATAATCAGAGGAAGGTTCAACTCTACGGCTTTTCCTACTTGCATTCTAAACTTCTGATTTTGCTCATCCTTGGAAGTTTTGGAACTTTTTAAATAATCAAGTCCGCATTCTCCTATGGCTATAACCTTACTGTTTTTTGCCAGAAGGTCAAGCCTGTCTCTCAAGTGAGGGTTGTTTTCAATGTTTTCATCAGGATATACCCCAACAGCCGCAAACACCCCTTCATATTTTTCTGCAAGTTTCAAAGCTTTTTCACTGTCCAGAAGGTTAGTTCCTACAGTTATTATTTTTAAAACACCAGCCTTATAAGCTTTATCCAACACACCTTCTAAGTCCTTCTCAAAAACATTATCCGTAAGGTGTGCATGGGTATCTATAAGCATACAGTATGCAAATAATAGCACTTTTTGTATAATCCAAGTCACTATGCATGTTGATAAAAATCAAGATCTTGAAACCCTGGTAAAACTAAGTCCGGCCCTCCTGCCTAAAAATATTGCGGTTGCGCTGGACGGCAATAGACGCTGGGCAAAAAAGCTTGGACTTCCGGAGATTGAAGGACACAGAGTCGGGGTTGAGAATACCAGAAGACTTATAAAAAGGGCTTCGGAACTTGGAGTAAAATCAATCACATTTTGGATCTTTTCAACTGAGAATTTCAGGAGGGACAAAAACTTTTTAACAGACATTTTTAGCCTGGCCCGTGAATATTTGGGAAATGGGAAATACTTTGACGAGTTGAATGCTCTTGGAGCAAAAGTCAGTTTCATTGGTGACTTAGGAAGTTTTCCAAAAGATATTTCTGAGAAAGTTTTATATTATGTCTCAAAAAGTAAGCCTTCCAAACATGTAATAGACGTGGTTTTTGCCTTTGGTTATGGGGGAAGAGATGAAATAGTAAGAGCTGTTAAAAAAGTTGTAAAAGCTAAAATCTCAGAAGATGAGATAACTGAAGAGGTGTTGTCAAAGCATATGGATTTTAAGGAAGAGATAGATCTTTTGATAAGAACAGGAGGAAAAGTAAGGACCTCTGGATTTTTGATTTGGCAGGCCCCTTACGCGGAACTTTATTTTACAGATACTTTATGCCCTGATTTCAAGGAAGAGGAGTTTGATAAGGCAGTTTCCTATTTCACTGAGTGCGCCAGAAATTTTGGCAGATAGCTTTAATATCTTTGTTTTACCTTACTAACAATGATTATAAGGACACTCAATAATACTAAATTTAGTATAGTTAACGCCTCAAAAGCTTTGAGTGTTGCAATTAGCGTAATTATTAAAGCTAAAGCAAACGAGCCTTTAAAACCTTTTCTGTAAAGCCTTTTCAAGGGGGTATTTCTTGGAGCCTTGATAAACCTTAAAACGTAATTTATCAAGGAGTTAAGTAGCGTAATAAATGCAAGAAATACCATCAGAAACAGAATTCTATTGACTATATTTGTGTAAGGGTCGGTTTTTGTGACAATGATAACCAAACCTGATAAAAGTAAGATATCCGTTAAAATTATTGTAAGTATGAATCTAGCCACAACCTCATAATAAAAGAGTACTGTTATAATTTAAAGCATGAGTAAAAGGAAGAACATATCAGAGAAGAAAACTGACAACTACGCAAAAAATTTTGACCTTTTGTATGAAGACTTGAATACCGAGCAAAAAGAAGCCGTTGAAGCAATTGATGGTCCTGTTCTTGTAGTTGCAGGCCCGGGAACCGGAAAGACTCAAGTTCTATCAATGAGAATTGCCAACATTTTAAAAAAAACTGATACGGCGTCCTCTGCAATCCTTGCCCTTACGTTTACAGAATCCGGAGTCAAAGCTATGAGGGAAAGGCTTTTATCTATCATTGGTCCGGAAGCCTACTATGTATCAATTTACACTTTCCACTCTTTCTGTTCCGATGTATTAAAAACAAACCCTGATAAATTTGTAATCTCAGAAGAAATTGAACCGCTGTCAGATTTGGAGAGAATAGGCATTTTTAGAGAAATTCTGAATGAAAACACCTTCAAATATATTAAACCATTTGGTTCCCGCTACTACTATGTGAAAGCGCTAATAAAAACAATACAGGATCTAAAACGTGAGGGGGTTAAAGCAAAGGCTTTTGTAGAATTGCTTGATAGTTTTGATTTATCTTTGGAAGATAAAGGAAAGTTGTTGGAGGTAGCCCGTGCTTATGAACTTTATCAGGCAAAACTGGCTCAAAAAGCCCGATATGACTTTGAGGATATGATAAATCTTGTGATCGAGCGTTTTGATGAGGACAAGGAACTGCTTGCCGATTATCAAGAGAGGTTTTTATATATTCTTGTTGATGAATATCAGGACACTAACACCCCTCAAAATAGAATGATAAGTCTACTTGCAAGTTATTGGGGAGAAGATGCTAATGTTTTTGCGGTGGGAGATGACGCCCAATCAATTTATAGATTCCAGGGAGCTTCAATTCAAAACATTTTATACTTTAGAGATTTCTTTCCGGGGGTCAAAACCATCACATTAAAGAAAAATTATAGAAGTAATACAGGCATTATTAAAGCCTCAGAAGAATTAATAAGCAACAACGAAGTATCTATCACCAACTTTATTAAAGACTTGGACAAAAACCAGGAAGCAGCTTCAAAGGTTTTAGAAGAAACTTTTAATAAAGTGGAAGTTGGGCACTTTTCTTCAGGCATTACAGAAAGTTTTTTTGTTGCACGCAAAATTCAAAAACTTGTTGAAGAGGGGGTCCAGCCATCTGAAATAGCTGTTATTTATAGAAATAACAGGGATTCCAAGGATTTTTCAGACATGCTTGCCAGAATGGGCATTAGCTTTAACTTGCTTGGTGGAGAGAATGTACTTGAAGATCACGATATTGAAAAGCTTCTAAAACTCTTTGATGTGATTTTGAAAGTGAGAAATAAAGAAGAGGATATTGATCTTTTTACCATATTAAACTACGATTTTTTGAATTTTAATTATGTAGACACACTTAAACTCTCCCGTTTTGCAAGCACAAAAAAAATAAATTTTGTGGAAGCCATAAATCATGCAGATTTTGAGGGCTTGTCAGAAGTGAAAGATGTACAGGCGTTTAGAGATTTCTTGGATACTCTGCTAAGGTGGCAGGGTTATGATGCTAATCTTACTTTTGTTGAATTTTTTGAAAAAGTGATTGAAGAATCAGGGTTTTTAAACTTCCTGCTTAAAAGTAAAAATAGCGTTGAGAAGCTTAATAGGCTTAACTCTTTATTTGCTGAAATTAAAAAACTGAATATTGCGGATCATGCACTCAACTTGCAAAAGTTTATGGAGGATGTAGCTATCTTGAGAGACAGTGGCATTGCCATAAATGAGGAAGATTTAAATATAAGAACAAATGCTGTTTTACTCACAACGGCACACAAATCTAAAGGCCTTGAGTTTGAGTATGTATTTATAGTGAAAGCGTTTGACGGTAAATGGGGAAACAACAAATTAAGGGAGCTTATCAAGCTTCCTGAAGGTCTGGTTGAAGCCACCTTACAGGTTGGGCGTCTAAAACCTGCTGTTAATGGGAAAAGTATAGATAATACAGAAAAAGAAGCTAAACAAAAAGAGAAAAATGAAGATGAAAGAAGGCTTTTTTATGTGGCTATGACCAGAGCAAAGTGCAAAATCTTTATAACTTATGCAGATTCCTATCTTACGGAATCGGGAAGTAGGGAAGCTATTCCTTCCATGTTTATTTCAGAAATCTCAAAGGCTAAAAAAAATGACATAGACATACTAAAATACGAGTCGGCAGTAAAAGAAATCCTCAAAGATATTTTAAAACCAATAGCCGGTGTGTCAGCTAGTATTGAGGAAAAAGATTTTTTAAAAACAACTCTTGCAAACTTTCCTCTCTCAGTAACGGCTCTTAATACTTACTTGGAATGCCCTTACAAGTTTAAATTAAATAATCTGTTAAGAACCCCAAGAGCTAAGGACAAGTATCTGGCGTTTGGAACAGCTTCTCACACAGCCTTGGAAAAGTTTTTCAGAGCATTTAAAAATGAAGGAAGGTTGCCTGATTTCACATACCTGCTTGAAGAGTTTGAAACAGCAATTTCCACTGAAATACTGACTAGAAGCGACTTTTTGGAAAGCCTTGAAAAAGGAAGAGTTATACTAAAAGCTTATTTTGATGCCTATAAAGATGAGTTTATAAAGCCTCTATTTACTGAGAAATTTTTTGGTTATTCTAATGGAAGAATTTATCTTGATGATATTGCGTTAAACGGAAAAGTTGATCGAATTGATCTTATTGACCCTAAAACCAAAAGTATTAGGGTGGTTGATTACAAAACAGGAAAACCAAAATCAAGAAATGAAATAGAAGGGAAAACAAAATATTCAACCGGGGCATATAAAAGGCAATTAGCGTTTTATAAACTACTGGCAGATCTTGATAGGACTTTTAACTTTACTGTTGTTGAAGCACAACTTGATTTTGTTGAGCCTGAAAAAAATGGGGGATTTGTAAGGCACTCCTTTAGCATTTCAGATGAAGAAATCCTTGAATTGAAAAGTCTTATAAAAGAAGTAATGGCAAAAATCAGAAGCCTTGAATTCCCAAGAACCACGGATTACAAAGCATGTACCAATTGTGAGTATAAAGCTCATTGCTGGCCGGAGGGGTTGCCGGTGGGTAATCAATTAGAGTTAGAAGTATAAATTCTTGTTGCAAGTTGTTTATAAAGAAAGTTTAATGTAGTCATGTCATTTAATAACATAACTGCAATGCAGGGAAATAATGAGCCTGTTCCCTCAGCTCTAGAAGAAAAGACACTTGAAACTCCTAAGCTTGATGAAGTGGTTTTGAACAATTTCCTAGCTCAGATGCAAACGTTAGAATTAGAGAGTGCACAAGTGAGGTGGATAAAACCCATCAAGAAAGAAGATGAATTGGTCATAGATGAAAGGATTACCTCAAGCACTCATTATAGAACCGGTACCGCAGTGAAAGTGATATTTTGCAAAGGTGGTGAGGTTAAACAAGCACCTGGTTCAAAGAGTGCGTATGAAGGACCAGAAGATTGGCTATCTGGGACAAGAATCAGCATTTCTAACCCAGAGTTAGTGGCAGTCTTAACAGACTCTTCTTCACCTCAAGGAACACAAAGATCTGTCTCTGTCTATACCACAAATGCCGAGCAAGTAAAGAAAGCTTTAAAAAAGGAGTGATTACTTAGGATTAGATAGTTTTACTGAAATTTTCATTTCTCTAACTTTACCGTCGCCATCTTCTACCGTTAAAACGCTGTTTTTCCTGTAATACTCAATAAGCTCTAAAGACAGTGTTTCCTGTGCTTCTTTTATGTCATCTCTTTTTTCTTTCATATCGGTTAGGATTTTTTTGACCGATTCTTTTTCTTCCACTTTGTTTTTTGCCACTTTTGTTTCTTCCCTGACTTTTGAGTTTTCTTCTTCAGCTTTCTGAAACTGAGGATCATTCTCATAAGTTTCTTTTAGCATATTTGAAAGGACTTGAAGTTCTTTTTGTAAACCTTCTATTATTTGTATTCTTTTTTGGATTGATGTTAGTTCCATAGTTTGACAGTTTAGAAGAACCAAGTGGGTTTTACAACCAGGAAGTTTTGTGGTTATATCTGGTTAAACTTTTCAGATATAAGGAGACTGATAAAAATGACTAACAGAGTATCAACCGATGGTGAGAAGTTGGGGGACATTCGTATTTGGTACAGTTGGGGACTACCTTCGTTTTGGGTGGCTTTTGGTGTTCTGGCCTTACTGGACTTGATACTAAGTTTCACTAAGAAGGTTCCTCCAAATGGCGTAACGCTTGTGGTTTTGGTCGCGTTATTGCTGTTCTTGGTGCTGCATGCGTTAAAGATCAAATGGATGCTTATCACGGTAAACTTCCTGCTCTGTGCACTCTCTTACCTAATTGTGTTTGCCTCTATGCTTTCCGGGCTTGCAACCCCAATTTTCAGTTTTGAGAGTTATGTTGTGGTTTGCACGGCGGGGAGTTTTCACCTTTTGGTCTTGTTTATGGGAAACGAGGCTAGTTGAAGCATGGTTGCCCCAAAAGGTTAATACTTCCTTAGAGGCAACCAAACACATTGACTTTGATTTTTTCCGGTTACATAATTCAGATATGGAAGGGTTCTTTGCATTATTTTCATTTTTCCCGATTCTATTGATTGTTGGGCTTTACATAGCTTTTAAGAGCATTGTTATTATTGATCAATATGAAAGAGCTATTGTTTTAACTCTTGGAACTTATTCCTATACTCTTCAACCTGGTTTAAAGTTTGTTATTCCAATTATTCAGCGCACAATCAAAGTTGATATGCGTATTACTACCATGGATATTCCCTCGCAGGAAGTTATAACAAGAGACAATGTGCCTGTTGGTATTAATGCAGTTGTTTATTTTCAAGTAGAAAAAGCAGAGGATGCAATTTTGAAGATTAAGGATTTTTCTTATGCGGTTACACAGTATGCGCAAACTGCTCTTAGGGATGTTGTTGGAGGGGTCGAGTTGGATACTCTTTTGACAGAGCGAGAAAAGCTGGCGGAGGAAATAAAAAACATAGTAGATAAAGAGACCGGTGGTTGGGGGATAAACGTTGTTTCTATTAAAATGCAGGATATTGAGCTTCCGGCAGACATGAAACGCTCAATGGCAAAGCAGGCGGAAGCTGAGAGAGAAAGAAGGGCAACTATCATTAGAGCGCAAGGAGAGTTGTCCGCATCTGAAAACCTAAGAAAGGCTATGGAAAACCTTGCCAGCTCAGGAGCTGTTTCTTTAAGAACTTTGCAAACAATTGAGGCAACAACCTCAAATCCCGCAAATACTATAATCTTTGCTCTGCCAATTGAAGTCTTGGAAGGTTTTAAAAAACTAACCGGGAAAAATTAACCCCTTAATGGAGTTTGTTATTCACGGGTCATATCTTAGGTAATATGATTCCAAACCCAAACTTGTACTTTGAGTAAGCAAGTAAGGTTGCGATTAAATAATAAAAGAACTTGGCAAGGTACAAAACAATCAAAACTTTAAAAACTACAACAACCCATTTATACTTTTCTTTTGTTCTGTCAGTTATTTCTTTTGGCAATTCTTCATGAGTTAAAGCTTTCATAAAATTTTCTGTCCAGGCGTCCCCAACTTTATTAATCTTTTTACATTTTTGGCATTTCCAAGACATATCAGATTTGTTCAAAAACTTGTCATCCTCGCTGTAACCAAAAATTTCCTGACAGTTCTTGCACACTGTTATAAACATCCTCTTTTTGCACTGTGGACAAAAAGTAAAACCTTCTTCAGGTGGCATGGAAGTTAGAATATATATGCCTTCATAAAGGCAGGAACAAAGAGGATTTATAAAATCAGTATCTTTATGCTTTTCAATCATCAATTTGTCCGCTTTCAACAATCATTTTAAGCTAAAATAAAGCCAAAGTAGTGCAGTTGCTATTATTAATGTGCCTAGGGCAATCAATTTTGTTACAAGCTCATCACTTCTAACTTTCTTGATTTGTTCGGTTGATAATTCCTCTTTTTTAAATATTTTGACTTCACTTGTTTCTATGTCATTTGGTATCTGATATGAGTTTTCACAAGAAACGCAAAAGAAACTTTTTTCTGTGTACTCCTTAACAAAATTCAAAACCTCGATAGTTTTACATTCAGGGCACTCTACAAAATACCACTTCTTTTGGCAGTAGGGACATCTTCCCACGCCATAATGCCCGGGAGTTGCATAAATTTGATTTTTGCACCCGCATTTTAATGAAAGGGGCTTTTCTTTCACTTTATTTCTTTCAAAAACTCTGCTGCGAGCGCTCCGGTTTGCAAGCTAGAGCTGTAAAAATCTTTCCACACAACAACTATGTCCGCGTCGTTAAAAATTGCCCGCTGCACTTCTCTTAATGTATCGCCGCCGGCTATTGCTATCAGCGTTTGGGTTGTTGCCCTAATTTTGTTTATTTGAAGATAGGGGATAGGTTTTGTTTTATTAAAAGTTTCTTCATCAACCCCTCTGTGCAAAATTACAACATTGGGAGGCTTCTTAAGTTTTCTAAGGATCTTTATAGGCTGCTCAACATTCATCATGTCCACCATACTGTCTATTTTAAATTTTTCACAAGCCCCAATAAAAGCATTCAATGTTTCAAGAGGGGCTAAGCCAAGAACAATCGCCCCGCCGGCCCCTGCTTCCCAGGCAATCTTTGCTTCAGTCTCGCCTCTATCCATAGTCTTAAGATCAGCAACAACGTAAGGCTCAAGTCTGCTGAAGCTGTTTGAGTAGGACCAAACCTGCCTTATTTTACTTATTGCATTGTAACCAAAACTTTTAATAAGCGGGGTCCCGGCCTCCATTATTATCCTGTCGCTTGCCGGGAGTGTTCTAATTATTCTCTCAGCGTCAGCTAGAGTGCTGTTTAGGGCTACCTGCAGATATTTTTTGTGCTTTTGAAGCATAGCTTTAAGAAAATATTACCACTTTTTACTAGCATTGGGTTTTGTGATATACAGTAGTTCAAAGGAGATTGACAAAATAATGAAAAATGAACAGCCTAGGCCGGTTAGGGCCTCCACGCTTTTTGTTGCTGTATGGGGATTTTTGGGGGTTGTGTTTTTTCTGCACAATCTTATCCTCTCCATTTATGGTGAGGCTATTGGACCAGTATTCTATCTGGGTACCATCTATTTCATTGGGAAGACACTTCTACTTAGTCTTCCAATGACTCAGAGTGCAGGAAAAGTGTGTCTTGCCATGACTGCAACCATTTCAGCAATTTTGTGCCCGATTATAGTTCTGTTTGGTTTCTTTGGCACAAAACCTTACCAAGATTGGCCGGTCCTCTTCACCCTGTTTGGTGTACTTTGCATCTTTTCCATGGGGCACTTTAGGTATCTTGCGGAAGAAGGGAATTAAGATTTAACAGAGCCGTCAAATCTACCTGACGGCTCTTACACTTTCAGAGATTCAGAGAGGCAATTGTCCAAGCAGCTTTCCCATCTTTTCCAGAGTAGGATTATAATACTTGAGGAAAGGGGGCAAGAACTTAATCTCCTCTCCGCCGAACTTCCGTTTAAAATATGAAAACCCGGCCCATGCATCAGTGTATTTTGGAAAACGCTCATCATTTACCCCATCAAGGTCCAGACAGTCAAGCCCATTTTGAGCAAGGTCTTCAATAATTTTCCAGAGTAGAAAGTAATTTGAGTATGTTCTTCGGCCAATCTTAGTTGTTGCAGACTGGGTGTAAAAGCCGCTTTTGTTTGTAGTAAGTACTTCATTTATAGAAATTATTTGATCATCTATTTTTGCAAAGTACAAAATTGCCCTGTCTCCAAAAGCGCTCATTCTTTTTATAAACTCGCCCAGACTTGGATAGTGGTATTTTCTTTCTTTTCCTGCCTGCTCAATAATCTTTTGACAGAGCCCAATAACATCTCTTTGCGGATTTTTGTGCTTCTCAATAATAACCGCTTCCTTTTCAGCCCTTTTCACTGCGTATTTTGCATCTTTTGAGAGTTCATGCCACAGCTTATCCGTTGATTGAGTAAGGTCAATTCTTACTGTTGCGGGTGAAGTGAGTGGAAAGTTGTTTTTTATATAACCCCATTCTTTTAGTATTTTGAGCGCTTCTTCTGCTTTTGCGTCAGAAAGTATTATGGCGGGCTCTATCTTAACAAAAAGTGCGTGGTATTTTTTTGCAATCTCATCTACACCGCTTAAAAACTGCGCAGTTAGACTTTGCGCTCTTTGTATTTTTATAAGACTGCCAAAAGGTAAAACTTTAATGTAAATAAAGTTGTTTGAGATTTTTTCACTAATCCAGCCTAAAGACTTCAAGAACCCGGCCCACTCCTGGCTTTGTCTAAGGTCCTTCATTTTAGCATCCTCAAGACTTTCCACCTTACCTCATTGACTATATTAAACGAATGATACATCGGCGCGTTTAGAACAAGATCATATGAATCCAGATACTCAACGTGTCTTCCGCCAAAGCCAAGTTTAAATTTTGTGAATCCGCCCCAGGGGTCGGTTGTGTCATTGGGGTCCTTGCTCGCCCCCCACATATCAAAAGTGTGAAGCCCCAGGCTTTTACCAAGTTTTATTGCCTCCCAGCATAATGCGTTGTTTGGGAATAACTCTCTATGTGTTCCGCTCCAACCCCCGTAGGGATAGTACAAAACCCCATCATAAATAAAAAGCATCCATGCCGAGAGTATTTTGCCCTCATGTTGTGCAAAAAGTATTTTAGCCATGTTTTTTGGAAAAAGAGTTTCCCAGATTGTTTTGTAGTACTTTTCGGAATGTATATAAAATTTCTGCCTTTCTGCTGTTTGTTTGTGAAGTTCAGAAAACTTTTCAAATTCGTCAGAATTAGCTTCCTGCACAGTCACCCCGTTTTTTTCTGCGTACTTAATGTTGTAGCGGGTTTTGTGATGCATCTTGGTGAGAAGTTCCTCTTCATTGGAAGTTAAATCTAAAAGCACATTAAACTTTGCAAAAGTTTCTTTTTTGGCTTTAACGGCTTTTTTTTCTAAGATTGTTTTGGCTTTTTCAGCATCTTCGCCTCTTTTAAGAACGTTTGGGCAATCAAAGTTGATAGCGATCACGTTTTCTGCGACAGCTTTGGTTCTTAACTCTTCCCATACAATTTCAAATGGATTAACTTTAGGACAGTAGCCGTAATGAAAGTTTGTGAAGGGAATTTTATGTTTGGTGAAAACCGTCCCACCGGCCTCAACAGCCTGCGTTCCAAATTTGACTTTTGCTTCTGCCCACTCTTTGGTCTGGACTATGTGCCTTGTTGTTCCCATAGCAAAAAGTATAACATTCTACCGGGTATTGAGCTTTGATAATATAGTTTCTGATATGCCGAATTCTGAAAAAACTTTCGTCTTTATTCCTGGGCTTGGTTACAAAAGTTCTCTTTGGAATGAGGTTCAAAGGTCTCTATCTGGGAATTTCTCAAGTGCATCCTTGGATATTGCAGAGTTTGACTCCCTCTACAAGGATACACGGCTTAATTTTGACACCTACCCGGCTTATCTAAAGGATTTAATTGCGCGTCTTGGTATTCCAAAACCGTTCGGTTTAGTTGGACATTCTCTTGGAGGGCTTATTTCTTTGAAATACGCCGCACGTTATCCTTCTGAAGTTGATTCATTAACTTTAATCTCTACGCCTTTAAAAGTTAGAGACTTTAAAATACCGCTGATTTATAGACTGCTTGCCGGCCTTGGTAGTAAGTTTTATTTTGCCGATTCCTTGGTAAAAACCCTATTGTCTTTTGAGGATGTTTTCCCAACCTCCTATGGGTTAAGCGGATACTTTGATATTGGGGAGTTCTTAAAAGAGAGTAGTACTTGGTCAGTTTGTAAATGTTATAACGAGCTTTTTACCCATGACTTTTCAGAGATAATTAAGAATGTAAAGATTCCTGTGACCTTGTATTACGGCCGTTCAGATAAGCATCTAATAAATATTGGGGGAACAGGGCTCTATAAAACCTTTAAGAAAAAAAGAATCTTTGCAGTTAACTGTAACCACTGTATACCAAAGCACTTTCCCAACGTAATTGTAAAAGGTCTAGAAGCATATTAAGTTAAGCAAACTTATGAAAAAGTACAATTTAATTTTGATTCACTCATTTCCAACGAACAGTTTAATTCTGGGTGGACTAACTGCCTTCTTGTCAAAATTCTTCGCCGTATATTTCATAGACCTGCCAGGTTTTGTCAGAAAAGTTCCTCCTTTAGAAACAATTTCTGTTAATGGCTTTTCAGAGTATCTTGCAAAAGAAATTCAAAAGCTAAAGCTTGAAAAATATATTCTCGGCTGTATTAGCTTTAGTTTTTGCGTTGTTTGCAAAATGAAAGTTGATGAGAGTTGCAGAGCCATTCTTGCCATAACCCCGTTTATAAATAAGAACTCTTTTTTGATGGATACCACTACCTCTTTGAAGCTGTTCAGTTTTACTGAGCTGATAAAGCTTTTAAATGTTTATGATCTGTTGTGGAAAAAAAGCATTCTGACAAATTTTTTTAAATTTCGAAATCCGCTAATCCTCGAAACAATTTTTACTGAAATGGATCCAAAGACGTTTGTTGATACGGCCAATCTACTTTTTTCTTATAATCAATCTGCGTGGCTTGATAAGCCAACACTTCTGATTACAAGTGACAATGACAAGAGATTGTCCACAGACTTTACAAAGAAAATGTTTGTTAAGAATGTAAAAGATCTGCTAATCGTTCAAACAGAACTAGATCACTTTCCAAAAGATATTTCAGAGAAATATTTTGAAAAGGAAATAAAAAAAGAAGCCCTGGATAAAATACTTGAGTGGCTTGAAACAAGATATTAATTTTTACATGAGCTGGGGGTGGTCAGTTTTTATCAAATCTACATTTAAATCCTTGAGTTTTTCTATTGCGTTAGAAGCTCCTCTATCAGTTATATTTTTTTCAAGATCAATTATTGCCGTAATACAGTACGCTCCCTTGTCATGCAAAAAATTTACTACTTCTTTTGAAATTATTTTGTGATAAAGACTAATAAAAGGAGTTTCCGCCATCTTTAAAATCATTGGTACTTTATTTATAAGGTTGAACTTCATATAGACCACGATGGCTTTTACTAGTGGTTGTGTCCATTTTTTCATGGCTAAGTTTTTTCCTCGATCTCTTGGGTATCCATAAATTCTTGCAACTTGAGAGTCCTCCTCTTTAATCTCCCTATTTATTTCTTCATATATTGAAGTAAGTATGCAGCTTGAATAAACGTTTATCGTTTTGCACTTATCTATCACTTTCCTGGCAATACCTTTGCATTTTAATTCAATATCGATAATTTTATTGTGTGATTTGAGTAGATTAAGCACATCCTCAAATAATGGGAGTTGTTTATTATCGTAAACACGCCTTATGTCAGCGAGGGTCAGGTTATATAGCCACTCTTCGTGTCCATTAATTTTGAGCGCGAAATTGTGGTGGACAACCAAAAAACCATCACTAGTTTGTTGGACGTCAAATTCTATTCCTCTTACGTTTTCCAGAGCTAACGCTTTTTCAAGTGCTTGGATACTGTTGTCAAAAGCTAGGCTTGAGGCACCTCTGTGTGCAAAGCAAACAGGTTTTTTAGAATTGTCCAAAATCTCTTTGAATTCATATTGAGTCATAATGTAGTTAGGGTCTGTCCGTAAAGTACTCTTTGGCAAAGTTTTTGTAGTCCTCCTCAACTTTTTTAGACAACTCTTCAGTGTTCAAAGATGTGTCATATTTAATCTCATCAGAAATTAGTATTTGAACGCTACCCCGTCTGGGGGGTAACAAATTTGTAAAAGGAACTCCCTCCCAACCACCTCTGGGCAGAGGCCATATTTTCTTATAACCAATTATCTTCATGATATAAACAGGCCTTTGTAATAACTTAATGAAATGCCCGGTGCCCGGTCTGAACCCATCTTCTTCTATTTGTTCAAACGGTTCCATCCTGCCTTGAGGAAATAAAAGCATGGTGTATCCGTTGTCCAAAAGATCCGAATTTTTTCTCAGCACTGCCTCAAACTTATGTCCTGATAGATACATGGGTAGTCCTCCAAAGAAAAGCTCTATTGCAAAAGTTAAAATGTCTCGTGGGACCCAGTTGTTCTCATAAGAGTTGGTGACAACTTTAGTTATTCCCAGCTTAAAAGCTGTTCTTAGTGTGCATACAGCATCAAGCATTCCGGGGTGGTTGCAAATTATAATGCTCCCAGGTTTTATTTTTGGGAATTCCTTTTGGGGATAGTTTATTTTGATGATGTTTGAATGAACTGGAAATAACAGAGATCTTGTTACAAGCCTGTGCAAAAGCTGGCCTAGCCATGTAAAGTGCCAGGTTGCAAAGTCAACATCCCCAATTGTCTCCGCTTCATTGATATAGGATTTTAACTCTGAAACAGTTGTTTGTTCGTTTATTTTTGCTTCGTCCACAACTTTTCCTAAATATTCCTCAATCATTGCAATTATTTCAGTTCTTGCAAGAGAACTGACTTTTAAATCTTGCGCAAGTATGTGAGAGTCGGAGATTTGGAAAGCGGGTTTGCCAATGACAGAACTTAGAATCTGGTCGAGTGTTTTGATTTCAGTATTTGCAAGCTCTTCCGGTTCGTGTGTTTTGTCTTTACTGTTTGCAAATTCAAAGACTTTTTTCCTGTCTATTTTTAAAGTTGGTGTTCTGGGAAAGTCATTTGAGGGCCAAATATCATAGCTTGTTATTTGTTGTTTTGATTCTAGTTTTTGGTTCACATCTTTAAATATGCTGTCTAAAGTAGCTTTTATCCCCTCTTTTAAAATTACATAAGCAAAGATCTTGTCTCCGTTTTGTTCTTTTATTCCTATGCAACAAGCATCTTTGATTCGTTTATCTGTGAATAACTTTCTTTCCAAATCTTCAACAAAAACCTTCTCACCAGAGGGCAAAACTATTTTGAAAGCAGACCTGCCTATTATATGTATGTAACCTTCCTTATCCATCTCCCCAATATCTCCCGTAACATACCCGCCTTTGGTAAAGACCTTGTTTGTTGCTGCCTCATTGTTAAAATAGCCTTCTGAGATGCTTGGGCTTTGGATTATTATTTCTTTATCATCACTGAATGTTATTTCCACATTTTCTATTGGAGTTCCTGCACTTCCCGGTTTAACTTTGTTCAAAGGATTTATTGTAGCCACCGCCGTTACCTCCGTGGCGCCATAGCCTTCTATTACAGGTATGCCTACTCTCTTAAAATTTCTTGCAACTTCCTCCTCAAGTGGCGCTCCTCCACAAGCAAGGTATTTAATTTTTCCGCCAAACAGCTTAAAAATATCCCCAAAAACAAACCTTTTTATAGGCAGTGGAATTAGATCAGCATGTTCAAGAGCAAATTTAAACTGATTAAACTTGTTTTTTTCGTGAGCTTTAACCTCAAATTTTTGCCACATGATTTTTAACATTTGAGGCACAAATATTAGATGTGAGGGCTTATATTCTTTGAAAGCGGAGAGCATTCTAAAGCTGTTTATCTTTTGCAAATAGATTATTTTTGCCCCCAGACTGAGAGGTAGTAGTAAGCCCACAATCTGTTCAAACATATGACTTAAGGGAAGAATAGAAATCGTGGTATCAGAGTTAATAGATTGAAGTCTGTGTGTTATTGCCTGAAGGTTTGAGGTAATGTTTTTTTGTTTGATGATCACACCCTTTGGTACCCCCGTTGTTCCGGAAGTAAAAACAATTTCACAAATGTTTTCAGGGTTTTTGAATGACTCTTTGGTTCCTGGGTTGCTATCTTGTTTCAAAGTTTCCAGCAATTTTTCTGTTAACTTTTCAAAAGTAAGAATGTTTGTAAGTTCGTCTTTTATGAAAGCTGAATTTAGAAATGAAGACACTATGGCAAGCTTAGGGCGGGTGTTTTGAAGAATCATCTTAATGGTTTCAGGTTTATTTCTGAAATCTACCGGGATTGCCACTCTACCTGTTGATAAAGCCGTTAAGAGTAGAAGGGCATATTCATAAGAGTTTGTCCCCCATACTAGGAACTTCTCTCCAAAACCTACCCCTTCCTGTTTAAGAATTTTATCAATCTTATTTATATATGAGGGTATTTCCTTATATAAGACTTTCCACCTTCTGACGCCTTTCCTCATCACAAAGGCCTGCTGGGTCGAGTATTTTTCTGAAATGAAGTCTATTAAATCTAGTAACGACCTAAATCTTAAATCAACCACGCAAAAACAATAACCTAATAATTTTGGTTTGTATAGAAGCTTGATATACCAACATTCACACTTTTATTAAATTGGCTACACAATAATTTTTGGTATGGGAAATTGATATTGCAGTGTCAGAAATTTTGATGCCTTCGACCCAGTACAAAAACGGCTTTCCCAAGGCATCTTTTTTTATCTCAATACTTAACCATTCTCCTACCTTTATTATACCCGCTTTTATGGCACATTCCTTCACACAAAAGATGCCGGCAAGATGTTCAGGTTCAGAGTTTTGCTGCTCGTTTTTGGTGAAAAGCTTATCTAAAAAGGCGCTTCCAGACCTTTGAATTGTAGCCTTAAAATCCTCAAGTTCTAAAATATCAACTGCAATTTCCATATATTTTATCCGTTATGGCTGGCTGATGCTAAAGCTTTCATATTAAGCAAGACCCAAGTGCTTTAAAACCGCATCCTCATAATCCCCAAGAGTTTCAATTGCTAAGACCACCCCACCTTCTAAGTCAATACTTCCTGTTGTGGGGTGAAGTGCAAGCTCATCAGAGTCATGCAAGACTGTGCTGTACTCATCCTCGGTTGCATTTGTAACAAAATCACCCTGTTCAAGAAGTTTAGCTGAAAAAGCCAAAATTACACCACCCCTTTTTTGGGGAACGGCTAAAAGAAAACCAATTATTTCTTTGGGATCGATGCCTTCTTTAACACTGGCAGCCAGAGACTTTAACACCCAGTAACCGTATTTGCCTTCTAATATTGTATGGACAGGGTCACCTTTTTTTGGAAGAGTATCAACTTCACGTTGAATGGCTGAAACAATGCTTTCAATAGCTTCTGCCTTAGGTATGGGATCTCTATCAATAAACATTTCCATATGACTGTGTGTTGCTGCCTCACAAGCTCTTTCAAACCAATCCTCCTTAAGTACAGGGGCCGCGTTTTGAATTAGTGCTGTAGAAAGAACAATACTCGGAGCATAAACTGCTGTGTTTGCTCCAACCACCTCATACAATTCCCCTGATTTTCCTCTTCCGGTTTGTGGAACAAGATGGGGGTTTGCCTTAAAGAATATAGAGTCATAAACAGGGGAAGCATAAAACCAACCAGGTTCCTTGGACATGATTCTTTGGTCTTGTGCTGGCTTGTCCTCCACTGCTACACGAATCTTGCCCCTTGCAAGTCTTTCTAAGGTGGTGACAATATCCTGTGATCTCACTGCTACTATGTTGCCTTTTTGTGAGGCCAATGATGTTGAAAAAAGAGCTTTAATTGATGTCTTTTTATCCGGAGCCATCTCTTCATAAATTAGTTTTAGTGCTTTCATTGTACTAACTTATACCAAAACAGTTCTAGATGCATCCGCAAAATATCTGTTTGGAGAATGAAAAAGATAGAGGTAGAATCGTTTAAGAAAGGAGATTTGGCAATGAAGGTGTGTTCCTGTGATTGCCATGACGGGGATGAGCTTTGTAAGAGGTGTGATGAGGGTCATTGCACTTTTGTTGAGGTTAAAGAGGAACCCAGACCTCAAGTGAAAAAGGTAAGGGTTCCCATCAATACCGTTTGCCCGGATTGTGGTTGGCCTACTACGTTAGTTAAATTTGGGACAAAAAGGTATTGTTCTACACACAAGGTGCTTCTTCCCGCATTTTGTGAACAGCTGGTTTATGCGTAGAATTTTAAGTTTGCGCATGACCAGCTTTTGTTTCTTACCAACTCCTACCTCCACCGCCTCCACTAAATCCACCACCGCTAAAACCTCCGCCTCCAGAGAAACCACTGCCAAATCCGCTTGACGATTTTGTTGGCGTTGAAAAGTTTGACACGGAAGATTGAAAACTAGATATGGAGGAAGCAAAGACATGCGCATTAAATACCCCATCAGAAACGTACCAGCCATTTTTTGGCATCTCAGTTAGATCCTCAAAACGCTTTGCCCAAGTTTCAGTAACATTAAAGGCAACGGCGTATGGAAGCAACTTTTCAAACATAAACCAGTTTTTTTCCTGAAATTCAAGCTGTCTTTCTTGAGAGCTCAAAAACTTTTTTAAACCTAATATTTCAACCTGAGTTTTTGCGCCTTTAAGTGTTTTTCTTGGCATTGCTTTTGACAAAAGCAGGCACAAAATGCCAAGCGGGATGTTTCCGGTAAGTAGTATTACTGCAATTCCCACAGCAATCCAAATGCCTCTCACAGTTTTTGGGTTTGCTGGAAAAAACCCGCGTGTAACAACAAAGTTGTATAAAGCTTTCTTAAAATCTTCAGATTTATCCACAAATTTATTTTTAAGCTCATTTGTGAAAACCATATCAACCTTTTCAAAGAGCCCGTTAAGAAGTATCTCTTCATGTGGAAGAAGAGCTGTTTTGTCTTTTATTTTGTCAGGGCTATTTTTAGTGAAAATAAAATCCTTTGGAGTGCCAAAAAGGCTGTCCATAGTTTTCATAAAATTCTTTTCTCTTTTTGCCTCAGCTATTGTTAAATAGCCTCTTATTGCCAAATCAACAATTGTAGCTGATAGATCCTCACTGTCTGCACTTTCATCAATCAGCGTTCCTGCTTCTGCCGGGGTCAGCCTTCTAGTCCCCTCCTTTGGCGGTTCAAAAAGTGCTGGTATAGCGGTATTTACTCTTGGATCTCTGCCAAATTTGAAGTAAATAATGAGTATTACTAAAGGAAGAAGTCCATACCAAACAGCAAAAATTATAATTTGTAAGGGCGAGAACTCAGGGACTAAAGTTTTGGCTTTAATTTCAACATACCCTTTTGGAAAACTTGTCCCAACAGTTATCTGCTCGCCCGGAAAAAGAGTTTTATTTGTTTCATAGAAAATCTTATTTTCTTCAAACCTTGTGATGCATGCCGCCTCCTTTGAACCCTGTCTGCCCGTGAAGCATTTGGCTTTAATTTCAGTTATTGGGATATCAGCGGGCAGAGTTATAGTTGCAGTGGCTTTTTCTATTGCGACTTCCCACAAATCTCCCGTTAGGTTGTGAAATATTTCTGCATGATCTGAAAAGTCCTCAACTAGGCCGGTTATTTGATAAGTTATTATGAACGTGTGAAGAGCCGTAATAGTTTTGTCAGGGTTGCCAATCTTTATTGATAGTGCCCCGTTATTTTTAAGAAGTTTGAAGTTATATGGTTTATTTCTTTCATCTGTAACACCTTGCACTTTAATCTCAGTTCTTAAGGTTTTCCCATCATCGTTTTTGAAATCCGTTTTTATGTCTCTATAAATTCCATGTTTTTGCTCCGTTGCAAAGTCGTAATCAATTGTTTCTTTTATTGTGGCTGTGCCATCTTTTTGTAGAATAATTTGTGCATCAAAAAGTAGTATTTCCTCCCCATTGTGAGCTTTTACTTGTGCAGGTTCAATTACAAGAAGGGTCAAAAGGGATACAAAAAATATTTTAATGGCTTTGGTCACAAATACATTATAGCCTTTTATCTTGAACTTTTTAACTAAGCCTTATAGAATTCACACCATGTCCAAAAATATAAAAGTAGTAATAATAATTTGTTTGGTAATAGCCCTGCTGGGTATCTTTTTTTTAATTAATGAAACTAAGAACCAAGCTGATAAAATCTTGCTCACTAAAAACACTATTGAGCCAATAGCCTCTTCACAGGAGTCTACTCAATCTGTTAAAACTAATAAGATGCAAACACCCGACTCAAAAAAATACACAGCCTACCCCGAAATGCTTTTGAAGGAGGGTGTTATGTATTCTGCTATTCTTAAAACCCCAAAAGGGGATATAAAGATCAAACTTTTTGATAAAGAAACACCTAAAGCGGTCAATAACTTTGTTTTCTTGGCTAAAGAGGGGTTTTATGACGGGACAAAGTTTCACAGAATTATTAAAGGTTTTATGCTTCAGGGAGGAGATCCTGAAGGTACAGGAAGAGGAGGCCCCGGTTATAGATTTGATGATGAGTCAATAAAGCGTGATTATAAAAGAGGAACAGTTGCTATGGCAAATGCCGGTCCTAATACAAACGGCAGTCAATTTTTTATAATGCACGCTGATTATCCTCTTCCTAAAAACTACGTAATCTTTGGTGAGGTTGTTGAAGGCTTGGAAACAGTCGATGCTATAGCTTCCGTTAAAGTTAAAACAAGTCTCTCCGGCGAATCTTCCACGCCTTTAGAGGATGTGACTTTGGAATCAGTTGAAATCAGTGAGAGTACAAATTAAATAGTTTAAGCCATTCTTTTAGGCTTAGTGTTTCAGCTCTTCTTGTTGGGTCAATCCCGACTTTTTCAAGTAGTTCCATATCAAATCTTTTGTTGAGCATCTTCCGCTGCTGCAAAAAGCCATGGTGCAAAAACTTTGAGAAGCTTTGTATTTGTTGTGTGTTAAGCAGCCGTTTTTTTAGTGGTGTAAGTGTAATCAACGCGCCGTCAACCTCCGGAATCGGATCAAAAAACACCTTTTCTATAGTTTCAATATAGTTAATATCAAAAAAAGCGGATAAAAAAGTTGCCATATAATTTGAATGAGCGGTTTTTGCCATAATCCTTTGCGCAACTTCTTTTTGAATAATGAGAGCAGTTTTTTCTATAAAATTAAGAGTAAAAGGCAGCTTGTGCAGGAGTGGGGAGGTGATTTGATAGGGAAGAGAAGAAACCAATTTATTGATTTTTTTACCGTTGAAAAACCCGTTTTCTGTAATTAATTCCTGAACAAATTTTAAAGCGTCCTTATGAACCAACTGAAAGTTTAAAACTTGTGAAAACTTAGAGTTTAGAATAGGAATTAAATCCCAATCTATTTCTACAGAAATCAAAAAATCTGTTGTTTTGAGAAGCTCCTCAGTCACCTTTCCAAGTCCTGGACCGATTTCCAAAACACTATCACTCTTTGAGATGTTTGCTGCTTGAACTAGAGCTTGGATAACACCAGGGTCTGAAATGAAGTTTTGACCAAACGGTTTTTTTTGTTGCATAAATGCTTGGTCGGGCTGTTTTATATACATCCCGACCAAAGGTACTGAATTACTCAGGTTTAAATTTCACCCTGATGTGACCTGCAAGCAGGCACTTGTAGAAAGGTCGATCACAACTTTTGCACCAGGCTAATCTTAGGAGAAATCTCTTGAGCCCCCATGGTCCTTTCCTTTTTTTTCTCATAGTCTACTCCCTTCCCTTTTTGATTGTTACAATCTTTCTTCTTCGAGTTTATCCAAAAACTTCTGAATCTCAAAATTGGAAGCGTTAAAGACAGGTTTTGAAAGCCCTTGGTCACTTAATTTAAAGTCTAAAAACTCTTCAGGAATGTCAATTAGAAACCGTGAAATTATCATTGCCTGAACTTTTCCAAAGTAGAGTCGGGATCTTGTGTGGGTTAAAAAAACCTTTTCTTTTGCCCTTGTAATTGCCACATAACAAAGTCTTCTTTCTTCTTCCAACTCACTTATTTCCATTAAAGACCTGGAGTGAGGGAACAACCCCTCTTCCATGCCGACTAAAAAAACAACCGGGAATTCCAATCCCTTTGCAGCATGGATTGTCATTAGCGTTACCGCATCGTTTTCATGGCTGTTTCTTCTTGCGCTATCTTGTTCTACCAAAGAAACATTATCCAAAAAATCTCCTAAAAGCGGAAAAAGAGTTGCAACAGACTTTAACTCCTTAATGTTCTCAATTCTTGATAAGCTTTCTTCGCTCCCATCATCAACCCATTCAACATATTTAGTTTTTTCTAAAACAGAATTTAAAAACTCAAGAGTTGTAGCCAGTTCCTTTTGTTCCTGCCAAATCTTAAAGGGCAGTTTTGTTAATGCTTCAACTTTGTCTAAATTATAATTTTCAGTTTCCAGTCTTTCCTGCGATTTCTTGCCGATTCCTCTTGGAGGGGTGTTGATAACCCTTTCCCAGGAAACTTTATCAAAGGGATTATAGATCACTCTCAAATAAGAAATTAAATCTTTAATCTCTTTTCTTGAATAAAATCTCACGCCTCCTATTAATCTGTAGGGAATGCCTTCTTTCAAAAACATTTCTTCAATTGAACGGGATTGGGCATTAGTTCTATACAAAACACAAAAATGGGCAAAAGAATAACCGCCTTCCAAAATGCGCTCTTTTATTTTTCCTGTTATGAAAAGGGCTTCATCTACTTCATTTAACCCCTGATACACGCTTAGCTTTTCCCCCTCGGCATTGCTTGTCCACAAATTTAAAGGAATATGAGAAGAGTTTTTGGAAATCAGGTTTTTGGCAGCCTCAATTATATTTTTAGTCGATCTATAATTTTGTTCAAGATTGTATGTTTTGGCATTCTTGTAATCTTTTTCAAAGTTTAGAATATTTCTAACATCTGCTCCTCTAAAAGAATAAATTGCCTGAGCCATGTCGCCAACCACAAAAATATTTTTATGTTTTTGAGCTAAAAGCTTTGATAACACGTACTGGGATCTATTAGTATCTTGATACTCGTCTATTAAAATATACAGAAATTGATTTTGGTATTTTTCTAATACTTGTAGAACTGTTTCAAAAAGTCTTACTGTTTCCATTATCAGATCATCAAAATCTAAAGCTAAATTATCCTTGAGTTTTTTTTGATAGAGAGGATAAGCTTTTGCAACAATTTCATTAAAAAACCCAGATGCATACTTTTTGTATTCCTCTGGTGTTATAAGCTCGTTTTTTGCGCTGCTTATTCTTCCTAGAACTGCGTAGGGATTTGCTTTATTTGAGGGTATATTAAGCTCCTTTAACACATTTCTTATCAGAGTCTTTTGATCAGCATCATCATAGATCACAAATGATGGACTTATCCCAATGCTGTAGCCGTCTTTTCTTAGAATTCTTGAACATATTGAGTGAAATGTTCCGGCCCAGGGGAGGATGTTTTGTTCTTTAAGGACAAGATTCAGTCTTTCTTTGATTTCTTTTGCAGCCTTATTTGTGAAAGTTACAACTAAAATGTTTGAGTGGGCAACTTTATGTGCCTCTATTAAGTTTGCCACTCTGAAGGTAAGAACTCTTGTCTTTCCGCTTCCCGGCCCTGCCACAACCAAAGCAGGACCTTCAGTATGGTAAACAGCAGGAAGTTGGTATTTATTAAGTGAGGACAAATCCATGATGTGAAGTTTAACAGAATGCTCTTTAAGTGGTAATCTTGCACGCTCTATAAAACTGAATGGCAGCAAGCCCTGTTATATGTAGGCAGGTGCAATAGCTGAAAGTGTTTTTAGTGTCTTAAAGATCTAAAAGTGGGTGGTGTATTTTTATGCCTAACTGTTGGTATGAGAAATCAAGCATGTTAACCATATCGGCTTTTCTGCTATTGCTGCCGAGTACTACCCCAATTATTTCCTGTCCGTTATTTTCTGCATAAGTTATAAGACACATGTTTGCCTTTTCTGTATACCCTGTTTTAACGCCTTTCACCCCCGGGTAGGTTGTAAGCAGGTTTGTTTGATTGGAAAGTGGTAAATATTTGTGCTTTTCAGAGGACAGGATAACGTAATTTACTGTAGCCACAATTCTTTTGAAATCAGGGTTCTGTAGGGCATATTTTGTCAGTTTAGCAAGATCGTATGCTGTGGACTGATTATTATCATCCAAACCGCTAGGGTCAGAAAAATGAGTGTCTGTAAGATTTAATTCCTTTGCCTTAAAATTCATGAAGCTTGTGAATACTTCTGAAGTTTCTGCTACGTCCCCTGCTATTGCATATGAGGCATCATTTCCTGAATGTAAAAAAAGACCATACAAGAGCTCCTCAAGTGTGTAAGTTTCTCCTTCTGAGATGCCCATAACGTTTTCTCCAATATTCGCAGCTTTTTGAGAAACTATAACCTCTTTCTTAAGATTTTGATGTTCAAGGGCAACAACGGCAGTCATCATTTTTGTAAGAGAAGCAATTGGCAGCTTTCTTTTATAATCTTTAGCAAACAGAATAGCATTGTTGTTTAGGCTAACCGCAATTGCACTAAGTGCGTTAGTTTTTGGCTGTGGGTTAACATTGGAATTAACCGTCTTTTCTGAGAAATCCAAATCTGAAGAATTTCTTGAGCTTAAATAACTTTTAATGTAAGTTTCTTTGTAATCGGTTTTTTTCTTATTTTCTGTTGGATGCAAAAAGCTAAGATTGTTGCTATTGGCAGCACCGGCAAACAAAAAGAAAGTCCCCAAACCTAAAGGCAATATTGTAGATGCTACAAGTGAAAAAACAAGAGTTTTATTTTTCATTATATTTATTTGGATAATAATTATTCTTCGTATCAAGTTGAAAACTTGTATGGAAAATGATACTACTAAATAAAATTCAAAACTAGAATGTACAGCAGTTGGATTCTTTATGACAGCTGTTTTCCATAAGAAAAGGAGAGAACAATGTGGTTTCTGATCCAGATGGCGTCCCTTGATTTTATTATTGCAAGAATTAAGGAAGGAAAGTTGGAGTATGTTTGGGTAGGAACTCCCTTTGAAGGAATGGTTGTGTTTACTGGACAGAGGGACCTTGCAAGAAAAATAAGTGAATGGCAAGCTAGAGGAATTGGTAAAAAAAAGGGTAAGCCTCAGCTTTCTTATATTCCTTACCAAGCGCAATTGCCCCAGCGGTTAACTGAATCTACAATCAGTGATTTACTGGTAGGTTTCAGATCTGTAAAACAAGGACCCTGAATTTTTTATTCAGGGTCTTCTCATTTTAAAAACACCATGTTAAGATGCAATGCGAAAGGTACTAATTTATGATTGAATTTATTGATTTTTATGCAGAATGGTGTGGTCCTTGCCATGCTATGAAGCCAATTATTGATGAATTTGAGAAAGTCTATTCTGGAAAAGTTAAATTTTCAAAAGTAGATGTTGATAAAAACCAAGATCTGGCTGGTAAGTATGGCGTCATGAGCATACCAACCTATGTGATACAAAAAGATGCTAAAGAGGTTGACAGAAAAATTGGAGCTGTCACAAAAGATAAGCTTAAAACCTGGCTTGATTCCCAACTAGGCTGAAAGCATAATTATGCCCATCAAACTTGCCATAAATGGCTTTGGTCGAATAGGCCGCGCTGCTTTTAAGATAGCTTCTGATAGAAGTGATGTTGAGCTAGTAGCAATAAATGATCTGACTGACCCCAAGATTTTAGCCCATCTATTAAAGTACGATTCAAATTATGGTGTTTATCATAAAGAAGTAGCTGTTGAAGAGAAGGCAACTATAGTTCACATTGAAGGAAATGCAACTCCAAAATCACATTTAACAAAAGTTGAAGGGAGTGATGATTATCTGATAGTCAATGGTAAAAGAATAAGGGTGTTGGCGCAAAAAGACCCTTCGCTTCTGCCATGGGGTGAACTTGGTGTTGATGTTGTTTTGGAGTGTACGGGGCGATTTACGGAAGACGGGGCTTCTGAAGTGCATATAAAATCGGGAGCTAAAAAAGTTGTTGTTTCTGCTCCTACAAAAGGAGGTAACACTCAAACATATCTATTAGGGGTCAACTCCCAGGATTACAAAGGTGAAGCAGTGGTATCAAATGCGTCTTGTACTACAAATTGTATTTCTCCTGTTGCGTCAATAATCCACGCCACTTTTGGCATAGTTAAGGCTTCTATGACAACAATTCATGCTATTACAGCGGAACAAAATCTAGTGGATTCTCCACCACCCCCGCTACACCCGGATTTAAGAAGAGCCAGAGCCGCAGGATTTAATCTGGTCCCAACAACAACGGGTGCTGCAATCTCAACAACAGAAGTAATTCCCGAGCTTAAAGGCCTGTTTGATGGTTTGTCAGTCAGAGCTCCCATAGCTGTAGGTTCTTTATCAGACTTTACAATGCTTCTTAAAAGAGTGGTAACTGTTGAGGAAGTAAATGAGAGATTCCTAAAAGCAAAGGAGGAGCCGTTATATAAAGGTGTTTTGCATGCAACATACGAACCACTGGTTTCCTCTGACATTGTTGGGTCAGCTTTTTCTTCAATTGTTGACCTTTCCTTAACCAAGGTTATAGCGGGGGATTTATTAAAAGTTGTAGCCTGGTATGACAACGAATGGGGATATTCCAACAGGCTGGTTGAATTGGCTGTTAAAATAGGCGCTCATAACTAAGATATACTATAATCTGCTAGAATAAAAATAGCTATGGATTCAATTAATCTTCTTAATAAGATTCTGCTCCAAGGGAAAAAAGTTCTTGTGAGAGGGGATCTTGATGTTCCAATTGTTGACGGTCGCGTGGCTGACGGGTCTCGTTTGGAAGCTATGCGTGAAACCCTTGAATACCTGGTTATAAGAGATGCAAAAATTATACTTATTGGACATCTTGGAAGGCCTGACGGAAAAGTAGTTGAGTTGTTAAGACTTGATCCTGTTGCAGACTATTTGAGGCAGCTTGGTTTTAGTGTTATCAAGCTAAACACTATTCTTGGTCCTGATCTGCACGCAAATTTAGAAATTCTTACCAATGGAGAAATTCTAATGCTTGAAAATTTAAGATTTGATAAGAGGGAAGAGGGGAATGACGTGCTTTTTGCAAAGGACTTGGCTTCGGTTGCTGACCTTTATGTGAATGAATGCTTTTCCACTTCTCACAGAGCACATGCTTCCATAGACGGGATTCCACAATATGTAAAGTCCTTTGCCGGCTTAAGACTTCAGCTGGAAGTGGAAACTCTTTCAAGAGTACTTGTTGAACCCGAGGCTCCCGTTGTTTGTATTTTTGGTGGAATCAAGCTTGAGACAAAACTTCCCGTTATATCTAAATTCTTGCAGGTTGCTGATTACATACTTCTTGGAGGAAAGCTTGGTATTTATTATGAAGGGGATACAAACAATAAAATAATAACTCCGGTTGACTATGTAGGTGCTGAGGAAGATATTGGGCCAAAAACTATCACCATGTTTGAAAGTGTTATCAAAATTGCAAAAACCATAGTTTGGAATGGGCCTATGGGAAAATTTGAAAACGACTCTTATTTTTCAGGAACTCTAAAAATAGCTCAGGCGGTGGCTGACTCGGCTGCTTTTTCAGTAGTTGGCGGTGGTGATACAATAGACGCTTTGAACAAGGCTGGACTAATGCCCAGAATGAAATTTGTATCTGTGGGTGGTGGTGCTATGCTTGAGTTTATCTCAGGTAGGATACTTCCCGGACTTGAGGAGTTAGGTTATTATGACCAGGAAAATTTTGAGAGTAACAAACCCTGATAAATGTATAGGTTGTGAACTTTGTGCTTTTGTGGCTAACAGGCTTTGTGGGAGAGTTGGTATTTCGGGCTCGCCAGTTAAGATTTTGGGTAAAGACAAGCCTTTTAAAATTCATTTGGACCCATCGGTTAATGACCTTGAAATAGACAAGATTGCTGGGATTTGTCCCAAAGATTGTTTTTCTGTTGATGACACGGAAGATTTATCTGAGCTGGAGTATATGCTTGAAGGAGAATCTAATGGGGATTAATAAAGTAATTCTTCATATAGATTTGACAAAAAGGTTGGCTACCACCAAATCATATGATGATATTCACAAATTTGTTGGGGGTGTAGGCTTTGCCTCTTTTTTGACAAAGGAGAGGCTTGATTTTGATCCGGTTGTATTCTCTGTGGGGCCTCTGAACGGTTTCTTCCCATTTGTTTCAAAGACTTGTGCCTCTTTTGTTGAAGACTTTTCATTTCATGATGTTTATGTAGGGGGTAAGTTATCAACAAGATTACAGTTTTCTTCTTTTGACGCCATAGTTTTAGAAGGTTCTGCTAAAGCCCCTGTTGTGATCTCAATCGCAGGAAGAGAGGTAAACTTTTACAATGCCTCAACGGACCCGTTTTCTGTTGGAACCCCGGGCAAAAGATGTGTTATGTCTGTTGACTCAAAGCACAAACAGTTTCTAACAGATGGAGTTTTTGCTTTTGGTGGTAACGCGCTTTCTGAGAAACTACAGGCAAAAGGTGTTGTTGCTATCACTGTTTCAGGAACGGAAGAAACACAAACTATGCTAAACCCAAAATATGAAAAGCTTTACTTGGAAATTCTGTCAAAGGTAAAAATGCTTCTTATAGAGCCTTCAAATAATGCCTCCTGCTCCGGCTGTCCTATGGGCTGTAAGGATTCAAAGGTTGGAGAAAGCGGGGGGGATGTCTTTACACACTGTTTGGTAGCCTGCAAGTTTGCCGATCCAATTTATTCCGATCTATCTTTAGTATTTGCATGTTTGAACACTCTTGGTTACGATTATAACCACGGAGATTTAGAAAACCTCCCAATACTTGTAAACTCAACCACAAATTTTATATATGAAAAATTATCTAATAGCAAACTGGAAACAAAATAAAACATCTAGCCAAATTCTTTCTTGGTTTGAGGAATTCTCTTTACTTTACCAGTCGGCTGTTAATCAGATTGTTGTTATTTGTCCCTCTTATCCTTATCTTCCTCTTGTCAAAAGTCTTATTGAGTCGTTTAACTTAACAAATGTGTTTGTAGGGTCCCAGGATATTTCAGTTTTTGAAGAAGGCTCCCATACCGGTGAAGTTTCAGTGCTTCAGCTCAAAGATTTTGGTACCTTCTCAATAATTGGACATAGTGAGAGGTCTGAACCCTTATATCAAACACAGGAAAAAGTGGAAGTCTGTCTAAGACATGGAATAAATCCAATACTTTGCCTCAAAACTTACGAGAATTTTCAGCAGAATTGGCCTGAAAAGGCTGTATTGGTATGGGAGGACCCAAAAGCCATCTCAAAGGAAGGTGTTTATAGTGAAACGCCTTTAGATGAGATTATAGAGACCTCAAAAAAGATAAAGGCGTTAGTAGGGGATAGAGTAGTGGTTTATGGAGGCTCTGCAAACCCGGATAATGTAAGCGCTTTGTATGATAGAGCGCACTTTAATGGTTTTCTTGTGGGTAAAGCAAGTCTTGAAGCCAAGACGTTTAATGCACTTTTAAAAAGTGTTAAATGATATGAGATATGTTGATCTTGGAGCGGTTAATGCCCTCAATGAAAAAAGAAAAGAGAAGAAGAAAGTTAGAGTAAGAATTATTCTACCCCTTATTTTTGGCTTCTTAATGCTTTTTGGAGCAGCATTTCTCTTTGCAGTGAGATCCAAAGGAGTGGCGGCGCTTCTAAATCCTGTTTCACTTGTTACCAACCTTGTTAGCTCTACGCCTCTTACCTCAGCTGATGGAAGAGTTAATGTTGTTCTTTTTGGTGTTGATAGAAGGATTGCCGATTCCTCCCCGGGTCTTACAGATACTATTCTTGTTTTGTCTGTTGGCAAGTTTTCCAAAGATTTAGTTATGATTTCTATGCCTCGTGATCTTTGGGTTAAAGCTCCATCAGGATCCTTTTCTAAAATAAATGCAGTTTATGCTCTTAGTGGAAGAGAGGATGCAGTGAAAGTTGTTTCTGATGTGCTTGGTATACCAATCCATTATTATGCTGTAGTAGATTTCAGACTTTTTGAAAAAATCATAGACATTTTAGGTGGAATTGAGATTGATGTTGAACATGCTTTTGATGATTACGATTATCCCATTGAAGGAATGGAAAATGCTTATCCTGAAGCGCTTAGATATTTACATGTTAGGTTTGAACAGGGGTTTCAAAAGATGGATGCCAAGACGGCGCTTATATACTCCCGTTCCAGAAAAGGAACAAATGGGGAAGGTACAGACTTTGCCAGAGCAAAAAGGCAACAGAAAGTTATTAATGCAGTTTGGAAAAAAGTCTTATCTTTAGAGGTACTGGCAAATCCTGTAAAAATGAAAGATTTATATGATTCCTATAGGGACTCTGTTGAAACTAACGTAGGTTTTGTAGAGGGGCAAAAGTTTTATGAGCTTATTAGAAGTGTAAACCTTTCTAAAAATCGATCGGTTGTTTTGGATGACAGAAGTAATATAGATTCGGGTGGGCTATTGTATAAACCTGAAGATTCTACATTGTACGGCGGGGCTTATGTTTTAATTCCAAAGACAGGGGACTACTCACAAATTCACGGTTACATACAAAAACTGCTGTTTAGCGATAACTAATTGATATGATTTACGTATTTCACGGAAATGATGAAGTTTTTTTATTGGAGGAAATAAGGCTTTTAGCTCAAAACTTCTCTTTGAGAGAAAATATAAAACTTTTAGAGATTAAACCAGGGGAGCTTTCCTCATTATATTACTCACAAGACCTTTTTAATCCCTCCAAACTTTTTGTGATAGATATACCAGCAAACGCCAAATTTGATTTTTCTCAAGTGAAAAGCTTGATAACAATGCAAGCACAAAATAGCATTCTTTTTTATGCTCCAAAAAAGCTTGAAAAAGGGCATGTACTTTTGAAAAACTTACCAAAAGATGTAGTGGTTAAGGAGTTTACTAAAGACTTTGATATCAGCATATTTAACTTTCTGGATCTTTTATTTGAAGGGAAAAAGAAGGAGGCCTATAACTCGTGTAATAGTTTACTTTTGCAGGGTGAGGAGATCCTTTCTGTTTTTTCCATGATTACTTACGCTTTGAGAAATATAGCATTTTTTGTTTATGGCAGCACATCTTTTGAAAAGCTGCACCCTTTTGTTAAGTCTAAGATAAAAGTTCAGGCAAAGCATTTTAATAAGTTGTATGTCAGTAACCTTTACACAGTTATGTATGAGGTTGATAAGCTTATCAAAGGTGGAAAAATAAGCAGTGAACTACTCCTTCCACTTGTGATTGAAAAAGTAACTGCAAAGCTATGAAGCTTATTCAAAACACTCTAAGAAAGGTTAACATATCTTTTTTTATCATCTCAGTTGCGCTGCCGGCGGTGGTGCTTCTTCTCTTTTTAACAGTAATATTTGTTTTTTTTGTTTTTCCATATCTTAATTTTAAAGTTAGCAGGGTTTTTGATAACCCCGTTATTCCTGGAGGCGTCAAAAAGGTTGCCGGTTTTGACCGTTTTAGTTTTAACGAGTTGTTAAATGAGGCATCCTCCTCCCTCGCGGTTAAGCATCTTCCTGCCACTTTTTCTTTGACTATCCCAAAGTTGAAAATAGTTAATGCAAAAGTGGAAACTAATGCTAAAAGTTTAAGTCCTGATCTGTTACTTGGGCATTATAAGGGTACTTCTTATCCGGGGGAGCCAGGAAATGCGCTGATTTACGGCCATTCGGTCCTTCCTGTTTTTTTTAACCCACATGATTACAGAACAATCTTTTCAACATTGCCTCAACTTAAGGAGGGGGATAAGTTTTATGTGGATTTTGCGGGTAATTCTTTTACCTATGTTGTTGTTGAAAAGCTTACTCTTAAACCGTCCTATGTAAAGGTTTTTGAGCAGCAATCACAGTTTCTGCCTAAGGATTCCTCCACAGTGACCTTACTGACTTGCGTTCCCCCGGGTTCTAAAGTTTTGAGATTATTGATTGTTGGAAAATTAACCAATTAGCTTTGTCTGGCTCTTTTTTCAAAAGTTTTCAGAGCATAAGCGCGGGCTTTGTTTTTGGTTAAGTAAGCAAGGATAAGCACAAAACTACTGCCAACAAGTATTAACAAAGAAATGCCATTGGAACCTGTTGTAGGAACAGCACCCGATGTTGATTCACTAGGCCCTGCTGCTCCCAAAACTTTTGGTGAGTCCTCGGTTTCTATAACTACTCGTTTGGCAACTGTGTTTGTAGGAGTTTCTGTCACTAAATTTGCAAAAACACTGGTCTTATTATCTGCGGTTGGTGGGAGTTCTTGTTTAGGAGTATCTGATAAACTACTTTTATTCTCCTCTTTAACAGTAGATGTGGTATTAAGTGTGTTGATTGTGTAATAAGCAGATAAGAAAATACCGACAGCAACCACAAGTGTTACAAAAAACGTTAAAAATCCTCTTTTTGCTTCGTAATCGTTCATAGGCAGGTTTATCTGGAAAGGTTTCTGAGAGCATCAAAATCTATTGATTTTGTATCAATGCTCACAAAATCTTGCAAACCCCTTGGTATATCTATTCCCCTATAGGGTGGGTTTATCTCCAATACTAGTAATAATACTACACTTAAAAGAGATGTCCATATCAAAAAAGCGGCTTGTTTTATCATAGTGCCTGATCCTTTATTGCATATATTGAAATAATCATGAAAACTTTACCTTCATCATAGAGAGTGTTTGTGTCTTTGTTGATATTAAAGCTCTTAATGCCAATAAATCTTGTGCTCCCCTCCAGATCCTTGACTAACTTTAATATATTGTTAGGGTTTCCCTCAAGGTGGAGGGTGATGTTTGTTGTAATCAGGTTATCTTCCCCAAGAATTGAATTCGGGCTCAGATATACAATTCTAAACTCATTATTTGAGGTTGTAAAAAATATATTTTCAATAAAATTGGAGAGCCCTTCATTGTTTGGAATAGACTCATTAAGCTCCAAAACTTCTTGCTCGGCTTCTCTATAAAGGGGTTTTAAGCTTTTAATATTTTTTAAACGTTCGTCTGTAAGGGCTATAGTTTTCTCCCTCTCACTAAGCATAGACTTTTTAACATCAATTTTCTTAAGTAAGGGACCAATACCAAGAATGTATAGGCTAGTTATATAAGCTCCTATAAGAAAAGTAGTTAACGAGGCTTTTTTGGCCGGTTCATAAAGGTATTCTCTTGTGTATCTGCTCCAGAACCTAACTCCTTGGTCTTTCATACTATTTTAAATAAATTGTTACCTCAAAATCATAGTAATCGGTGTCAGTCCTATACAAAGCTCTGGTGAGGGCAATAAAGGATACCTTTCCAGACTGAAGAAAACTGGAAATAAACTTGGTAAAATACTCCCCTTTTTGAGTTTTAAGAATCAAGGAAATGGCACCACCTTCGTAGCCCATTCCCAATAGTTCTATTTCATATGGCGTTGATTTATAAACAAGGTCTACTTTATCTTGGACTTTTAAATTTTGTTCTCTGATCAACTTAAACGCATTTATTTTTTTTTGAAGTTTTTTTACATCTCTCTCAAATTCTCCTAGACTTAACACCTCTTTATATTGTGCAGACAACTTTTTATCAGCTTCTTGTACCTGAGTTGAAATTACTATTAGTCTTATTACCAGAAAGAGTGTGAAGAACTGGACCAGGACCAAAACAGTACCGCTTGTTTTTAGCACTTTCTCAACTACCCTTAATTTGTTTGTGGAAAGAATCTCATTGGGACTAATAAGATTAGGGTTTCTGGGTCTTTCTTGTTTTGGCTGTGTGGGTTGCAGCATGGGCAGCTTTATAGATTCTGGACTTAAGCCTTGCAACCTTATTCTTGTGAATAATATTGTTTTTTGAAGCTTTGTCCAGAACGCTTTGTAACTTGTTAAACTCTTCGTTCAGTATATCAGGATTGGACTTTGTAATCCTTAAGGATCTTAGTAAAACCTTGATTTTCTCCTTGTCTGAAGAGTTTTTGGAGTGTCTTTTTCTTGATTGTCTTAGGGCTTTCTGGGCCGATTTGATGTTTGGCATAGGCGGAAGCTATGATACCATATAGCTTGCTATGGTCAAGTCAATGGTTAAAAATGGCACTTCTTTTTTATTTCAAACCCAGAAAACCATAATCTCTGCAGCATCGATATTATCCTTTGCTTATGCAATCTCCGCAGGACTCTCCTTTGTGAGAACAAGGGTTTTAGCAACTTATTTTGGAGATTCTTTTGAACTTGGAGTGTTTTTTGTGGCGGATAGGATCCCTTCCTTTATTTACAGCCTTTTAGTTGTTGGAACTTTATCTGCAGTTTTCATGCCAATTTTTGCATCAATTATGAAAAAAGATCAGGACTGTGCTTGGAAACTTTCCTCAACCGTAATAAATATTTCGTTGCTTACTTTCTCTGTGTTTGGTGTTTTGGCATTTATTTTTGCCAGGCAAGTTATGTTAGGACTTTCTGCCGGTCACCTTTCCAAGGAGGGTCTGCTTCTTGGTGCGTCCCTTATGAGGATTATGATGCTTGCCCAGTTTGTATTGATTTTTTCAAGTTTTATAAGTGTTATTTTGCAATCCTTCAGATATTTTATAATTCCCGCGCTTGCACCAATACTTTATAACATTGGAATGATTTTAGGAGTTGTTTTTTTGACGCCTTTTTTAGGAATTTATGGAGCAGCTTATGGGGTAGTGATTGGTTCCTTTTTTCATCTTTTGGTTCAGCTCCCACTGCTTAGAAAGATAAAGTTCAAACACTCTTTCTCTATTAACCTAAAAGAGGAGGGTGTGTCAGAACTTATGGGCCTAATACCACACCGCCTTCTTGCCACGGTTTTTTATCAGGTATCAGCAATTATTGATACCTCTTTGGCCATATTGATTTCAGCTCCTTCCGTAGTAATTTTCAAATTTGCCGAGCAGCTCCAAAGCTTTCCCGTAAATCTTTTTGGTGTGTCTATAGCCTCTGCCGCGCTGCCTACACTTTCTTTGGAATCAGATGACAAAGATTTCTCAAAGTTTAAAGACACTTTCCTAACTTCCCTGCACCAGATGCTTTTTTTAGTCATACCTATTTCTATAATTCTTTTAGTTTTGCGAGTTCCACTGGTTAGACTTGTTTATGGAGCTTCAAAGTTTTCTTGGGAAGCTACAATTCTAACATCTTACTCCGTAGCCTTTTTCAGCTTCTCAATTTTTTCTCAAGCAGCAACTTATTTAATAACAAGAGCCTTCTATGCAATAAAAGACACCAGAACACCTCTTAAAGTTATGTTTTTTTCAGTTCCGTTTGATATTTTATTATCCGTTTTCTTTATTAAATATTTAAATTTTGGTGTGTGGTCTATAGCCCTTTCTTATTCCATAAGTAGCATCTTTGATTTTTTGATCTTATTACATCTACTTGGTAAAAAGGTTGGGTGGTTTGATTCAAATACATTGATAGAGCCTTTTGTAAAAATAAGCTATGCAGCATTTTTTATGGGAATTTCTTTGTATGCCCCAATGAAGATTTTAGAAAAATTTATCTTTGATACCACAAGGACAGTCCCACTAATTTTTTTAACAATAATTGCAACAAGTTTTGGTATAGTTTCTTATTTGTTTTTTACCAGAATGTTTGCTGTAAAAGAAGTGGACTTGTTATACTCGCTTGTTTCCAGATTTAAGGTTAGACCAAGTATTGAAGCTCTAAAAGGGGCAAGTTCCATGCCAGAAGGGACTACAACGGAACTTTCTTAAATTTCCCCTTTTTGGGAGAGGCTAGGAGTGGTTTTGCCCATAGCTCTTGTTCTTGGGTGGGTCTTCAAAACAAGTGTTTGTGTTAGAATCCCCTTTGTGGAAAACATTAGAAACTTCTCAATCATTGCACATATTGATCATGGAAAATCTACTCTTGCTGATAGATTTTTGGAATTGACAGGAACCCTTACAAAAAGGGATATGAAAGAGCAGATGCTAGATAGCATGGACTTAGAGCGGGAGAAGGGTATAACAATAAAGCTCAAAGCGGTGAGAATGTTCTTTGAAAGCGCAGGCAATAGTTATGAGCTTAATTTAATTGATACGCCAGGACATGTAGATTTTTCCTATGAAGTGTCCAGGTCCCTAGCCGCCTGCGAAGGGGCAATACTGGTGGTTGATGCCACTCAGGGTATTCAGGCGCAAACCCTCTCAAATATTTATAAAGCACTTGAAGCCAACCTAACAATTATTCCAGTAATTAATAAAATTGATCTTCCAATGAGTGAGCCTGAAAGAGTTGCAGAAGATGTGATCAAAACTTTTGGCTTCAAAAAAGAAGATTTACTGTTTGTATCCGCAAAAACAGGACAAAATGTGGAAAAACTTTTGGAGGAGGTTGTTAAAAGAATTCCCCCACCTAAAGGAAGTCACCTTAAACCTTTCAGGTCTTTGATCTTTGATTCATTTTTTGACGAACATTTGGGGGTTGTTGCTGTTGTTAAGGTGGCGGACGGAGAAATCTTAGTAGGAGATTTATCAAAAAGAGAAAACCTTAAATTTTTAGCTACTGGTGCTCTAGCTATCCCTGAGGAGTTGGGGGTGTTTTCCCCCTCAAGAAAAAAAGTTGATTTTTTAAAAACTGGAGAGGTGGGGTATATTGCCACTGGTCTAAAAGAAATTAAAAAAGTCAGAGTCGGAGATACTATAACCTTTGCAAGAAACATTGCGGAGCCGCTTCCGGGTTATAAAGAGGCAAAACCGGTAGTGTTTTTGTCTTTGTATCCTGTTGATAATGACAAGTTTCCGGAATTTAGAGAGGCTTTGTCAAAACTTAGTCTTTCAGATTCAGCGCTAAGTTTTGAGCCCGAGTCAAGCTCCGCACTAGGTTTTGGTTTTAGATGCGGGTTTTTAGGGCTTTTGCATGCTGATGTTGTTCAAGAAAGACTTGAGAGGGAGTACAATCTCAATCTTCTTTCCTCAACGCCAAACGTCTCTTACAAGCTTACAACTACTTCACAAGAAGAATTTGAAATTAGGTCCCCAGGGCAATTTCCTAACCCTTCCCACATAGCTTTTATAAAAGAACCTTGGATACTTATTAAAGTTTTTGTTCCTTCAAATTTCCTTGGTGGTGTAATTCAGCTTTGTGAAGAGCATAGAGGTACTTTAAAAACTATGGAATATCTAACTCCTCAAAATGTTCATCTTGAATATGAAATGCCACTTTCAGAGCTAATACTAAACTTTTATGACAGTTTAAAGTCTGTGTCTTCTGGTTATGCAAGTATGGATTATGATTTCTTAGATTATAGAGAGGTTAATGCCGTTAAGGTTGATATTCTGGTCCATGGTTCTGTTGTTGAGCCGCTGTCTTTTGTTGTTGTAGAAGAATCCGCACAAAAGGTTGCAAGAGGCCTTTTACTGAGTCTTAAGAGTGTCATACCAAAGCATCAGTTTGAGGTTGCGCTTCAGGCAGCAATAGGTGGAAAAGTAATTGCAAGAGAGACAATTTCCGCAATGAGAAAAGATGTTCTGTCTAAAATGTCCGGTGGGCATAGAGAAAGAAAAGACAAGTTAATGGAGAAACAAAAAGAAGGAAAGAAACGACTCAAAAGATTTGGGAGGGTGGACATCCCTCAAGAGGCTTTTAGAAGTGTCCTGTCTAAGTGATTCTCTTTTTTCTTAAGCGTAATTATATGAAGAATGTGAAACAGCACCGCCGGCACTGTAAAACTTAAAGGCGCTGCGATTTCTGAAAGAGTTATCCCTTTTACGCCAAGGGCGTATTGTAAAGCTTTGTTTATAAGTCCAATACCAAAACCTAGGAGTATTATAGAAAACAAAAGAATTATCATCCACAAGTATAAGTTTCTGAGTATTTTGAACAAGGTTGTTAAATCTTGGGTTTGAGTTTTAAGAGGTGTCAATGCCTCTATAAAGTGGTAGGCAAACAAAGGCATAAAGACCAAAGCTATTGATACTCTGTAAGATAAACCTTTTGCTACGGTTTCAAAGGAAGGTGTTCCATAACCTGAAAGGCCACCGCTAAGAACACTTGTTAAGACAGTTGAGAAGTTTCCTGATAATAAATTTATTACAATATTGATAAGATCTGCCAATACCAGATAGAAAACAATGAGGGAGATAAAAGATCCAGCAAATAAATAGCTTTTCTTAACAACTTCCAATTTCTCTTCAAAACTCCCCTTTGACAGAGCAAGTTTAACTATAAAAATAGCCAGAGGGGCAAATAACACAAGCAGCAGAACACTCACAAAATCAAAATCCGCAAGATAAGGGAGTCTTCTTAGAGGTGGGGAATAAACATCAATCATAACTTTTTCCTCTTTCTTAAGAGAATTACAAGTATAACCAGAGCTTCAAGGATAATAGGTGTTGCAACAATAAGCACAAGTCTGGTCGGATTTTCAACATAAATTTCACCTGTTCCCACTGGTTCGTTGTCTTTTGCATCCCTTATTAATAAATCGTTATTCATTTCAGAGAAGTTCATGCTTTTTGTAAGTTTTGTAATAAATTTCTTGTCAGAGGTGCTCAACAGCAAATTGCTGTTTTCATCTGTTATTAATTTTTCAAGAGACTCCTTCTTTAGTGCTCCTGCGTACATAGTTGAGAATCCTGGGAGCTCCTTTTTGTGATCCCCAATAATATAAAAAGTGTAAGTTACATAAGAGGGTTTGAACGGGGTAGGATAGGGGTATGGGTAGGGTGTTGGTATTTCAACAGGTCTGTCTGGAGAAGGCTGAGGTTCTGGTAGGATGACAGTCACTTTTGTATTTTCTTCCTGAACTACAGGGTTGGAAGGCAGCCTTGGTTTGGGATTGATTGATTCGGCAAGCAGCGCTCCGGTAATTTTGACAGGATAAAAAAGGTTTTTAGATTCAAATACTATTCTTAGTGGGTTGATATGGCCATTTTTTAACTGTCCCTCAACAAAAGGACCAAGAGCACTTGTGTCTATCTTTGCAGCCACAAAAAAGTAACCTTTTTTAATATAGTCCTTAATAACAAAATCAGCAGAATTAGGAACTGTGTATCCATTTTCTTTTAGCCATTTTGCCAGAGCTTCTTCATTGGTGGCTTCTAAGATTGACGTTTCATAAACATCCACGCCATTGGTTTCAACTACTGTTACATAGTCAGCACTTTCTTTTGAGGGTGCTTGAGAAAGTGATAACCCTGAAAACGACTCTAATCCTCTTGTTGCATAAGGATAATATTTAGGGCTTGTTATTTGTTCAAGAGTTGTGAACACATCACTCCTGACTGTATCAACGGTCGGTTTTGTAGGAGTTGGTATAAGAAGGCCAAATTCTTTTGCTGAGCCCTGAAATGTAGGAGATATAATCAGAGTTTCCTTACCAGAAGACTTATCGTATAAAATCACGGCTTTTTCTTGATTTACATAAACTGGGTAGTAAGGATCAAAAACTATTGTTGCTAAGGCCTTTTTGGGGCCTGGTCCTACCAGAGAAGAAAAATAAAAGATTGCTAAGAAACTTAAACTTATTTTCTTAAATTTGATCACCCTACTATTGTAGACCCATTAGCACTACTTATTCAAATACAAACTAGTTTGAGGAAACGATGGCACTAAAATCCTAAGTTACTAGGTCAGGTCTTTTTTGAGAAGTCACTTTTTTAGCTTCATTAAACTGCCAGTTTTCTATTTCTTTATGGTTTCCTGAGAGCAGGATTTTGGGAACTTCTAGTCCTTCAAAATTCTCGGGCCTGGTGTATTGAGGGTACTCAAGTAGGTTTTCAGAAAAGGATTCTTTTGTTGTTGCGTCCTTCTTTGCTAAAACCCCTTCAAGAAGCCTTGTAATTGAATCTACTATAACCATTGCCGGAATTTCTCCGCCGGTTAAAACATAATCTCCAACTGAAACTTCTTCATCACAGACAAACTTATGTATCCTCTCATCAACGCCCTCATATCTTCCGCAAATAATAATAAGTTCAGAAAGATGAGAAAAATCTCTTATTTTTGCCTGATTTAACTGATGACCTCTTGGTGTTGTGAGTAAAATTTTTGAATCATCTTTGGTTCTTTTTGATTTTAGTGGCTCCACATCTAAACTTCTTAATGCTTTGAAAATAGGCTCGGCCATAAGAAGCATTCCTGTACCCCCTCCGTAGGGCTTATCATCAACAGTGCCATAGCTATCCAGTGCAAAATCTCTTAGATTTATAAGTTTTATTTCTATCAGCTTTTTTTCTATAGCTCTTTTTATTATAGACTGGCTGAATACACTATCAAAAAGGGAAGGGAAAAGTGTGATTATTTTAAATGTCATAAAGGGATTATATATTTAATCATGGATGGGGGAAATTCCACAATTTCTCCGCCAAATTTTTGTTTGAAGCTTGTGATGCCACCCCATTTTTTTGTATATTCAGGAAATCTATTATCTTTGATTCCTTCCAAATCCAACTTTTCAAAACCCATGCTTTTAAAGTAGTTTATTGCCTGCCACATAAGTTTATAACCGGAGTTGGATTTTCTTCCTTCTTTTGTTGTTGCGGCGTGCATGAACCAAACCTTTTTTTGGTAAGCTAAGTAGAAGTTTGAATTGGCCAGAAAACCCTCTTTTGTATAAGAGTTGATGAGGAAGGAATTATTACCAAAAATCTGGGATTTTTTTAAGATATCTGAGAAGCCTTGCACATAGAATCCTTTTTGTTTTCCTGTTTTTTTTGCTTCAATATGGAAGCGCCTTAGAGCCTCCTGGTTTGGAAATTGTATTATATCAATTTTAATATTATCCCTTTCCGCTTTTTTTATGGAATTTCTTGCAGTTTTGCTCAAGGTATTCCACAAGGCATTTATATCCTTAGTCAGGTCAATAATTGTGGTTTTAGGAGGTAAATAAGGGCTTTTTGTTTCTCTAAAACCGTCTTTTTTTAGTAATTGCAAGTCTTGATTTAGAGAAGGTTCAATTACCAAGTACACTACATGCTTCTTTCTGCAAAGCATTTTTATTTCCTCAATATCTTTTTGAGACAAGGGTGAAGGTCTTTGAATTTTGGCAACATTAAAACACAGTACCCTAATTATTCTGATCACTACTCCATTTGCAGTTTTTAGAGATTTCCAACAATATAACTCTAAATAGTCAGACCACATGTCAGATTGTCTTAAGTCTTGGTGTGTCACTTAACCATTATCTCATGCCTGTTGTTTCAAGGTTTATTTAAGAGTTGTGATTAATTTGTTAAATTCGTCAACGCTTCTAAATTTAAAGTAAACTGAAGCAAATCTAACATAAGCAACTTCATTTGTTGTTCTTAATTTTTTTAAAATTTCCTCACCTATGAAAGTGCTTTTTATTTTCTCTTTACCGGAAAGATATATATTTCTCTCAATACTATCCGCTATTAAATTCTGTTTTTCTAAAGGCAAATCTAAGTTAGCAAAGCTTTTTGTGATTCCAGCAAGCAATTTGGTTTTGTTAAACGGTTCTAATGTTTTATCTCTTTTGATTACTTTCAAATAGGATTTATCAGCTTCCTCATAAGTTGTGAACTTGTAGCCACAGGCAAGACATTTTCTACGTCTTCTTACACTCGTGTTTTGATGTGTGGGTTTTGAAACAGTGACTATTATATTTTCTGATTTACATATAATACATTTCATATGTTGGATGGTATCATATATGCACCTTCTGTAAAAAAGGGGATCGTAGGTTTTCAGGACCCCCTTTTTTAAGTTTAGACTGTGAGCAAGGTAATAACTGAAACTAAGCCTCCCAGTATTCCCAGAGCAAAACTAATAATTCCCATAATCTTAACTTTCCTCCCTTGTGTGTAGTAATATTTTTTGGGCATGTAAACTACTAAAGCCATTAAAACTAAGGATGCTGTTAGTAGAGCAAGTCCAACATATAGCCCAAGGATTTTCCAGACTATCCCTCCCTCCTGAAGGTAAACATTAAATCGTAGTGTGTAGATCAATAAACCAATCCACGCAGATACAATCCATGTTAGAAAAAGTCTGGAAGCCTGCCGAGGCTTTTGCGCTCTAATCAAGAAGGCCTTAGAAGCAAAGACAATCATTGAATAGGCAAAAAAGATCAGGATTCCGAGTAGCATTGCTTGCAGGTCTTGTTGTGCCATTTTTATTTTTCTCCTTTTCAAGTAGTATTTTTAGATTTCACCCATATTAATTTTTTTATAGGTTTAAACAAGGTAATATATCTGCACCCTCAGCAAATCTGTGAAAATCAGTTCTTCTTAAGCTATGATTACTAGGTATGATTGATACTAGTAATCAAAAGGCAAAAAATCTTGGGGATTACATACAAATTTTAAGAACTGTTTTCAACTCAATGAACTTGGCTCTTAAGGCTTCTTTCTGGCCCTCATTTTTTTTGATTGTTTCAAGGTTTTTGAATTCTCTGGTTCCGGTTTTTGAAATACTGGTAAGTAAATCAATAATCGACGAGGTTATAAATCTTGCACAAAACAAAGAAGGACTATCAAGCTATTTAATTTCCTTATTACTGCTAGCTTTGGTACTTGTAACTTTTCAGAACGTTTTAATTAGTATTGAGTTTTTCACTCACTCAAGGCTATGGGCAGAACTTGCTAAATACGCACAAATCCAGTTTATGAAACAAAGTTTAAGGCTTGATATGGAACATTTTGAAAATCCGGAGTTTTATAATAAATTTGAAAAAGCCAGAAAAAGCATAGATGTGTACCTCCCTAGCGCCTTTTTTGACGCCGTTGACTTGTTTGGGCTTGTAGTTACTTTCATCTCTGTTTCTGTAATATTAATTGAGATAAATTATCTTCTCCTACCTGTGATAGTAATTATCAATCTTCCTATACTTGTTTGGGGAATGGGGTATTCTATGGTCACCCATGATCTTAGTAATTCTCTTATTCCCGAGGGAAGGAAAGCCGCCTATCTTGCTGACCTTGTTTCATACAAGCAGTCTATTAAGGAGGTTAAGCTTTTTAATCTTGGTGGTTACTTTTTGGGAAAGTATGAAACCTTTTTAAATAAAGTTATTTATGAAACTTCAAAAATTGCCAAGAGGCAATTTTCCGGGGCTTTCATGACCACTTTTGTGTCTGATCTTGCTTATTATTCCTTTTATTTTTGGGTTATTTTAAAAACTATTGCTGGAAAGTTAACAATTGGTGATTTAACTTTATACATTCAATCTTTTGGCAAAACTTCAGAAACGCTAAAGCGTATGCTGCGCTATTTTAACAATCTTTATAGAAGTGCTTTGTATATTGATGACTTTAATGCCTTTATTAGGCTCAAACCAAAGATTTTAACCAAAGAAGGGGCACTAGAGCTAAAATCTATAGATTCAATTAAGTTTGAAAACGTTTCTTTTAAGTATAGAGAGGAATTGCCATATATTTTGAAAGATGTTTCTTTTGAAATAAAAGAAAATGAAAACGTTGCGCTGGTTGGTCAAAACGGTGCCGGGAAAACAACTCTAATCAAGCTTATGATGAGGTTGTATGAGGTTAGTAGTGGCTCTATCTTAATAAATGGCGTAGACATAAAAGAATATACCCTTGACTCTTTATGGAGATCAATGGGAACAGTTTTTCAGGATTTTTTACAATATTATCTCACTGCCCGGGAAAATATAGCATTCGGACAGATTGAGAAACTTGAAAATATGGAAGAGATAAAAAAAGCTGCGGAAAAATCCGGGGTAAATATTTTCATAGAAACTTTACAAGATAAGTATGAATCAATACTGGGTACTTGGTTTGAAAATGGAATTGATGTTTCCGGAGGACAATGGCAAAAAATTGCCTTGTCACGCGCTTTTATTAGAGATTGCTCACTGTTGATTTTGGATGAGCCAACAGCTGCGCTTGATGCTAAGGCGGAATATGAGATTTTCAAAAGGTTTAGGGAGCTTGTTGAGGGAAAAATTACAATTCTTATATCTCACCGATTTTCAACTGTCAGACTTGCCAATAAAATATTGGTCCTTGAAGACGGTGGGATAACAGAAAGCGGGTCGCATAAAGAGTTATTGGAGCTAAATGGCAGATATGCAGAGCTTTTTAATCTTCAGGCAGAGGGTTACAAATAAGTTTTTTTATTTCAACAAAACCATTGACAATCTGGCACTCAAGTTTTAAAACTGATAATAGATATTAAAAGTATTTGATTGCAAAAATTTGCTGCCCTTATTGCCCGGCGCAGCCTGCCTATGGATTTATCACAAAGACAGATTGAACTACTTAAAGCGATTGTTGAGGAGTATACAAAATCCACTGAACCGGTTGGTTCTCAGAAGCTAGTTGGCAAATACAATCTTAAAGTATCTCCAGCCACGGTTAGAAATGAAATGGCGGATTTAATCAGGAAAGGCTTTCTTGAAATGCGCCACACATCATCCGGTAGAGTTCCAACAACAATGGGGTTTAGGCTTTATGTAGATGAAATTATGCATGAGGCGGAACTTCCTATTTTGCAGGAAGTTGCAATGAAGCAAAGACTCTGGCCCGCCCGCTTTGAATTTGAAAAACTGTTAAGACAGGCTTCCCTTGCCCTGGCGGATGTTACAAAGCAAATAGCTGTAACCACAACAAATGATGGACATCTCTTTCATTCTGGAAGCGTAAACGTTTTAGAATCTCCCGAGTTTTGGGATATTGATGTGGCTAAGGCTGCACTTCACCTTATTGACAGCCACGATATACTACATAATGTTTTTGAAAAAGGTAGGGTAGCGCATGAGGTTATGGTTACAATAGGGGAGGAGATGGCTCTTCCAAACCTAAATACATGTTGTCTGGTGTATTCAAAGTTTGACGCAGGAAGAAGATCTGGAGTGGTGAGTGTGTTAGGTCCCTCAAGAATGGAATATTCAACAGTGGTTCCGGCAGTGAGGTTTATTAAAAGCCAAATAGAAGAGCTTGGTGCAACTTGGTAATTTCAAATTGCAAAATTAAGATTATTTATGTCTGATACTAATGATGTAACAACTAAAGATGAGAAAGATTTGAAAATTGAGGAGCTTGAAACTTGCTGGAAAAGAGCTTTAGCGGATTATAAAAATCTTGAAAGGCGATTTTCTGAGGAAAGAGAAGTTATTGTCAAGTTTTCAAATGCGCTTTTACTTGAAAGGCTTCTTCCAATACTTGATAATCTTGAGAGTGTGTGTAGTCATCTTACTGACACCGGTCTTGAAATGACTGCTAAGGAGTTTAGAACTATACTTAAAGACGCGGGAGTTGAAGAGATTTTGGTGGAAGGGGGAACTTTTAATCCGGAACTTATGGAAGCCACGGAAATTGTTGAGGGTGAGGAAGACAAAGTTGTGAAAGTTATTTTAAAAGGTTTCAAATTTTTTGATAAAGTGTTAAGACCGGCACGTGTTATTGTTTCAAAAAATAAGGGTTAAATTTAAGGAGGTATTATATGGGAAAAATTATAGGTATTGATCTTGGTACTACAAACTCATGTATGGCTGTTATGGAGGGGGGTGCTCCAAAGGTAATGCCAAACAGGGAAGGAGGCAATACAACGCCTTCTATTGTAGACCCTATTAAAAATCTTGTGGGTGTTCCGGCTAAAAGACAGCAGATAGTAAATCCAAAAAACACAATTTTTTCTATTAAGAGATTAATGGGCCGCAGGTTTTCTGATCCAGAGGTTCAGTCGCTTATCAAAAAAAGCCCTTACAGCATAGTAGAAGGTAGAGGTGGGCTTGCCTGTGTTGAGGTTGAAGGTACAGCCTACACACCCCAGGAGATATCCGCCAAAATTCTGTCAAAGCTTAAAGCTGATGCGGAGGCTTTCCTAGGCCAGAGTGTAACTGAGGCAGTAATTACAGTGCCCGCGTACTTTGATGATTCACAGAGAAATGCCACAAAAGAGGCTGGACAAATTGCGGGGCTTGAAGTCAAAAGAATAATCAATGAACCTACAGCTGCAGCTTTAGCTTATGGCCTTGATAAAAAGAAGAATGAAAGAATTTGTGTTTATGATCTTGGCGGCGGAACTTTTGACGTTTCAATTCTGGAAATTGGCGATGGTGTCTTTGAAGTTAAATCAACAAATGGTGACACACACCTTGGAGGGGACGACTTTGATCAGGTTTTGATAAGTTTCTTGATTGAAGAATTTAAAAAAGAACAGGGAGTTGATTTATCAGCTGATAAACAGGCTTTGCAACGCTTAAAAGACGCCGCGGAGAAAGCAAAAATTGAATTATCCTCCGTTATGGAAACAGAAGTTAATATCCCGTTTATTACGGCGGATTCGTCCGGGCCCAAACACCTACAGCTCAAATTAACGCGCGCAAAACTTGAGGCTCTTGTTGACCGCTTAATTCAAAGAACAATTAAACCCATTGATAACGCGTTAAAAGATGCTGGGGTAACTATAAACCAGGTTAATGAGGTTGTGTTGGTTGGTGGTATGACCAGAATGCCCAAAGTTGTTGAGACAGTCAAAACTTACTTTAAGAAAGAGCCTCACATGGGAGTTAACCCGGATGAAGTTGTTGCCATTGGTGCAGCAATTCAGGGAGGTGTTCTTGGAGGTGAAGTTAAAGACATTTTGCTTTTGGATGTTACTCCTTTGACTTTTGGGCTTGAAACTTTGGGTGGCGTAAGTACGCCGTTGATTAAGAGAAATACCACAATTCCAACATCTGCTTCTCAAGTGTTTTCCACTGCAGCTGATAATCAAACAAGTGTTGAGATAAATGTTTTGCAGGGGGAGCGTGAATTTGCTTCTGATAACAAATCTTTAGGGCGCTTTATTTTAGATGGTATCCCACCCGCGCCCCGGGGCGTCCCTCAGGTTGAAGTTACATTTGATATTGATGCCAACGGAATTTTAAATGTTAAAGCCAAAGACAAGGCTACAAACAAAGAGCAACACATAACAATTCAAGGCGGAACGGGTTTGAGTAAAGATGAGGTTGATAGGATGGTCAAGGAGGCCACAGCTCATGCAAGCGAAGACTCCAAGCGTAAAGAGCAGGTGGAAGCCCGTAACCTTGCAGACAATTTATGCTATACAGCTGAGAAGTCTTTGAGAGATGCAGGTGATAAAGTTCCTGTTGAGCTGAAGAGTGAAATTGAAGGTAAAGTAAAAGCAATCCGTGACGTATTGGCAACAGCTTCCGTAGAAGACTTGAAAGCCAAAACCCAAGATTTATCCTTGAGCTTGCAGAAGATTGGTCAACATATGTATGGTCAAGGCCAGCCGGGAACTCAAACTGGTCCGGATACCGGTCCACAAAGCGGTCCGAGCGGTAATCAAGGCCCGTCAGGTGGGGGAGAACCCTCCACAGGTCCGGTCGAGGGGGAAGTTGTTGAATAGGTGGTAAATGATCTTTGGTTCTACTAAGGAGTAGAGTTCTTGGGCGTAATTCAGTGGTTTTTAGGAATTTTGAAGGCTTTTATTTTGATGTTCATTTCAGTTCATTCTACCACTCCCTCAACACAAACCAGGAAGTACTCATTAAACTCAAATTATCTGGTAAAATACCATCCACTATGGCTAAAAAAGATTATTACGATATACTGGGACTTTCAAAAAACGCTTCTTCAGAGGATATTAAACAGGCGTACAAGCGCCTTGCAAAGGAGTTTCATCCTGACGTTGCAAAAGACAAAGCGCAGGCTGAGGCAAAGTTTAAGGAAATAAACGAGGCCTATCAGGTTTTGTCCGATTCGGAAAAGAAGAAGATGTATGACACTTATGGAACTGCACAGCCTGGGGCGGGCTTTGGTGGGCAGGGACCTTTTGGTGGTTCCCAGTCTGGTCAGTGGGGGCCGTTTACTTATACCTACACTTCCCAAGGTTCCAAGGGAGGCTCGCCTTTTGGGGCTGGAGGTTTGGGAGAAGATTTTGATCCCATGGATATTTTTGAGCAGGTATTTGGTTTTAGAGATTTTGGAGGGGGAAGAAGGCAAAGAAAAGGCAAGACTCTTCAATATGAGATGGTGATAACCTTTGCGGACAGCGTGCGGGGTAGAGAGGAGGAGGTTTCAATTAGCGGAAAGAAAATCAAAGTTAAGATACCCTCAGGTATCAGGGATGGTAATCAACTCAGATTTGAGGGTCTTGGCGAACCGGGTCCTGATGCCAACACTCCTCCCGGAGATTTGATACTTCATTTAAGAGTTCAACCTCATAAAATTTTCCAAAGACATGGAGATGATTGTTATCTTGTTAAAGAAGTGAATTTTGTTGATGCCGCACTGGGGGGTGAGGTAGAAATACCTGTTGTGGAGCCATCTTCTTCTACAGGCGAATCAACAACCAAACTAAAGATTCCTTCAGGAACTCAACCCGATACAGAATTTAGAATTAAAGGCAAAGGCATGCCCCACCTAAGAGCTTCAGGTCGCGGTGATCTGTATGTTAGAGCTTTAATTAAAATTCCCCAAAAGCTTTCAAGGGAGCAAAAGAAGCTTTTGGAGGAGTATAAGAGGATTTTTTAAGACTAGTAGAGCACACCAGTTTTTGAAAAACCTCTTAGATAATTATGAGTAGGTACCTTTAGTTGAGTTTTCAACAATTTTTGCAAAAGTGGCTATATTTAGCGCAACTTTAGATTTTACTGTTTCATTTTCACAAGCTTTTCCCGCATGGTTGCTAAATCCAAGTTGTACGCCTTTAAGTGTTCTCCCTCCCAGCTCTTTTTCTATGTCGTCAAAAGTTGTATTAAGAAATGCTTGATAAGCTTCTTTCACTTCATCATTACCATTTTGTGAAAGCGCAAGCATAAAACCTAGAGTTGTTAATCTCATGTTTTCAAGAAGAGCTTCATTGTCATTTTCTGGGACATAAGTTTGATTTCTAAACTCAATTCTAAGATCTTCTCCATGGCCTTTTACTTCAGCAGGTATTGTATAGGCACCTTTTGTTATTCTGTTAGGCGTGGTATAAGCAATACCAAACAACGTTGAGAGTAGTAATACTTCTTGCTTTACAAAATCGGATGTTTTCTCCCTACTTTCATAAGGTGTGTTTCTTTTTGTACCCTCATAGTTTGTACTTTGTAGAAAATCTATTAATTCTTTAGGAATACCTATATTGACATGCAGTGTGAAATTCAACTGATGCTGTTTATCAAAATCGAGAGGTAAAAAACCCATTTGGTGAAGTTCCTGAATTATAGCCAGTTGAAGTTTTATGTTTCTAGTTTTAGGTATAGCTGCTTCGCCTTGTTTATCTGTTTCATATGGAACGTCTAGGATATTTAGAATCCTCGAACTTTCCGCAAAATGAATATAACTTGCAGGCTTTAAATCTTTGATGGAACCATATGCAGGCGATCTGCCTGTGTAGGGTATTTCAATCTCGCAACCAATTGTAAGTTTTCTTGAAAGCCTTTCAGCTTGTACTAAATCATCCAAACCCTATTTTTCCCCTTCAACCCATGCCTTATCAATGAGCTCGTTTTTGGCTAGCTTGTTAAGTACCCTAAGTTTGATAAAGGCATCAGTTGCTGGTATACCTAAAGCGGGTGAAAACCAGGCTTTGGTCTTTTCTAAAGCCTTACTAGCTATTTCCTCATATCGGTTCCTGGTAGTTTCATATGACCTTTGTCTTTGGTTAATATAACTTCTTATTTCCAGAATAATTGGTTCTGTTCTGTTGGTGGTGTCCAACTCCTTTCCTCCAAGTTCAGGGGACTCTAAGTAAAGAAAGAACTCGTCCTTAATTTTAGCCGCAGTCAAAAGTGGTATTGTGGTTGGGCTACTAAAACTTGGCTTGTCTGGTAAATTTGTGTTCAAATAATATGGTCCTAAAAGGGTTTCTAATGCTTCGGATGAGAGATCTGCTAAAGAATACTTTCCGCTAGTATAAGAACCACTCATAGCGTTATGAAACCGTGCGGAGCCGGCAACATTTTGTAGGAGTGTTTCTACTTCCTTTTTGACTTCCGCATTCAGTACCTCATTTTTTTGATTGTCTGCTTCTGCTAAGGAAAAACCCACCTTCACATGATACAAGAAATTTGTATCTAAATCCTTAAACCTATATTAAACTTTAGTTAATGATTATTAACCAATTACTCAACAGATTAAAACTCAAATATTTTATTGCAAAAAGGACTCTTGGCTACACTGTAGACTATGTTGATATTCTTTATAAAATTTATCTAAATCATAACAAAGTGATTCATTATAGGGGTGGCTTTCCTGTTTATTCGCTTTCTACACCGGCGCTTTTTAGTAAACCCGCTGCAAACTTTCTGGCAAGAGCTGTGTACAAAGGTATACAAAACAAAAATCTACCAAATCTTATTAGTTTTGCGGTAAATGATATTTGCAATGCAAATTGTCAGCATTGCAGTTTTTTCAGCGCAGTTGAAGACAAATCAAGAAAAGTTTTAAATTTAGAACAAGCAAAAAAACTTATTAGAGACGCGCAGGAACTTGGTGTTTCCACTATCAATTTTGTTGGTGGGGAACCCTCATTAAGAGAGGATATGCCTGAAATTATTGCAAGTGTGGATAAGAACCAATCAACAACGGTTATGTTTACAAACGGTTTCCTGCTTAAGGAGAATATACTCTCTTACAAAAAAGCAGGGCTTGATAGCGTTTATATAAGTCTTGATTCGGCAAATCCTGAAATCCATGACATGTTAAGGGGAAGGAAAGGACTTTTTGACAAAGCGGTTGAGGGTATTCTTGAAGCCAAGAAATTTGGGATGTCATGTGGCATCTCCGCAACTTTAACTCCCGAGTCTTATGCAAAAGGGGAATTTGACAAAATTATTGAGTTTGGAAAGCAAATTGGTATTCATGAAGTCTTGATTTTTGACTCGCTTCCTACAGGACGGCTTAAAAAAAGAGAAGACCTTGTAGATAACAACGCATGGGTTGAAGCAATGATCGAGGAATCCAAAAAGTATAATAATGACAGTTCCTACCCTGGAGTTTTACTTTTTGCGTATGCAACAAGTTTTAGGAGTGTGGGTTGCTCCTGTGGAACAAGCTATTTCTATATAATCCCTTATGGAGATGTTTGCTCTTGTGATTTCAATCATGCTGTTTTTGGAAATATATTGGAAAAACCACTTTTCGCAATTTGGGAAGAACTTTCATCTTCTCCAGATTTTTTAAGAGCCAAATGGGGCGGTTGTAAGGTCAAGGATTCTGCAACTCGCAGTCAAGCTTCAGTAAGAGTAGGAAAATCTTGCGGTTGCCCTGAATAGTTTTATTATATAACTGATATGGATTTTAGTTCTATTATAAAAGCGCCTGTAATTGATCCCTGTTTGCTTGGTTCTTTATGTTCTTTTGATAAGACTCTTACCTCTCAAGCCTTTCTTTTTGAACTTATTTATGGGCTTTTAAGTCTTGCCACACTCTTTGTAGTTTACAAGATGGTTAATAGGTTTTTTATGAGGTTCGTAATAACTTTTACGGGGGTGCTCCTTTTTGAATTGTTCACGGCTCCTATGTGGACAAATAGCCATCTTGGAAAATTTGCATATATTTATCTTGATATTAGCTGGATTCTTTCTTTAATTTGGACAGCTCTATTTTTAGGTGTAACGACTCTTGTTGACACTCTACTGAAAAAAAGAAAAGAATATTTGAGATTTGCTGTGTATCTTATTATTACAACGGCAATAGTCTTTAGTGCTGAATCAGTAGTTCTTAGTGTTGGTATAAGGGAATACTCTTTGGAAGTTAAGGAGGTTTTAAGCGGTACCTCCTTTATGGGTACCCCAATTGAGGCTTTGTATTATGTCTCAGTGTTTTCTCTTTTAATTATCTCTTTTTATAAATACATGACGCTTGATTATGATAAACGCCCAATCATTCCCTCAAAAAAGAAAAGCACTCTTAGAATTTTTATTCTGTCTCTAATTGGAGTTTTTCTCTTTGAACTTATGATAGAGCCTATGGTTTACAATAGAAATCTTCCTAGCTGGTCTTATTTTTATAGGGATATAAGTTTCTTGGTGAGTATAGTTTGGGTTTGTTTGGTTACGCTGTCAGTTCTTGTAGTTGAAGACCTTTTTTATACTCTTTCCGCAAGGTGGAAATTTCTTCTTTCTGTGGGATTGACTTCTGTAGTGGCCTTTCCGTTAGAATCTCTATTCATGAATTATGGGATCAGAGTTTATGGACCAACAGCCACTCAAAGTTTTTCAGGGTTTAATACAGTTATTACACATATTCCAGTTGAAGTTGCTATGGCAATACCCTTGTATTTTGCTTTGATTCTTGCGTTTGTTTTTTACCACGACTGTATTCTGGAAAGTAGGCTGTAAGTTATGAAAAGAGATTTAATTAAAACTTTAGTTGGTCTTCCGGTTTTAGTTATCTTTTTGGCTTTATCTTCTGGCGGATTTGATCAGGTGATGACTTTGGCGTTTTTTTCTATTGTGTGTACTGCGGGGATGGGGGCTTTTGTGTGGTTTGGATTGTCTCTTCTTATAGGGCACATAATGTTAGCGCTAGTTATACCAAACCTTATTCCAAGCACTAGAGCTTATATTGAGAAAGAAATTTTGATATCTGTTTCTACTAAGCTTAAGAATAAGGAGGAGGGTGTGCTTCTTGACTATATTGCAAAAGCAAGAGCATCTGGAATGAATGATGAACTAATAAGCACCTCATTAATAAGTAAAGGTTGGAAGTCGGAATTGGTATCAAGCGTTTTATCTTCTGCCCCAAAGCCCTAAGTCAACAAAGCTACAATTACATATGAAAAAAAACTTTTTATTGAGGCTTTGGCAATATGTTCACCTTCGTTTTCCTTTCTTTTCAGTTTTACTTCTTACTCTTTTAGTAGGACTTAGTGTAAGCCTTTTGAGTTGGCGACTTGGTTTTGAGCACAGCTATAAACTGGTAGTTTTAAGAGCCTTTATGTTTTTTATATTTTTGTTTAAATTAAGGGTTTTGGACGAGCTAAAAGATTTTGCTCATGACTCTAAATATTATCCTGATAGACCCATTCAGAAAGGTCTACTCTCACTGTTGGAATTGAAACTCTTAGGTATAACAGCCTTTTTAATAGAGTTATTGATTACCCTATTCTTAGGTTACGGAATTTCTTTAACGGTTTTTGTACTTGCTTCTATTTATACATTTTTTATGTATAAGGAATTTTTTGTAGGAGCCTTCATAAAAAGCAAACTTCTTCTGTACCTTATCTTGCACGAGTTAGTTTTTGTATTTGTTTATTTTTGGCTCTTTTTTTTTGGGATAAATAACCCTTTTACAATTAACAGATCTATGTTTTGGCAACTTATACTCTTTATTCTTACTATTGTGCTTATAGAGGTTGCCAGAAAATCGCGTTTCAAGCTTGATGAAAATGCTTCCAAAGACACATACAGTGCAAGATACGGATTACATTTTGTGAGCATAGTACTTGTGGCATTAAGCTGCCTGCTATCTGTATCCTTATTTCTTTTTATGGAAAGCTTAAGCTATTTATTGTCAAGGCATCTTATCTTTAGTATCTTTTTAAGTTCTTTTCCTCTGCCCTTTGTACTTAATTATTTAAATCATAAGAGCCGTGATTCCTCAAAAACTCTTTTTTATGGCATTTCCATTTATTGTGTCTTTGTATATCTTGGCATGATAATCTTTCTTAAGTATGAATAGGTATATTTATGACAACTCTAATTTGATAGAGAGCTACTCAGGTATTTCATCAACTCTAACTTTTTCCTTTGCAAAAAGAGTATATTCCGGAGTTTATAAAGAATTTTGTTTTGCACTCGGGGTGCCTGAAAAAAAAGTTGCCTCAGTCCCAAAGCTTTTTGATAACCTTGTTGTTCATATTGGGGGGAGAATGTATTACCACATTAAAAATTGGCACCGACTCCTCAGTTTTTTACCTCTCTATTCATCCACCAGACAATTTCTTGAACAGATGATTGGGGTAGAAAAAAGTTATAAACAAAAGGTTAATGCTCAACCCCTTCTGCATTTTTTGTATTCTTTGTGTTGTATAACCCTCAGTTTTATATTTATGCCCTTATTAATTAGAGCTTTTACTAAAAGTTTTGACAAAAAATTATTGCTTTTAAAATCTGAAAATCTTTCTTTATTGTCTGATTCTGCTCTTTGCAAACTTTATTTAAATGCAGAAAAAAATATGACTAAGGATTTTAGAATTCCCATAGTTAATGATTTTGCAGTTATGGTTAGTGTTGGCTTGCTTTCCAGGCTAGCTCAGTCAAAGGGCGATTCCAATCTTATTGCCCTTCTCAAGAGTTCTCAGCTGATCAAAAGTGTAGAGCCATCAAAAAAACTTATGGAGATGCTTGAAGTTATAACTGCCAATCCCAAACTTAAAGAAATCTTTTTAACTGACTCTATTGAGAATTTGCATAAAAAGATTTATGTTGAAAATTTTGATTTTGCTTTCAAAAAGTTAGTTGTTTCATATATAAAAGACTTTGGAAGCAAAGTTCCGGGCGAGCTTAAATTAGAATCTAAAACTTTTGAGCAAAATGAAAGCTTTGTCCTTACTATACTTGTAAATGCTCTAAAGGTGCCCTCTAAGCTCTCTTCTGACAAAGCACAAGAAAGAGAATCGGGGTTTATAAGTTTGCCCTTTTCCTTTCTGAAGGGGTGGGTTAGCACTTCAATTGCAAGACGGGAACACGCAAGGTTTAGAAGAGCTCAAATTTTTGCTTTTGCCAGAGAAGTTTTTTTGGAGATGGCACAAAGATTAAAGAATAAGCATTTAATTGATAACCAAGAAGACATTTTTTATTTGAAGGTTGAAGAACTGCTTATGCTTTTGGCTGGTAAAAAGAAAGACTTCTTAAAACGAGTGATAGGAAAAAGAAAAAGATTCTTTAAGCTTTTCAAAGGTATAAACCCTCCAAGAAGAATTGAGACAAAGCTTACTTCTGATGATTTAAATAAAAGATTAGCTAAAAGAAAAAAATTGGATTTCTCACTAACCGTTAATAAGAAGGAAATTTTGGGTAAACTGGTGGGAAAGATAGCATCAACTGGGGACACAATGAGGCTGAATGGAAAAGCTTTAGTACTAAAAGAATTTGATTATAACGCCTCATTTAGAGATAAAATACTGGTGACTTCCCAAACTGACCCGGGTTGGACAATAATATTCCCGCTTCTTAGGGGTGTTATTGTGGAAAGGGGAGGACTTCTTTCCCATGCGGCAGTTGTTGCTAGAGAGTATGGGCTTCCCTGTGTGGTATCTGTTTCTGGAGCAACTGATGTTATCAAAAATGGGGATACTATAGAAGTTGATCTAAAAAGCGGAAGAGTGTATATAAATGAAACATAAAGCCAATGCCATGACATTTCTGGCCTTAATGCTGGTCTTGTTTGCAATCGATCTTGCAGTGCAAGGCTCCTACACGCTATCAATTGCCTTAGCTTTTTTTTCAGCTGTGCTTGATGGTTTGGATGGATACGTGGCAAGATTTTTCAAAGAAGAATCCAATTTTGGCAGGCAGTTGGATTCCGCGTCCGATATTTTTATTTATCTGGTTTATCCCACCATTTTTTTCTTGAGTGCTTTTGCATTGAGTTTTGGAGAAAAGCTGTCGCTTTTTATTTTTGTCTGCTGTGGAGTGTTTAGACTGATCAGATTTAACACATTCGGGTATTCATATATAGGCAAAACCAGAGGATATATGGGTTTGCCTGTTGTTTTTAGTCTTTATAGCCTTTTTTTTATTTGGTTTTTGCCCTTTCAAGGGAAAACATATCAAATTATGGTTTCTAATTTAATACTGGGTTTTCTGATGATACAGAAGTTTATCTTTCCTAAGGTTTCAGCCATTTTTTATATTTTATTAATGCTCTCTTTTGGGCTTTTCTCTTTTTATGTTTATTCTGCAATGGGGGTGAAATGATAGCATGCCTAGATGGGTCCTTTCCACCTTTTACAAATCCGGACTTACTTATTGATACTATCTATAAGATTTGTTGTTCAGAAAAAACACTTGGAATAAGATCAAAAGGACTTCTTAAAAAGAACTTGGTGAAAGAAACGTTTGTTTTTGCTTATGTCAATAAAACTTTAATAGGCTGGATTGAAAGAGAAAAGATTACGGCAAGTTATGGTGTGGTTTCAAATTTATATGTATATCCGCAGTTTAGACGGGAGGGAGTGAGCAGAGGCCTGATCCTTAAAGCCTTTGAAGATTTGTCAGGGACTAACACCCTTGCAACAACATCAAATGAGGGTGTTGCAAAGTTTATTACAGAGAGGGGTTTTGAAAAGATTGAATTTTCGCTGTTGCCTCTTATAGTTAAACTTAAGCTTTATTTAAGGTATTTAAACAGGCATGCTATCCAAAACTTTATGAAATTAAGAAAAAACAAGTTTGAAAGCTATCTAAGAAGATGTTCCTGATTGTACTTCTACTTTTGATATTTCTAGTTGGGGAAGTTCTTTTGAAACTTGGTGTGGAGCCGGAGTTCACAAGGAAGTTTTCTCATCTTTTTGCTGGTGTTGTGGTTTACTTTTTCCCTTATTTTTTAAGTTTAAATTCTGCATTATCCATTGGAGTTCTGTTTGCTGTTTTATTTTTCTTTTTAGAAAAGTATGCTTTTCTAAAAAGTGTTACTGGCGTTTCTAGAAAAACAAAGGGATCCTATATAATGCCTTTAGCTCTCAGCATTTGTGCTTTTTTGTATTGGCCCAGATCTGTTACCACTTTTCAGATTTCAGTAATACTTTTAGCCTTTAGCGACACTTTTGCCTTTTTGGTGGGCTATTGTGTGAGAAGCCCAATGTTTATAAAAAAGAGTTTAGCAGGGTCTTTGTCTTTTATTGTTGTATCCACCTTTGTATATAGTTCTTTTGGAGTGATGCTTCCTTTTAGCATTTTTTATTCGTTTATTCTTTCAGTTATTGAAGCTTCCAGTTTAAATGGCACAGATAACCTTTTTGTTCCTATTGCCGGGGGAGCTTTGTATTTCTTCTCTCTTTTGTGAGAAGCGTTAAAAAGAAAGGTTTTGAAATCAGTTTTTTATACCCCTTAAAATATAAAGATAAATCAATCACTATGTGAGTGGCCGTTCCTAAGATCAATAGCATTGTCATTTGATATATGCTTAGATTGTTCATTAGACCTGATAAGGCTACCGCTACTGTTACCGAATCAATTTGTTCTAAACTGTAGAAAAAAAACCCTTTAATACCGCCAGCCTGTTGAGAGGGATTGATGTTAAATCTTCTTTTTAAAAAACTTGTGGGAAGCTCACCAAACATATAACCAGTACTTATGATAAAACTCCTCAGAGTAACTGATACAAAATCTTTTTCATGAACAAGCATTGTTAACAGAAAAGTTAAGCTTGTAGAGATAAAAGCTATCACTACAAAACCCCTGAATGTTTTTGACTTCCCTAATAGTCTTTTGCCCTTAAGGTAGCTTCCTAAATCAAGGGGTATGGCTAGAGTTGCCAATAAGTTCTTTTTAATAACAATGCTATGGTGTATGACATTAGCACTAAGAAGTGGAAGAAAATAAAAAATTATAATTTCTAACATATCTATTTAAGATACTCCTCAATATGGGAAAAAATTTGTTTTTTTCCTCCCAAATAATTATTTTTGTCTTCCGAGAAAAAAGTTTTACTGTGAAAAAGCTGACCTGTTAAGTTATAAAGTTTTCCAAGTTGAATTTTATGATTAATAATCATAATCTTTTTGTTCATTAGCTTTTCTACAAAAGCAACAAGTTCTCTAAGAGTCATTAATTGGTCCGGTTTATTTGCAAAGTGATAAGCTTTTCCGGACTGAAGATCATTAAGAGATGAAGAAACTCTTTTAACAAAGCTATTTAGAGGAATGAGATGCAAGTTTGTTACTGGACACCCCGTAATTATGAAGAATTTGCTTTGTTTGATTTTATCAAGCATGACGTTGAATATGTTTTTACTGTCATTAGTTAAAATTAGAACCGGTCTAATTACAGAAATTGGAAGTTGGGAAAAATGCTCTCTAGCAATAAGTTCGCTTTGATATTTGGTTAACTCATAATTATTAACAAATCCTGCATTGTGCTCAAGTCCTTCCTCGAATATGTCACCCTCTCTTTCCCCGCTTATAAACGCTGTACTAAAGTGTATAAACTTTCTCAGATTCCTTGTTTTTTTAGCCAGACCCAGTATGTTCTTTGTGCCCTTAATATTTACCAAAGCTGCTTTTTGATATGATGCTGTGAAGCTTGTGTTTGCCGCCATATGAATTATTTCTGTTATGTTGCTTGTTAATTGTGAATAAACGTTGCTGTTGAGACCTAAGTTCTCTTTTGTGATATCTGCGTTCAAAAAACTTATTTTATTGTTTTTCCCTTTGAGATTTGTATTTCTTGTAAGAACTATGATCTTTTCATAATCTTTTGAGAGGTTATTAATTAAAGGAGTACCTAGTCTGCCAGTTCCTCCGGTAATAAGTACAATCTTTCTATTCGTATTCATATATTACTTTAAGAACTTTGTTTGCAAAGGCTTTTGGGTCTTCCACCGATTTTGAGAGTAAGAAACTACCAAAAGTTATTTTGAGTACAAGGTTGTTTAAGGATACATTTACGGGCAAAACTTTGGCAGTTGATTTTATGGCTATAACCCCAACGCCAATCTTTGGGTTGTTGAGCTTTTCTTTAACTATACCTCCTTCAGGAAAGATAAATACTGTAAACCCATTTTTAATAAACTTAATTGATTCATCTGTGCATGAGTAGTTCTCCTCTTTATTTGCTTTATAACAGCCAAAGGTGAGAAGTAAGGGGAGCAATGGAAATTTCATGTATTTATTTGCCGTAATAAATCTTATTGGGAGGCATTTCAGAAAGTCCTTAAAAGACAAACTCGCCATGACAAAAAAAGGATCTAAAAAATGCTGATGATTTGAGGCTATAATTAGCGGCTTGTTTATCTTTTGGAATAGCCTTTTGACCTTTGGTCTGATAATAATTCTTATTATTAAACCAACAGTAAAATAAGCTGTTAATTGAGTGACATAGAAAATCGCCCTTGACATAAGAAGATAATACCATTTGGGGTCAGATCACGGTTTTGATATGGGGTTGATCTGGAACCTTCCTTGATTTAGCTTAAGTTTTGTGTTAATTTACTCATCAAGTAATAAGTTTTTGGTAATGAGGTGGGGTTAATGTCCCACCTAAATTTTTGATATGGCAATTTCAGAATTTAAAGCGGCGTTAAATCAGGTGGCAGCAGAAAGAGGTATTCCGGTAGCGGCTGTTATTTCAAGCATAGAAATGGCGCTTGTATCAGCCTATAAAAAGGATTTTGGAGGCTCGTCAGAGGACCTTATTGCAAAAGTTGATCCTGAAACCGGGGAGGCAAAAGTATTTAGGGGTGAGGAAAATGTCACTCCTTCCGGATTTGGCAGAATTGCAGCTCAGACAGCAAAGCAGGTAATTTTACAAAAAATCAGAGAAACAGAAAAAGAGTCAGTCCTTTCAGAATATCAAAAAAAGATTGGCACAATTGTTAACGCGCATATTTTTAGGATAGAAAAGGGTGTTGTTATTGTTGACCTTGGGAAAATTCAGGGAATTCTTCCTCAGTCGGAACAAGCTTCAAATGATAGATACACCATAAATCAAAAGATTAGAGTGTTAGTTAAGGACATTAGAGAAGGTTCAAGAGGTTTGGAGGTTTTTGTTTCAAGAAGTGATCCTCAATTTGTGATTGCTCTTTTTACCATGGAGGTACCGGAGGTTTCTACAGGAGTTGTTAAAATAGAGGCAATTTCCAGAGAAGCGGGAAGTAGAACTAAAATGGCTGTTTCCTCAAGGGAAGAAAAAGTAGACCCTGTTGGAAGCTGCGTTGGGCAGAAGGGGGTTAGAGTTCAATCAATAATTTCAGAGCTAAATGGGGAAAAGATAGACATAGTTGCCTACAATCCGGAAATGGACAGATTTATTGCAGCAGCTCTCTCCCCCGCAAAAGTTGTTGATGTAATTTTAAATAAAGAGGATAAAGAAGCAAAAGTGATTGTTCCTGATGATCAATTAAGCCTTGCAATAGGAAAAGAAGGACAAAATGTAAGGCTTGCGGCAAAACTTACAGGGTGGAGAATAGATGTTAAGGGTTTGCATGGGACTTCAGAAAAGGTAGAAAAGGAGGCTTCTCAAGAGGGCTCAGTAAGTGAAGAAAAGCTTTCAGAGGAGCCAGTCGTCAAAGAATCTGATAAATTATCAGAAGAAGAAAAGCCTGTACAACCTGATACAGAAAAAGTAGAAGACAAAAAAGTTGGTAAATAATTTCTATGAGGAACTGGATGGTATTTGCCAAATCAGAATATGGATCTTATGCAAAGCAAGGAATCCGACAATTTTATAAGACCTCCAATTATTACCATAATGGGTCATGTAGATCATGGTAAAACTTCCCTTTTAGACTACATTAGAAAAACCAAAGTTGCAGAAAAAGAAGCAGGTGGAATTACTCAATCTATAGGTGCTTATCAGATCCTGCACAAGACCAGAAAAATCACTTTTATTGATACTCCTGGGCATGCGGCTTTTACAAAAATGAGGCTTAGGGGTGGAAGGGCCGCAGACATTGTTGTTCTTGTGGTTTCTGTTGTAGATGGGGTCCAACCTCAAACAAAGGAATCCATTTCAATAATAAAAGAGACAAAAACGCCTTTAATAGTGGCTCTAAATAAATCTGACCTTCCTGGAGCAAACCCGGAAAAAGTTAAAAAAGAACTTGCAGAGAGCGATGTCCTTGTTGAAACTTGGGGTGGGGATGTTATTTCATGTGAAGTTTCAGCTAAAACTGGCTTAGGTGTTGATAAATTAATTGAGTCAATAGTTACTCTGGCCGATCTTATTGAATTAAAAGCAAATCCAAATGGGGATCTTGAAGGCCTTATAATTGAATCCAGACTTGATCAAAAGAAAGGCCCTTTGTTTACCGGGATTGTGAAAAATGGGACGTTGAGAGTTGGACTAGAAGTTTATTCTTCCAAAGCGCAAGGAAAAGTGAAAGCTTTGGTTTCTTATAATGGAGAGCAGCTAAAAGAGGCTCTTCCCGGTGATCCGGTTGAAGTCCTAGGCTTTTCCCACGCGCCAAGAGTGGGAGATGTTTTTGTTGATATTAAAAATAAGGATCTTGTTGAGCTGTCAGACGGCTCTGGGGCAGCAAAAGGAGGCTTTGCAAGTGGTGTTGATACATGTAATGTTATTTTGAAAGCAGACACTGAAGGTTCTTTAGAAGCGCTTGAATATTCTATTGATGAGCTTATTAAAGACAACCTTCCCATCAGAATTATTTCCAAATCAACGGGAGATGTGAATGAATCTGATGTCTTGATGGCGGAAAGTTCAAAGGCTGTAATTCTTGGATTTAATTCAAAGGTCCCGGGTAAGGTTTTGGATTTATCAGAAAATCTAAAAGTCAAAGTTAAGACATATAAAATAATTTATGAACTCATAGAAACCCTAAAAGATGTTATAGCAGAGCTTATGTATAAAGAAGAAGTTAAAGTTAAGGGCAGGGCTCAAGTGTTGCAGACTTTTACATTGGCATCTGGAGATATTGTTGCCGGAAGCAAAGTATTAGCAGGCTCCATAAAAAATATCAGCAGGGTTTCAGTCTTCAGGGAAGGTATTGAACAGCCCGTTTATACAGGAAAAGTTAAAAGTGTGAGAAGAGGGAGAGATGAAGTTTCCTCTGTTGGTCGCGACAATGATTGCGGAATTTTGTTAAAACCCGTTTTTAAAGATATTAAACCTCAGGACATTATTGAAGTTATTTAAACCTATTTTGACCTTTTTACCTATAGTGTTATAATCTCAGGTTCCCCCCTCGAACACACAATTTATGCAAATACTACAAGACAGCAAACAAGTTAAGGATTTGATCTATGAGGGCAAGAAAATTGCAGTAATTCCAAGCCCCACCTCAGGAATTGATGGTTTTTGTGCGTCTGGAGCTTTATACAAAGTTCTTAAAAACACAAACAAAGATGTTATCCTTATTTATTCTTCTCCTATACCTGAAGAGCTAAAAGAATTTCTTTCCCATGAGGATATAACACCTATTCCAACAGACAGGGATTTTATTATAAGTATTGATTTCTCCGGAACCAGAATTGAAAGAGTAAACTGGGCAGTTGATGGTGATATTTGTAAAGTGGTTCTGACACCTGTTTCAAAAGACTTTGATTCGTCAAAAATAACTTATGAAAACATAGGGCTTGATTATGACTTGGTGATTTCTATTGGGGCTAAAGCCTGGAAGGACCACACAGCATTATATGCAGAATTTGAAAATGATCTTAAAAAGCTCTATGCCATAAATATTGATAATTCTCATGTAAATACCAATTTTGCAACAATAAATGTTGTTGAACCCCAAGCTTCTTCCATGTGTCATCTGCTTCTTCATAAACTTGTGTCTTGGAATTTTAGAATTACTGAAGATGTTGCCAAACTTTTGTTAATTGGAATGACTTCAAAAAAACTTCAAAAAACAGAGTAAAATTTGTAAGGGATAAACTAATGCCATTGCTCTTTAACCGTTTAATTGCTACAATCGGTCCAGAATATGACGCTTAATAAGGATAAAAAGACAGTAATTATTGATGAATATAAAACCCATAAAGCTGATACAGGTTCCCCGGAAGTTCAAGTAGCTCTTCTTACAGAAAGAATAAATCTTTTGACGGGGCATCTTAAAGGCCATAAAAAGGATGTTCACTCCAGAAGGGGACTTTTGCAAATGGTTAATAAAAGAAGAAAGCTTCTTTTATACCTGAAAAAGAAGGATGAGGAAAGGTATCAAACAGTAGTAAAAAAATTAAAACTTGAAAAGTAATAATAACTTAAGTGTAGGCACGAGCTTGCTAAAAGCAAGGATATTTTTAGGAGGTATAAATCTGTAAATCAAGCACGTTTTTCAGATTTAAGCCTCTTAACCTTACACTTTTAGCTTCTGTTGCTTTTTAGAAAGGAAAAAAATGAATAAAGTAGTAAAAAAACAAATGGAATTTGCAGGGAGAACACTTACACTCGAAACCGGAAAACTTGCTCAACAGGCTAATATGAGTGTTCTTGCCAGTTGGGGAGAAACAATGGTTTTGGTAGCAACGGTTTCCGCTAAGCCTAAAAACGAAGTAGATTTTTTACCCCTGACAGTAAGCTATGAAGAAAAACTTTACGCCGGGGGTTTGATAAAAAGTTCTAGGTGGGTAAAAAGAGAAGGAGCACCTACAGATCAGGCAAGAATTGCAGGCCGATTGATTGATCATGCCATAAGACCTTTATTTCCAAAAGACTATCAGGATGAAGTTAATGTTATTGCAACTGTGCTTTCAGTAGATAAAATGTCAGATCCGGAAGTGCTCTCCATGATTGCAGCTTCAGCCTGTTTACACTCTTCGGATATTCCTTGGAAAGGGCCTATGGTCTCTTCAAGAGTTGGAATGACAAGCTCAGGTGAGTTTATATTAAACCCTTCGGAGGAGCAGCTTGGGCAATCTGATCTTGATTTAGTGGTCTCTCTTGTTGAGGGCAAGTTTTTGGCAATGGAGGCTGGGTGCAATATTATCCCGGAGGAAAAGATTGTTGAAGCTGTTAACTTTGTTAATGATCAAACACAAGAATTGCACGATTTTATAGAGGGTTTTTCAAAAGAAGTAGAAAAAGACAAATATGTTTATGTGTCAAAAGCTCTGGCTCCAGAGCTTGTAACTGACGTTAAAAATTTGGTAGGTCAGAAAATTAGGGAAATGATGGCAAAAAATCTTGAAAAAACCGAGATGCAGGAGGAAGAATCGCTTCTGTTAGAGGAGGTTTTTGCAAAGTTTGAAGGTAAACATAGTAAGAACGATATGACAAGAGCATTCTCAAAACTAGAGACAGATGAGATGAGGCATTTGATTTTAGATGAGGGTAAAAGACCGGATGGCAGAAGTGTTGAGCAGGTTAGGCCAATCTCTGTTGAAATAGGTATTTTGCCCCGAACTCATGGAAGTGCGCTCTTTACAAGAGGAATAACCCAAGGTTTATCAGTAGTGACTCTTGGTTCTTCATCTATGGAGCAGCTAATACAGACAATGTATGGTGAGGAATCCAAAAGATATATGCATCACTACAATATGCCTCAGTATTCCGTTGGTGAAATGGCAAAAGGAAGAGGCGGACCCAACGCTCGTGAGATAGGTCATGGCATGCTTGCTGAAAGAGCTCTAATTCCGGTTGTGCCTGAAAAAGCTTTATTTCCATATACAATTAGAGTTGTAAGTGAGATTTTAAGTTCCAGTGGGTCTTCATCCATGGCCGCAACCTGTGGGTCCTCACTTGCGTTAATGGACGCCGGAGTTCCTATAAAGGCCCCTGTTGCCGGTATTGCAATTGGCGTTATGACAGATGAAGAAGAAACAAAATATGTGCTGATAACGGACATGGCCTATAAAGAGGATGCTTATGGTTTTATGGATTTCAAGATGACAGGAACTAGGCAAGGTGTTACAGCAATTCAGGTGGATATAAAGCTTCCGGGAATTCCCCTTAAGCTTTTGCCAACAATTGTTACACAATCAAGAAAAGCAAGACTTGAAATTCTTGATGCTATGGATTTGCATATTTCCGCGTCAAGAGAGCAATTAAGCCAACATGCTCCAAGAATGACAACAATTAAGATTAAGCCGGATCAGATTGGGTTGGTAATTGGAAGCGGTGGTAAAACAATTAGAGACATTGAATCAAAAACTGGGTCAACCCTTGGTATTGATGAAGACGGGCTTGTATCTATCACCGGAAATAATGCAGATGGCGTAGAGCAGGCAAGAAAATATGTTGATGGTTTGACCAGACAGGTTGAACTGGGTGAGATTTATGATGCTACAGTCAAGAGAATTGTTGACTTTGGTGCTTTTGTTGAAATCCTGCCGGGTAAAGAAGGCTTGGTACATGTAAGTGAGCTGGCTTATGGTTTTGTTAGAAATGTAAGAGATATAGTTAAGGAAGGGGATGTTATAAAGGTTCAAGTTTTAGATGTTGATCCTATGGGCAAGATTAGTCTTTCTAAAAAAGCTCTGGAAGAAAGACCGGCCAATGGGGAAAATGGTGGGGAGCCTCCTTATAGACCTGATGATTTTTCAGGAAGGCGTTTTGAGAGAAGGCCTTTTTCTCCTAACAGAGGAGGGGGTTCAAGAGGAGGTTTTGATAAGCATTCAGGCAGGTCAGGAAGATCCTACAGAAGTTCTTAACTTAAAGAGTTCTTAATTTGATAAAATGAAACTATATGGAAAGACTCTGTCCGCAGTGTAAGAATGATTTGGGGTTTTCTGAGAAGTATTTTTGTCTTAATTGTGGTTCCCGTCTTCCGGATGAATTTATAAATTTAAGCAATGTCTCACAACTTAATGTTTCATCACCTCCTCCTCTTGTTATTAAAGATATGCTAGTCTCTTTGCCAATCCTAGTTCTTAAAAAAGCGCTATTTTTTGTTGGAAGTTTAATTGCTTTTGTTGTTATAATAAATACTTCCTATAACTACTACTTTTTAAATACTGGCGGAAGAAAGCTTAGCACTTCAACTGAAACAACTAAGGGAGTCTTAATTCAGGAGGTTTTAAAAAGTGAGAGTACAGCCTTTTTGAATGTGGTGGAAGATGAGTCTTTTGACTTTGAGAAGTATACTTCAATGATTCCCTATGATTCAGATCTTTATATAGAAGGCCACGATTTTACAAGCATTCACAAATTTATTTTTGATCAGGTTTTTACTAAAGAGGATGTCAAGTTTGCTAATTTGTTGAAGGAAATAATCTTACAAAACCCATCTGGATTTGCTCTGTTTTCAAGAAATAAATCACTTAAAAGTGGTGAGAATCAAAGAGTAGCAGCGGTCATATTTGATGGCAACTTTGGGTCTAATAACACTCTATTGGAAGTCGCTTCCAAAGAAGCCTCCGTTTCCGCAAAGAGCATATATGGTTTTTTAGTATTGGCATCTGATCAGGAGCTTCTTGAGGATATCACTGCTGCTAAGGAAAAAAAGATTCTGAGCCTGTCTTTAAGCCCCAAGTTTGCTTCAGAAAAGAGATCTTTTAGCGGGAATGGTAAACTTTTGGTCTATTTATCAACTGATGGGAGCAAAAAATTTGTTGGAGACCTTGCAAGTTTTGGTTTATTCACAGACTCTTTTTCAAAGCTTTTATTGGAAGTTGAAAAAATCAATAAAACCGGTTTTATAGTTAAATAGTATGGCTGAAGAATTTATATTTAAAGAACTTAAAGATCTGTCTGAAAGGGTGAAAAGCACACCGGCCATGCCTGGAGAGCTTACAAATAAAATTGAAGGGATGCTTGATAGGCTCAATCGTATGGCAAAGATTGGTGGTTATACTGAAGCTTATGACACAATGGCCAGATATATTGATCTTATAACTACTATTCCTTGGGGGAAAAGAACTGTTGATAATCTAAATCTCCCGCTTACAAAAAAACTTTTGGATGATCATCACTATGGGCTTGAAGATGTGAAGGAAAGAATTCTTCAATATCTTTCTACAGTAATTCTAAGAACTAGAGATGAGAAAGGGAATATATCCAGGGCTCCGATTCTCCTTTTTGTGGGGCTTCAGGGTATTGGAAAAACTACTTTTGCAATTTCATTGGCGGAAGCCCTTGGGAGAAAGTTTATCAGAATATCTATGGGTGGTATTGGTTCTGTCCTTGAGCTTAGGGGTAGAAGTAAGGCCTTTCCTGAAGCAGAGCCAGGACAAATTGTTAAAGCTCTGGTTAAGTCTCAGGTTATGAATCCCTTGATTCTACTTGACGAAATTGAAAAAGCCAGCGGTGACACGGGAGTGAGAATGGATATCATGGCAACTCTTCTTGAAATTCTGGACCCCAATCAAAACAGCTCGTTTAGGGATCACTATGTTGATTATCCTGTTGATTTGTCAGGGGTTTTATTTATTTGCACGGCAAACGGTTTGGGCACTCTTACGGCAGCGCTTCTTGATAGGATGGAAGTTATAAAAATGCCCTCCTATACTGATTATGAAAAGGAGGTTATAGCAAAAGAGTACCTTCTGCCTAAAGTTGTTGAGAATTCAGGATTACATAAGGATGAGCTTATTATTGATCCTAATTTATGGCAGTCCATTATAAGGCCTTTAGGTTTTGATTCCGGTATCAGAAGCTTAAATAGAACTCTTGAAAATATGACAAGGAAGGTTGCCAAGGAAATAGTGGAAGGGAAGCACAAGTCTGTAACCATCACTGAGGAAAATTTGAAAGATTATCTGCCAAAAGGAAACTTATAATTATATTTAGAGTTTTCTGAGAACCCTGCCTCTAATTAAGTAAACTATCAAACCACCCAGAAATCCTATTGCCGAACCAATTATTGAATGAAGTGAAATGGTACCTATTATTAGGTTTGTTAGCAAAACCAAGTCTTTAATGTTTACATAGCTAAAGGGTCTGCAGTCTTCTATGCCATATTTGGAGTCTTGGCAAAAATAACCATTAGAGGGCATTTTTGGCAAAAGCACACTAGAGGCCATTATAGTCCATGCCATAGAGAAAATTATAGTGCTTGCCAGTATTATTGTTTTGGCGCTCACCTTCACATTCTATCAGATTTTAAAAAGCTTCTGTTATACTGCTTTTACTATGTGTGGAATTGTGGGTATGTATGGTTTTACGGATGAAAAACTTCTCAAAGGCATGGCAGATTCCATTGGTCATAGAGGGCCGGATGGCGAGGGTTTTTTCATTGGAAGTAAAGGGGGGCTAGGTAGTAGAAGGCTTGCCATCATTGATGTTGCAGGGGGCGGTATGCCCATCTCAAATGAAGACGCTACTAAATGGATAGTTTATAACGGGGAAATATATAATTACTTGGCACTTTCGGAAACCTTAAAAAGCCTGAGGCACAACTTTAAATCGCATTCAGATACAGAAATGGTTTTACATGCCTATGAGCAGTGGGGCGTATCTTGTGTTGAAAAGTTTAATGGTATGTTTGCTTTTGCAATTTATGATGTGTCTAAAAATGAAGTTTTTGCAGCTCGGGACCAGTTTGGCATCAAACCTTTTTATTACTGCAAGGTTACTGAAGGTTACCTCTTTTCTTCTGAAATAAAAGCTTTTTTGAAAGCCTCCTCATTCAGAGCATTGCCAAACAACCGAATGGTTTTCAGGTTTTTAAAGCATAGAAAGCATGATGATCTGAATGAAACTTTTTTTGAGGGGGTAAATAAATTGCTACCTGGTGAGTACGCACTGTTCTCAGAAGATACTATTAGAGTAAATAGATACTTCAATACAGAGAACTTGTATCAAAAAAGAGAAACCAACCATGCTTCTGAAAAGGAGAATCTTCAAAAATTCAGAGAGCTTTTTATAAAAAGTGTAAAGGACAGATTGATGTCAGAAGTCCCTGTTGGATCTTGTCTTTCAGGCGGACTTGATTCATCTTCAATAGTTTGTGTAATAAATGATGAGTTACTAAAAACCAATTTGGAAGATTCCCAAATTGGGGATAAACAAAAAACTTTTTCAGCTGTTTTCCCAAAAGAAATAAATGATGAGCAAAACTATATTAATGAGATTTTAGAAAAAACCAAGACTGAAAAAAATTTTGTCTACCCAAACAGTAAAGATTTGTTTGAGGAGCTTAGGAACTTTGTTTATGCTCAGGAAGAGCCCACAATATCAAGTGGCCCTTACTCTCAGTGGTGCGTAATGAGGCAGGCAAGTAAAAAAATCAAAGTTCTACTTGATGGGCAGGGTGCTGATGAGGTATTAGCTGGTTATAATCCTTATCTCGTGGTTTATTTAAGGCAGCTACTTAGCCAATTGAAGATAGGACTTTTTTTAAAAGAGTTTATAGGAAGCCTGCCCCAAATCAGAAGTCTTGTTCTTGATAAGTTAAAGTTTAACTTCAGCGGATCTTTGAAAGAAAAAGATTTAATTAATAAGGAATTTGCGCACAAGTATTTGGGAGAAGTAGTTAGGGTTGAGAAAAAAGATCTTAAAAAAAGATTTCATGATGATTTATTTTTAGACAGCGTACCGGCACTTTTAAGATATGAAGACAAAAATTCAATGGCGTTTTCAATAGAAGGCAGAGTCCCGTTTTTAGACATTGACCTTATTAACTTTATATTCTCCCTACCAAACGACTTAATTATCAGACACGGTTGCGGAAAGTATGTTCTAAGACAAGCTCTTAAAGATTTACTTCCTAAAAATATAGCTGAGAGAAAATGGAAGGTTGGTTTTACTACGCCTGAGATTGCTTGGTTTAAAAGCCAAAAGGAGAAAGTTTATGAAATTATTGACTCTGAGACCTTTAAGAGCCGCCCCTATTTTAACTACACCAATGTAAAAACTTTTGTTGATGGTTTTTATGAAGGAAAACATGAAGAGAGTATGGTAATCTGGCGATTTATAAATGTTGAGATATGGCTAAGGGTTTTTGTAGACAAAAAAGCCTCTAGTTAATGAGTTTTTATTATGATTGAGCCCTTAAATAAACCAATTAAAGTTGAAGGTGTAGTTTATGATAGATTGTTGATAAAAACCCACCTTATTTCTGCTAAAGAGGACATAATTGAAATTGCAAAAAATTACACTGATGGACTAATTAAGTTGGGAGATATTTTTGTAATTTCTGAACGAGTTGTTGCCATAACTCAGGGGAGAAGTTTTTTGATTGCAGACATTAAGCCTACTTTCTGGGCCAGGTCTCTTTACAAATTTGTAACAAAAAATCCTGGAGGAATAGGTTTAAGAAGCCCTTATACTATGGAGCTTGCTTTAAAGGAAGCAGGGCTTGTGAGAATATTACTAGCCTGCTTGACTTCAGCTGTTACAAAGCCGTTTGGTCTGAAAGGAGTTTTTTATAAAGTTGCAGGAAATGGACTCAATGCAATTGATGGGCCGTGCGATTATACCTTGCCCCCCGGGAACATGTCTGCCAAACTTGGGCCTAAAAAGCCTGATCAGGTTGCTGAAGAACTGAGAAAAATTCTTGGGGTTGGTGCTGCAATTATAGATGCAAATGACCTTGGACAAAGATTGGAAGGTGTTTCAAAAAATGTAGATAGGAATCTGATTCTAAAAGCTTTTAGAGATAACCCGTTTGGACAGAGAGATGAGCAGACTCCCATGGCAATTTTAAGGCGCGTTCAGTAAGTTTTGGCGCCTTTGATGAAGAGTCTTGTTAAAAAAGAGCTGTTTTTATGGCTATTTTAAAGTTGTAGTTAAAGCCTAGGTCTATAATTTCTTCAACCGTTAATCTTGATAATTTTTTATTCATTAGGTCTTTAAGTGAATCGCTTGACCAGTGGTAAATTATGTTTGTCAAAGCACTAGATTTAGTTAGATTCTAAGTTTTGGGTATCTCTTTCTCATATAGACCAGGGCCAATGGGTAGATAACCTTCTGAATCTTATTGAAGTTATGTAAGGATTCCATCCAACCAAATAAATTCTGTTCGTTTTTGAATTTGTTGATAAGAGGAGCGTAGTTACCAATTGCAAAAAGTTCGTATAGGAATCTATTTACAAGACTTGCCCTTAATCTTGGTATAAAAAAGCTTTTTGCTTCTTTTTCATAATCGCTCTTTTCAATAATGCTTCTTGCGGCCAAAAACCCTGAAGTTAGGGCGTTTCTTATACCAAATCCCCAGAGCATATCCTGAAGACCTGAGGCTTCTCCCACAAACAGAGCTTTTCCTTCTTTGAAAATATTTTTAGTGGAAAAACATCCTACCCCTCCTACATCTCTTATCTTTTCAATAATTCTTAAATCTACAATTTTAGCAAACATCTCTTTTGCCCTTTCCAAATAATCTTTTAGATGTGGAAAATCTTCAAATATGCAAGTACAAAGGCAACCATACCCTTTTGTGACTATTAGGTAGGCATAACCCTTAGGAGCAGCTTTGTCATTGATTATTGCCACAACCATGTCTTCCATATCTGTTTTAAAAATAAGTCCCTCATCAGCAGCAAAAAGCTCTTGGGAAATTGGCCCGGTGGCAATTATATCCGCCTCTTCTTTGGGTATTGTTGAATTAAAATGAATATTAACCCCAAGACTTGAAGCTTGATCTTTCAGCCCCTGATCAAAGCTACCATCAACCGAGCCTCTTTTAACTAAGTAATATATAGGTCTTTTAAATGTTATGTCTTCTTTTGTATTTGACCCGTTAGAAACGATTATTTTTGATGATGGCTGACAATCAAAATTTATACTAATGTTCATTTTTGCGAGTGTATCAAGTACATCTTCCCTTCTTGACCAGTTTTCAAGTCCCTGAATGTCCCCATGAAACCTTTTACCTATTTCCTCATGTTGTTCATACACATGAACTTCAAATTTTTCTTTTGCCAAATTTATAGCAGCAGACAATGCGGAAGGACCTGAGCCAAGAATTTTGATTGGGTTCATCAAGGAATGATACCTTTTTTGTTTTTTTAATGTAAAGACTTTGTAAGCCGTTTAAAAGACTCAAACGGCTTACTCTTGAGAGTTCATTTTAGAAACTCGTCTAGGGAATCTTCTTTTCTGAGTAACATCAGCAAAATAACAATTGCCGTTATGGGAGAGATAACCCACGCAACAATCCAAATCACATAATCTCCCCATAATGGAAAGTGAATTTTGTGCCCCTCTAAGGCAAGTTCAGCTATTGTTTTGTGCTCTTCCCGCAAAGCTCTAACGGCGTGGTAGCCAGTAAAGATGTAGGACGCACATAAAAACGCCCAAAAAATGTTCATCTTTTGGAGGCCTCCTTACTCCGATTGGGTTCCCTGTGCGTCATCAACCAAGGTGAGAAATCCGAATATAGCAAGGATGACAACTACAGGTGAAAACAGCCAGAACAGACTGACAAAGAACCAGTCGGGGCCGTTTGAGCTGTGTCCATATGCGTATGCCGGGAATTTACCCAAGCCAAGTAGCATATAGCCAATAACGACCCACACAACCACGCAATACAAAAGCCAAATCCCCAAGAGGATCAGCTTAGGGTCTATTTCCGTTCCCATGTCAAATTTCTCCTTTTCTTTGAATTTTCTTCATCATAGTAACTTTTTGAAAAACTGTAAAAGGTCAAAACAGTGTTTAAATAATTTAAGGTATGGTAGAGTCTTTGCATTATAAATCTTATGAACAAACTTGAGGTTCTTTCTCAAATTGAAAAAGCCGTTAAAACCTGCAAAAAATGCAGACTTTGCAAGGGAGCAAAAAATGCAGTTCCCGGGGAAGGAGACATCAATTCAAAAGTTGTATTCATTGGAGAAGCCCCCGGCGCAAATGAAGACGAGCAGGGCAGACCTTTTGTGGGTAGAGCTGGAAAATTACTTGATGACATGTTAAGAGGCATAGGCCTTAAGAGAGAGTCGGTTTGGATTGGCAATATTATCAAGCACAGACCACCTGAAAATAGAAGTCCCATGGCTGATGAAGTAAGAGCATGCAGTCCTTATTTGGAGGCTCAACTCAAAGCCATTAATCCTAAGATAATTGTCACTCTTGGAAAGTTTGCGTTGGAATTTTTTGATAAAGAAGGAAAAATTTCAAGAGATCACGGCGTCCCAAAAAAAATTGGGAATTTTATTGTTTATCCTTTATATCACCCTGCTGCTGCTCTTAGAAATCCTGCTGTTGATCAGGTCTTAAGAAGCGAATTTAGGAAAATAAAAACATTGCTTTCTTCCCCTATAGAACTAAAGGATTCGGGGGTTGTCAAAAAAGATGACAGGCAGATGACTCTCCTATAGAATTCAACTATGAAATTTAAGTTTCAAAACAAAAGTGATGATGTAGTAAATCCTCAAACTCAAGATGCTGCGCTGCCTTCTCATCCTCAAACCGATACAACACCTAACTTATATCCTGAGCTTAGGATTATTTCTCTGGGTGGAACAACAGCCGTTACTAAAAACATGACGGTCTACGAATGCGGTGACTTTATGATTGTTGTAGATTGCGGCTTTGGCTTTCCTGATTCGGAAATGCTAGGGGTTGACGTTGTTCTTCCAGATATTTCCTATATTTTAGAAAGAAAAAACAAACTCAAAGCTGTTTTTATAACACATGGTCATGATGATCATATTGGTGCAATCCCCTTTTTAATTAGAGACTTGGCTGTTCCAATATATTCAACAAGACTTGTCAAAGGGCTGATTGAAGTTAAGCTAAGAGAGGTAAATGCCTTGAATAATGTAAGTCTTAAGCTTATGGATCCTGAAGGGGAAGGAGTTGAGATAGGACCTTTTAGGGTAGATTATTTTAGAGTAAATCACTCGGTTCCGGACGCATGTGGTATTTCCATAAAAACCCCGCACGGAAAGATTTTACACTGCGCAGACTTTAAATTTGACTGGACGCCTGTTTTGGATAAGCCTTTTGACGTTGCCAAAATGACCCGTCTTGTAGGAGATGAGGGCACAACACTTTTGCTATCAGACTGTCTTGGAGCAACAACAGAAGGCTATGCAAGAAGTGAAAAGTCAATTGAATCAACTTTTGATGAATTGTTGGAGAAAGCCAAAGGTAAGCAGGTTTTTGTAACCACAATCTCTTCAAATGTTTCACGAATGGCTCAGGCAATTGATAGCGCTAAAAAACATGGAAGAAGGATAGTTCTTGCAGGCAGGTCAATTGAGCAGACTGTGGACGTAGCGCAAAAACTTGGCTATTTGAAATCCGATCCCTCACTGTTTATTGAAAAAGATAAAGCTATGAAATTTCCTCAGGGAGAAATACTCTACATTATTGCCGGAGCCTATGGTCAATCCGAGTCTGCAATTTCAAGAATTTCAAGAGGCGAGCATGAAAGTCTTATTTTAGAAGAAGGAGCATACGTGATTTTTTCAGCTGATCCAAATCCTCCGGGCGTGCGTGAGGATGTGGATGCCTTAATTGACAGACTCACTCTTAAGAATGCAATAGTTATCTATTCTGAGATCCAGGAAAACTTGCACGTTTCAGGACACGGCTTGAGAGGAGATCAAAGACTTGTGGCAGCTCTGTCCAGAGCAAAATACTTTATGCCAATTGGCGGAACGGTCAAGCACATGCGAGCTTATGCAAATATGCTGTATGAAATGGGGGCAGTGCCTGGTTGCGTGTTTGAGTGTCTTGAAGGAGATGTGTTAATTCTTAGGAATGGGACTGCTACGCGTGGGGAAAAAGTTGCGGTTTCAAATGTGTTTGTGGATGGAAGAATTGTGGGGGATGTAGGGGAAAAGGTGATCCAAGACAGAAACGCTCTTTCTCAGGATGGGATTGTAGTTGTTGTAGTTCCGGTTTCTCAAAACGGGCAGCTTGGAAAAGTTGATATTGTTACCCGGGGTTTTGTATATGTTAAAGAGTCAAAAGAGTTATTGCGCGATTCATTTGAAGTGATAGAGCGTATATTTAATGAGAATAAAAATGAGTGGAAGAATAAGGGCTTGATAAAAGGAAGCATAGAAAAAGCTTTGTCTAAGTTTTTGTACAAGAAAACAGGTAGGGAACCTTTAGTGCTAGTAAGTGTTGTTGAGATTTAGTAATCCTATCCTTTAAACATTAAATAAATGAAAAAGCCTCACAGATTTTTGATCTATGAGGCTTTTGGGATCTCCCGGGCTACAAGTTACTTATTGCCCGAGAGAAATTCCACTGCCTTAATGCTGATAAGCAGTGGAATGGAAGCAATTCCCCCTAGGCCAATTTTAAACCGGCTGCTTGGGGGGAGGTCCTGGGCCATGGAGAGGGCAACAACAAGCAAGCCCTCAATGACCCAGACAAAAAACGATACGGCCAGCCCGGCCGGTGTTTGACCTGCGATGATCGCCGGAATGGCGATGTGCAGGCCAAGGAAAACCACGATCGCAATTGCGAGCCCTAAAGCGCTGAATTCAATACGAATTTCCCCACCCAACCTCTTTTAACATAATTTCTTCTGG